>JGI24514J20073_1000163_pt1 | contig 29389 bp, 33 predicted proteins | sample LinPmetageLP37_FD_20073 | JGI IMG/M metagenome (IMG submission 20073) | reverse complement strand
AAGTCACCAAGCGCATCCTCGCCGAAAAACGCGCTGAATTCGAAGCCAGCCACACTACGGCCACGAACGACGACAAAGCCGGCGACTACCCGCCCAACGCCACCATGTGCGGCAAGTGCAGCACCAAGGCGGTGATTGTGATGGACGGGTGTGCGACTTGTCTGTCTTGTGGCGATAGCAAGTGCGGTTGAGGTGATTGGCTGCAGTGAGTGATGAGAAGGCCTGGAGTGTGAAAGCTTCAGGCCTTTTCTGTTTGTGGGTGGCTGGAATCATTTGACCGCTTCATTATTGCGGAAATGCGACTGCTTTATGATTGCGCAGTAAAAATTTACCGACTTGGCTGTTTTGCTTTGCAAGTTACTGGATTTACGGCTAGTTTTACCGAGTATTTAAAGGTTTGTTGAGATCGTGAAATGTAATAACGAAGCGGTTACATTTTTGCGATCACTGAGACCTCGATCTAACTGCTGCTAGCTAAAAGATATCGCCCAGATTTATAGGGAATTTATGAAAAAAGCGACTCAAGTATTTACGCCGGGATCCTTCCCCACACATACCTTTATTGACGACCATTTAAAGGAGAAGAAGGAGCAGTTGCTAGACACTCTGGATATGGGATCAATGCTGATCTCCATCGCTGGACCATCGAAATCGGGAAAGACCGTTTTTGTCGAGCAATGTCTAGGGCGGCAGAATTTAATTCAGGTTACAGGGGCTGGGGTAAATCGACCTGAAGAACTGTGGTTGAAAGTTTTCGATATAATAGGAACGCCCATTCCGCAATCTACTTCTTCTACCTCTGGTAGTGGTGGCAAAGTGGGCGGTTCCGGCGAGGTTGAGGGTGGAATAATTCTTGCGAAAGGCAAGGCTGGCGTGTCCGTCGAGTCGTCGCATTCTAATAATGAAACCACGTCATCTAACTTTGCAATCGATTGTTTGCAGCTTCTAATTCGAGAAGTAGCAAACACCGATTTTGTCATCTTTATCGATGATTTCCATTACATTTCGAAAGAGACGCAAAAAGAGGTTGCGAGGCAAATTAAAGAAGCGATTCGTCAAGGCGTGAAGTTTATTTGCGCCTCTGTGCCTTACCACTCTGATGACGTAATAAGAAGTAATCCGGACTTGCGAGGCCGTGTTTTTTCTATCGACTTTCAGTATTGGGGCAAGGAGATCCTCCAGAAGATTGCCTACAAAGGCTTTCCTGAATTGGGCATTGCCTATCGTAATACAGCTGTTGATGTTCTGGCCAGCGAAGCCGCGGGCTCTCCGCAACTGATGCAGTACCTCTGTCTTAATTCATGCTATGAGTTGGGAGTTCGTGAATCTGGCATTGCTCCCGTTGAACTGGTCAATGATCAGTCGTTGTTGCAGAAGATATGTCGAAGGACAGTGCTGTCCACTGATTATGGGTCAATAGTCGAAAAGATGAAGGAAGGACCTAAAACGCGAGGATCCGACCGGCTGATTTACAACACAGTCCATGGTTGGAATGGTGATGTTTATCGACTTCTTGTCAAGGCACTGTCACTGGACCCGCCAACACTGACTTTCCGATACGGACCGTTAAATGAGCGTATCACAGGTATGTGCAGGGATTCGACTCCAAGTGGATCGAGTATCACTGGAGCTTGTGAGCATTCCGCTAGAATCGTGAATGACGCGGCATTAGACCGTATTGTTGAATGGGATGGAGAAAGTGATGTTTTTGACATACGTGACCCCTACTTTCTTTTTTTCCTTCGATGGTCAGATATGACCGATAGCTAACAAGAGATTCCGGGCGACGCCGTAGGCGCGCCTGAATCTGGCGTTACGCAAGCGATTAGCCTGATAATTTAGGGAAAAATCAAAAATGTATGAAGACGTTTGTTACAAGAGCCCCTTCCTCAAAGAGGTGATCTTTAAGGCGGACTTTCCAACTCTCGTGCAAGGTGTTGAGAAAGGTCTGTCTGCAAAGTTGAGCAACATCATTCTGAGAAAATTCCCGTTATCTGAACCTCAAAAGGCCCATGCGCAAGAATTTCAGTTCTCTGGTGGTACAAACTTCCAAGCAAAAAGCACTGAAATAATGCAGTGGGTTTTTCATAGTCAAAAACGTGATAGAACCCTGTCGGTAACTCAAGATGCTTTTTCATATACGAATAGAGCATATAAATCTTACGAAAATCTTTTAGAAGATGTCGATGAACCATTGAAGTGTTTCTATGGCGATTACAAAGGAATTACTGCAGGACGGCTTGGGTTGCGTTATGTGAACGTAATAAATATCCCTGACGAAAACCCACTTGAGTGGCGAGACTATCTGCATGAAGATATGCTCGGAATTATCGATTTCAACCAAGACAAAGATTATCTTACGAGAATGTTTCATATTCTCGAGTATAATTATGATGGCTTGTCAATTAAGTTCCAGTTTGGTATTGCTAACCCGGATTACCCAGCAACTATACGAAAAAAACAGTTCGTTTTAGATATAGATGCTTATTCTCATGGAGCATTTGAATACTCAGATTTCCACGATTTTATTGAGCAGGCCCATAGCAAAATACAATCACTTTTCGAGACCAGCATTACGGACAAAACAAGAGAGCTGATGAGGCCTATTGAAAATGGCTAATGACATTTTTGATTCTTCTTATGTCGGAGAGAAGACCGACACTTCATCTGACAAGCAAGGCTCCTCGATCAAGCGATTTCTAAAGGAACCGGTGGGTAAGAAAGACATGGATAAATATGGCACCTCGAAGCCGAGGCGCGTAGTTATCAAGGCTAGGATTAAAAATGGTTAAAGTAAAAACCGGGAAAGAATCCAGAGTCTGTCAAGGTGACATTGTAAGAGATGTTGAGTACATTGAGTATTTTTCGGAAAAAGACGGAAATATAGAGGTTTCCAAAATAATATTCCCTTTATCGATAATCCTGACGCAAGATTGCGATCTATCACAGGACTACAAGTTTAGGTGGTCTACAAAAAATACACCAAACGAAGATAAATGGCTAATTTCTGTGATTGTTGCCCCAATATACAACTTGGAGCACGTTTTTTCGGGTGAGCATTTGTCTGAGCTAGATATGACTATGGCGCAGATTAGCCGAAACAAAACGCCAGGTAAAAACTTAAAGCATAATGAAACGCCTAGGTATCATTACTTAGAATTTCCGAAGCAGTTGACTTTGCCTCCTTCTGTTATTGACTTCAAACACTATTATTCCGTTAATGTTGCTTACCTGAAAAAACATAAAATAAGTAATTTCGTATGCCAGGTTTCGGATTTGTATCGCGAGGATATTTCCCATCGGTTTGCATCATATTTATCTAGAATAGGGCTGCCGTAATGTATAACTGGGCGTAAGCGTGAGAAAAGGAGATTCGACATAAAGATTGAATTATGGGGACACAGATTCGAGCTTGCAGGCCTCGCCGTCGCAATTGTCGCGGGCTTTTGGCAGGCCCAGGTGTCGGGCTGGTGGGCGGAACAATCGCCAGAGTGGCAATATCATATTCAAAACGAAGTCGATTACGCCATTCTTAGCGCACTTGGTGAGATCGCGATGATTTCGAACGGAAAAGAGTCGCAGCTTAGTCGCGAAACGGGAATTAGTGTTCACCATCAGACGCAGGAAGCGATATCTCGAGCAATCGAAATGAGAGATGATCGAAAGACTGCATTAGCAGAAGGCGCTGCTGCTGCAGGCCAAGCGAGGCTTGGTTTGTTTGTTCTTGGAGCCGTCCTTGTTTTGCTGGGGAAGTATTGCCATTACTTGGCTGTAGTTCAGAAACAGAAAAATGCTAACCAATAGGCCCAGTTCGTTTTTGGAGTTCATTCAGCATGCCAGAGTATACGTACGCGGTGACCGGAATAGTTCACCCCGAAAGATCGGATGTCACGATCTCCAAAGCTTCCGCTAGCTTTGGTAGTGATGGCGAATTCGGTGAGTTGTCGTTCTCGGTTCTCAAATCCAGGATCGCTGGTATATTCCGTTTGGACAAGCCGCTCAATAACGTCAAATTTTCGGCACACTTGATTGAAAGTTCCGTCAGAGGGATTACTGATACCCTATGCTTCACCAATGGGTGTGGGTACGACGTTGAGATTATCCAATTAATTGACTTGCAAACAGGTGCTCATCAGGTTTTTGGGGTTGAAGACCAAGTTGTGGCTTCTTTGAATGTTGCAAGCCGATTGCCACCTGAGAGAGTGGCTGATCTCCATCGAACAAAGTTTGGTCGGTATCTACAGCGTTCTTTCTCGGATTTGAGAGAGGCAGTCAGGATACCCCAGGATAGTGGTTTCTTTTGCTACAGAGCCGTGGAATGCTTGGTTCACTATTTTATGTTTGAGCACGCTGGGCAGAAAAGAAAGAAATCGGATGCCTGGGTCCTGCTGCGGGATACCTTGGGGGTAGCTGAAGATGAGGTTCGAGATATAAAGTCCGCGGCCGATCCACAGCGGCATGGGAATGTAATCGAGAACCCCGATGTTTCTCGGCACGTCGTAATGAAAAATGCGTGGGGTGTCGTAGAAAAGTTCGTTGTATATGCATTGAATTGTAGCAAGCAATACTAACACATATGAGCCTTCTCGGAATCAATGGGCAATAGTCATTTTTTGGCCGCTCCAGCTGCCAACCTAAATCCATGAGCGAAAACGCCTGCTTCGTCAGTCTCGCGGAGCTGTCAGGCACTTACAGCAAACACATCTAGGGGGCTCTTACGTGGCTTTAGACCACGGCTTGACCGGTCTTCCATCGGTGGGTCAGGGACACCAGACATTTATCGGTTAACCGGTCACTGGCACTCTGCGATTTTCAACTCAGTTGTCCAGTGCCAAGTCCGTCTAATTACCGATCACCGGCGCAGACCACCACACCGGCTGAATCAATATTACCGGCATCATCGCTAAAGCAATGCCCCAAAATACCAACGCCTTTGCCCTGCCCCGCTGGTAGTAATATGACGCCGCCCATAACAGTGCACTTACAACGAGAACCACCAGATACAAAAATACCGCGTAAACTCCAACCCCCTCTCCAGCCATAATGAATCGGCTAAAAATATAGAAAATCCACGCTTGCACGGCTGCAATTAACAGCAACGCTGCCGGATATAGAGCTTTGCGTAAGATTGTTGCAGCCATTACCGAACTCCCACCCGGTATAGCTCCTCTGCAAGCGCTCGCCGTCGTTCATTTCCAACTTCAGAGGGTTCAGCGTAGTAGAAGTGCCCTTCTGATTCCGGCATCTGGCTCGCCAACAACGGTAATTCCATGAAAAGCTCAATCACGCTCATTCCGGCGTAAATTGGGTCTCCGTATTCATCGAGATCAATAACAACCACTTTGCGAATGGCTGTAATATCTCTCAGCATCCTCAGGAAAGACTGGCTAATCGGGCTGCCAATCAGAACAAGATGATCAACAACGGTGCCCTGTCTCGCGTATTTGGCTGCAAGCTGTGCTGCCACCACCGAGCCGTAGGAGTAGCCTATCAGATTAAACTGGCTTGCTGCTGGGTTCCTGGAAACGCGTAGTAGCATGGGAAAGCGAGGATCATAATCTCGGCCCAGAACTGATCCGATAGCCGCATCCATCGCTGTTCCGCCCGACCATTTATCTCTGTCTACGTACATCGCACTGTTGATACCTGCATTCCTCATGGCCTTGACCATCGGCCTAACGTAGGCGCCGTCCATCCCCGCGCCAGGGAAGAAATATGTTCCAAAGAGTTGTTCTCCTGGCTGGGTGCAGCACTCGCCTTTCAGAGGCCCATAATTCTGAACTCGATTATCGGTTGTTACTTCAGCATCAAGTTCCTCATTGCCACCTGAAGTTTTGCCAACCTCATCTGAATGTCTCGCCGGGTTAAGCTGAGCGGCTTCGCCCCGATTTGTAGCGCTCGCCAATGGTTCAGCGTGGGATGCCACGCTCTGCCGTGCTCCCACATCGCCGTTATCCATGTGGCGGCTATGTTCCATGTTCGTCGAAGATAATGCCGCCCCATTGGCCGGAGCTTTCACTGGGGCCGGTGTGATACCGGAAAAAGTCGCTGGAGTATGGGTATCCGCGATAACAACACTACCACTGCCAATCGTAACCCCACCACAGGTGATGGCTCCGCCAGTGACTGCGGCAGGAATTCCATTTATTAGAACAGTTGAGAACCCAGAGGCGATTGCTCTTGGATGAGGAGGGTGTTTCGGCTTGGAGTGTGGCGCAAGTGCGTCTCCTACCCTGGCCACGGGTTTCCCATCGATAAGCACATTGGGGGAACCAGCAATAACCGGGGTTGGTGGAAAGCCTTGATGATCTGTTCCCTGGTCACCCAGCAATACGACTTTCTTGCCACTCATGCCACTCTCCTTGGCTAACTTTCCACTCGTCCAACACGCGGTTGCTTCCTGCATTCGATGTAAACATTAGAGGAATCTAGTGGGATTTTCGAGCCTTGAGGGTTAAGTTTTCTACTTGCCACATGCGAGAACACGGTGAGATACGTTTTTACATGTTACGGCTCGCCCGCTATCTTGATCATATCTGCCCCGAAGGCACCTAAAAACCTGATAGGCCCGCAGATGACAGCCTAAACACTCGGCAAAATCCCCACACGGACTTCATGGTTACTGGCTTCCCGGACATAGAGGACATCTCGTGGCAATTGAATCCTGGTTTACCTTTGTCGTCGCGTCAGCGGTTCTACTGGTTATTCCTGGCCCGACGATTCTGGCCGTTATCAGCTATTCCGTTGCTCATGGTCGCCGTGTCAATATTCCTCTGGTGGCTGCGGTCGCGCTCGGTGACTCTACGGCATTGTTTGCGTCACTTGTGGGCTTGGGGGCGTTGCTTGCGGTATCTGCGTTTTGGTTCACAGTTGTAAAAATAGCGGGTGGTTTATACCTGCTTTACCTTGGTATCAAGTTGTTTCGGGCAGGCTTCTCTCCCGCTGAAATGGCGGAGCCGGCGCCTGACTCATCCCATTTGAAGTTGTTCACCAACACGTATTTAGTAACGGCGCTCAACCCAAAGGGCATCGTTTTCTTCATGGCTTTTCTACCGCAATTCATCACACCGGGTGGAAACGGGGTGTTCCAAATGTGGTTGCTTGCAGTCACTTTTGTTGCCTTGGCGACCATCAATGCCACGCTTTACACAGTTTTCGCATCCTCGGCACGTCGGCTACTTGTCTCGCCCAAAGCACAGCGTAGATTTAACTTTGCAGGTGGTGCGTTACTTTCAACAGCAGGTGTTTGGGCATTGTTTGCCAAACGTCCGGCGATATAGAAGCGAACGAATGAGCGAATTCGTCGAAAACCTCAACGATGTATTTTGCCAGTTCGGCCCGGTTTCCGTTCGGCGTATGTTCGGTGGCTATGGCGTGTACCACGATGGCGTGATGTTTGGACTTGTTGCGGATGATGTTCTGTATTTGAAGGTCGATGGGGAATCGATGGGGCGGTTTACAGAGCTGGATTTGGAACCGTTCGAATACGAGAAAAATGGCGCTAAGATTAAGATGTCTTACTACATGGCACCGGAGAGCATTTTCGAGGATTCTGAAGAGGCAAAAGAATGGGCGGCCCTGGCGTTCGATGCGGCGCTCCGGGCCAGGAAACCAACAGCAAGAACCAAGGCAAACAAGAAATGACAGCCTACGTAATCGGCCAAATCACCATAAAAGACCCCATTAAATGGGAAGAGTACCGCCGCCAGGTCCCCGATACCCTGAAGCCCTGGGGTGCCGAGCTTGTGCTTCGCGGCACGCAAGCAAAAGTCTTGAGCGGGCAACACCCTCATACAAATACCGTGGTTATCCGCTTCCCAAGCATGGAGGCCGTGGTCAAATGGCACGATTCCGCCGCGTATCAGGCCCTGGTCCCTCTGCGTATGCAGGCAGCGGAGGTAGATTTGATCAGTTATAAAGCCGATTCCTAGAGGCCTTTGAGTTGGTCTCCGTTTGAGGCTGGGGTGTGTCATGCGTATCGGGGTAAGTCCAGGTCAGAGAGCCATTTCATGACGGATGATTATTCAGACAGTATTGATTGGGACACGGTCTATAAGGCTTTTCATGATCCCAAGAGAGTTGCCGAAAATATCACATCAATACTGGGAACAATTAATGGTCCTGTCGTGTTCTGCGGATTCCCGGAGGTTGCATCAGAACTGTCGGGAAGTTTCGAGATCGTGCACGTCGACAGTTCTCAGACAGTAGTCGCCAATAGTCAGGCGCGTTACCCAGGCGTTGCCAATATAGTTCTGTCGGAAATTGAGGAATTCCTGCGATCAAGTAACGCTAAGCATGTGGTGATCTCCGGACGTCTGTCGGCATTCTGGAGAACATCGGAAGATTTTAGAAAAATTGCTGATGCCCTTCTCGCTTACCCAAGAGAGACAGTTTTAATTGATTATTTTGATGAGAAGCAGGTATCTCCTGGCCAGGTTGTGAACTTTTCTTCGCCGCTAGGCGACGGTGTTTGGGAGTATGTAGACATTGGGGAGTCGCCTTCTCAGGATCCAATTATTACTAATGTTGGGCTGAGAATTGTCTATTCACTGGGCGCAATAAATACGTCTTACTTGGCTAAACGTGCATACTTTAATCGATCGTGTTTAAAGTATTGGCACGACAAAACATTTAGAGATTATGAAGCTTCCTTACTTGAGGGACTGGTACCAAACGATCCTAGTTTCTCTGTAAAAATGGTACCTCGCAGCTGATTCAAATTATGCGTGAGAAAGCCAACAATCGGCTGAACAGCGACCAATTTTCCACCGCTTCGCGGATGTTTCTTCATTCTGAGCACCTCAGCTCGATTGTCTTCAGGGTTTAGGATTATGACCGCTCCCCTCACCATCGATCATTTGCGCCGTTACGCCATCTCGCGCAGTCTCTTCAAGCCGACCACTTTGTCACGTGCGATTAATAAACTGGGTTTCGTCCAGCTCGACCCAATACGAGCGCCGGCCCGGGCGCAGGATTTGACGCTCCGCCATCGTGTTATCGACTACCAGGCGGGTGACCTGGAGGCTCGCTACCCGCGCCTGGCGATCGAGGAAGATTTCTTTATCAACTACGGGGTTCTGCCCCGCACCACGCAGCGCCTTATGCACCCACGTGCGGCGCGCACCGAGTGGCCACGCTCACGCCGGGAACAGGCGCAGGCAGTGCTGGAATTTGTGCAAAGCCGTGGTGTCGTTCACCCGCGCGAGGTGGACTCAGCCTTCGAGCATGGCACCACCAAGAATTGGTTCGGCGGTAATAGCCGTGCCAGTACGCAGCTCCTGGACGGCATGCATTATCGCGGGCTGCTGCGTGTGGCGAAGCGCGAAGCTGGGGTACGCCTGTATGCGCCGCCGCTCGCTGATGAGCGCGACGCGGTGGACCCGGATACCACACTGGACGCTTTGGTCGACGTGGCCGTCGCAAAATATGCCCCGCTGCCTGCGGCTACGCTCAGCCGCCTGGTAACGAGCGTGAGTTCTGCAGCGGTCCCGCAGTGGCGCGAGCGTCGTCGTGAAGCACTCGCGCGCGCAAAGGCTCGGCTGCCCCAGGCGACAGTGGATAGCTGTCGCTGGTTTTGGCCCATCGGCGAGAATCCTGGTAGCCGCCGCTTTGCGGGTGACGATGTGCTGGATGACCACCTACGCCTACTGGCGCCCTTCGACCCCCTAGTTTGGGACCGCGATCGCTTTGAACGCTTCTGGGGCTGGGCCTACCGTTTCGAGGCCTACACTCCGGCACCGAAGCGGGTGCGTGGTTACTATGCACTGCCTATGCTGTGGCGTGGTCATGTCATAGGCTGGGCAAATGCTGCCGTGCGTGATGGGCAATTGGAGCTGGAGCCAGGGTACGTGCGCGGACATGCCCCAGTCGACGCCGCGTTCAAGCCAGCGTTGCAGGAGGAACAGGAACGCCTCGAGCGCTTTCTTTCGCTGTGAAGCTCGGTGTGCGTGCGTAAAATGAGAGCAGTGTACTTGAAGTGACACCCTCCACCAGGGAGAAGCCCCGATGAGTCTGAAAGAACATTTCCAATTATTGGCCGCTTACAATCAGTGGATGAACGCAAAGGTCTATGAAGCGGCCGGTCGCCTCTCCACGGTGGAGCTAGCCAAGGACCGTGGTGCCTTCTTCGGCTCCATTCTGGGTACGCTCAATCACATCGTTGTGGCGGACACCGTGTGGCTCAAACGGTTTGTGACCCATCCGTCCTGCCTGGACTCGTTTCAGTCGGTCGCCGAGCTCGACAATCCTACCAGCCTGGATCAGATCCTCTTTGACGATCTCGGGCGTTTAAAAGAACACCGGATCTGGCTGGATCGCCAGATTATCGACTGGATATCCCAGCTCTCCGAAGGCGACCTGGATGTTGTTCTCAGCTATCACAACATGAAAGGTGTTTCCGCCAACAAGCGGTATTCGAGCCTGGTTCTTCATTTCTTTAACCATCAAACCCACCATCGGGGGCAAGTTTCAACGTTGCTGTCGCAGGCAGGTTTGGATGTTGGCGTTACCGACCTGTTGGAACGGATTCCGGATGAAACGCAGGTATAGCACAGCAAACTACCGAATTCGCCCCTTTTTGCTTACGGAATGCATTCTCACCATACTGTTTGGCATAGGCCTTATTGGTTGTGCATCGCAACAATCATCCGTCGATCTGAAGAACTCGGATTCTGCCATTATTGGTGAAAAGCCCGAAGGTTATCCAAAAACCATTATCAAACGCCTGCCTGATTTGCCCGGTTTTTGTATTGAGGTGACAGAAGACTGGAGAGAACATCCGTATCAGGGTGAGACGATCTGGCTGAAGGAAAAAACAATAAAGAGTCTGAACTGCCCTGGGGAACCCTTACCGGGCTCTACCAATGTATTGAAGAGATAAAGAATGATTGACCGCAAATATCACAGAATCGTATTTTCGTTTTTCATGTCACTGTTGATGTCCTGCATCATGTCGCTGGTGATCAGTGTTTTTAATGTGGGTTGGGCCAGCAATATCGTTTCAATCTGGCTGAATGCCTGGCTTTTTGCGTTTGTGGTCGCCTTTCCCACCATCATGCTGGTGTCGCCCGTGGTTCACAAGCTGGTCAGCCTGGCGTTGAAGGACGAGGCTTGATTCCTATTCTATGCCTCTGCTCGGAGCAACCTCGGCCGCTTGCGCTTCATCTGCCAGCGCCAGAGCCATTCCAGGGGCCCTTGGGTGAACAGCCGCAGCCAGACAGCGCTGAAGATCATCTGGGCCATGAAAAATACCGCTGAATACAGCATCAGTGCAGCGAGAGAAAGGGAGGCGAAGCGGTCGCCCCACATGCCATAGAAGACGCAGATGCAGACGGCGGACTGCAGAATGTAGTTGGTGAGTGCCATACGACCGGTTGGCGCAAGGGCTGAGCGAACCACCCCGGTCAAGCGCCCCCTGCCCCGCCACCAGAGCAGCAGAACGGCCCCGTAGCCCATGGCAAGCAACGGTGGAGCGCCTACCCTACCCAGCAAATTCACAACCCTGTGGGCCAGGCTCTCTTCACCCAGTTTAACCTCGGCCATGGCCAGGGCGGTGCCGACCACCAGGCCAACCAGTGCCACCACAATCAATAGCCGGACATGGCCCGAATTGCGCTCCGCCAGGTGCAGGCGGGCAGCAGCGGCGCCAAATAGAAACATCGCCATCACCCGTAGGGGGCGCAGGTGTTCAATCCGATCCAGAAACACGCTGACGCTGAGGTAGGCATTGGCTTCGACCACCTCCAGGTAACTCCCCCCACTCAGGGCCGGCACATTGTCCTGCAGCAGGCGCAGTGGAAGGCCGCTTCCGAGATCCGCCAACCCCAACTGGGGCTCGAACCAGAGTGCTACACCCGTGACTACCAGCAGGGCAACGCCGCAGGCAGCCAGCGTTGGAGCGCGAACGTTCAGGAAGGCCCCCAGGAAAAGCCCCATTACCCCGTACAGCATGAGGATGTCCCACGGGGATAGGAACAGAGAATGGGCGGTGCCAATAACCAGCAGCCCCAGCATTCGCCGCAAGTGATAGCGGACGGGGCTTTGCTGTACCCGCTGGGCCAGCATCATGAAGCTGTAACCAAACAGCAGGGAGAACAGGCTGTAGAACTTGGCCCGCACCAGGATGTCCAGCCAGGTGGCAATGGGTTCGTCCCATTCCGACCAGGTTAACGCTTGCCTTGTGTCAGCGGAGACGAACCCCCAGCCCGAGAACACCTGAATATTAATCAGCAGGATACCGAAGATGGCAAAGCCCCGAAGGGCATCCAGACCGTCAATACGTTCGCCTTTGCTCGCCATTTCGGATACTCCCTGCGCCGCAGTTGGGTTCTTTCCGTATAAACGCAACCTTCGCATATCAGGTTTAGCGGTAATAGATGAAGATCGCTTGAAGGCTACCGGATCGTAACTGGCGGTTCGTTGACAGCCGTCGGACTGTGCACGCAGCATTGGAACCCTTAGCATTTGTAACCCGGCGCAAACAGGGAGCCCCATGAATCTGCAACCTATCTTCTCGCAGGCCGGTGCGGCACTGTTGGCCCTCTTCGTTCTCAGCCTGGGTTCTGTGGCCCAGGCCGATGACTGGTCCCCGACTCTGCAGAAAGAAATCGAACGCATTGACCGAACCTTCTCTGGCGATCTCGGGGTCTACATCCGTCATCTGGGTACGGGCCAGAAGGTTTCTCATAACATCGACCAGGACTGGTATCTGGCCTCTACCGTCAAAATTCCGCTAGCCATCGTATTGATGCAACGTGCCGAGAACGAAGGCCTGGATCTGAAGCAGAAACTCACTCTCCGGGCTGCAGATTATGTGGATGGCACTGGAGATCTGCTCTGGGTGGACCCCGGTGCCCGTTACAGCCTGGAAGAGCTCAACAGACGCTCTATTGTCGACAGTGACAGCACAGCAACCGACATGTTGATACGTTTTCTTGGCGAGAAATCATTCGGAGAGGATGTGGCACGGCTGGTTCCCGAAGGGCTGGGGCCGATTACCACGATCCTCCAGGTGCGCTACGACGCATACAGGGAAGTTCACCCCAGTGTTTCGGTGCTGACCAATCGTGATTTCATCGATCTGAAAACCGCCCGCACCTACCAGGCGCGGTACGATATGTTGCTGGAAAAACTCAACATTACTGCAAGAGAGGCGGAGGCCAAAGGCGTGCGTGAAGCCTTTGAGCGCTATTATCAGCGGCGAATCAACTCAGGCAGTCTCGAAGCCTTCGGGGCATTGCTGGAGCAACTGGTCAGGGGCGAACTTCTGAATGACGCCCACACGGACCAATTGCTGGGTTATCTGTCCGAAATCACCACGGGGGATCATCGTATTGCAGGGGGCTTGCCGGCAGGCACCCACTTCGCCCATAAAACCGGCACCCAGGTGGCCCGCTCCTGTGATATCGGCCTGCTCAACCCTCAGGCGCCCGATGAGGCGGTTATCGTCGCGGTTTGCGCACGCGATTATGCAGCACTGTCGGAAGCGGAAAGAGCCTATCAGGCGATTGGCAAGGCGCTGCATGAGCCGGGGCTAACGGGAACCGTAGATTAAGGCGCGTCACCCAATTCCAAACTCAACCAATCATGCTAGGCTGATCTCAAACAACTTGAACCAGCCAAGGCATAACCAATGAGAAAGAACATTCTGATTACCGGTGCCAGCACCGGCCTCGGTGAAGGCATGGCCCGCGAATGGGCCGCAAAGGGCTGCAATCTTGCGCTCTGTGCGCGGCGGGCGGATAAGCTGGAGGCATTACAGCGGGAGTTACAGCAGGCCTACCCCGATATTCGGGTGCTAGTCCGCGGCCTGGACGTGTGCGACTACGAGCAGGTGTTCGAGGTATTCCGGGGCTTTCGGGAGGAGCTTGGCAGTCTTGACCGCGTGGTGGTGAATGCAGGCATTGGCAGCTCCCAGCCGATTGGGCGCGGGCACTTTGCCGCCAACCGGCAGACGGCGGAAACCAACTTCATCGCCGCCATTGCCCAGAGCGAGGCGGCGATGGAGATTTTCCGGGAACAGAACAGTGGGCATCTGGTACTGATGTCGTCAGTCAGCGGTGTTCGCGGCTTCCGTGGCCCTATCAACGTCTACGCAGCCACCAAGGCCGCCGTAGCCTCGTTGGCTGAAGGCCTTCAACTGGACACCAAGGGCAAGCCCATCAATGTCAGCAACATCATGCCGGGCTACATCCTCACCGACATCAACCGCGATACCAGGAACGCGCCCTTCCGGGTGGATCTGGAAACCGGCGTAAAAGCTCTGGTGAAAGCGATTGATTCCGAGGTACGCCGAGCCTATGTGCCCTGGTGGCCCTGGACACCGCTCAGTTACGTGTTAAAGGCCCTGCCCTTTGGGTTATTTGCGAGGGCGATGTAACCAGTCAATTACCCATCCCGCAACAGAACCGCCGGATTCAGCCGCATAGCCCTCAACGTGGGCAGCAAGCCACCCAGCAACGCCAGCGCGCTGACGACGCCGGCCACCAGTGCGCCGATCCACCACAGATCTCCCGCTGGCAGTTTGAGCGCCAGGTCTGCCACCGGCAGCGCGATCAGCGAACCCAGCGCCGTGGCAAACACCGTTGCGAGAAAGGTCAGCAAGCCGGTTTCCAGCAGCATGGAGTTCCGGATGGCCTGGTGCCTGGCACCGAGACAATGCAGCAGGTTGGCCTCGTAGAGTTGGCGCCTGCGGCTGACGCTGACCACGCTGGACAACACCAACAGGCTTGCCAGCAGGCTGACGGACGCAACCGCCGCAAGGCCAGCGGCTGCCTTGTTGAGCAGGTCTCCCGCCGTTTCAAGCCAGTCAGCCGTGCGCAGCGTGATGACGTTGGGAATGTTGCCGGCCAGCCATTGCTGCGATTCCTTGGCGGCGGTGTCGCTCTGGTAGACCGCGCCGACGTACAGGCTGATCAGTCCATCCAGGGCGCCTTGCTGCAGAACGCCTTCAAACCAGAACCGGGTCTGTAGGCCTTTCTGGCGGTAGATCGCCCTGATTTCGATGACAATCGGCTGGTCCTGGGCCGTGAACTCAATCCGGTCGCCCACCGTTAGCCCGAGTGCGTTGGCTTCGCGGTCTTCCATCGCCATGTAGGCGGGCTGCCCTTCCGGGGCCGGAGTGCTCCACCAATTGCCTTTTACCAGCTCAAGGCCTTCCGGATTTCCCGCCAGGTAGGTGAGCTTGTATTCGTCACCCATGGCTTCGCGCCTGGCTCGGGGGTCGTCAGCGAGCGCGTCTGCGATGGGCTCTTCATTGATGGCGGCCATTCGGGCGCGAACCAGTGGCAGAAGCTCCGTTCTGCTGGACGGGTCCAGCGATTCAAGGCCGGACGTGAGCGGCTCCATCTGGTCCGGGAACACTTCATAGAGGATGAGCGCGGGGGATTCCGCCGGGATCGTGGTTTCCAGCGCTCTCAAAAGTGTGGTGACCATCAGGGTACAGGCCACCACCAGGGTCAATGCGGTGCCGAGCGACAACAACGTTGCCCGCAGTGGCGAATCCGGCCGGTGGAGATTGGCGAGCGCCAGCCGCCGGGCGAACTTGCGGTCGGCAAAGCCACTGTTTTCCAACGCTTTGGCGCCTCGCCGAAGCCCTTTGATGATGCCCTCCAGCAAGGCCCAGAGTACGACCACCGCCAGCAGAAACAGGAATCCCAGTTGCGGCGACGGCAACCAGAACAGAGTGGCGCTGATATAGATCGCCAGCAGCACATAGCTCGCGACTCGCCATGTGTGGGGTTCGTTGCGGGCGGCCTGTACCTGCCCCCTGAACAGCCCGGCCGGTGACGCAGCGAGGGCCCTGGCCAGGGCCGGCAGCGCGAACACGTAGGCCGTGAGTACTGCAAACAGCCAGCTCAGAAGCAAGGGAACAAACCACAGGGATAACCAGCCCCCTGCCCCTTCGGGCCCGGACAGCGCGTAGGCGTCGCCCGCGATGGATATCGCCACCGCGGAAAACCCCAACCCGATTCCGCCGCCGATCAGGCCAGCCAGGCTGCCCAGCAGTCCGATCTGCAACAGGTAAATGGCCACCAATGGTTTACGGCGCAGGCCGAGTGTCTGCAGGGTGGCGATGGTGCCCAGTTTTTCATCCAGGTAGGCGTGTATGCTGTTGGCGACACCGAGGCCGCCAATAAACAGCGTGGTGAAGGCAATCAGGATGAGCGCTGTGGCAATCTGGTCCAGCCGTTCGGCGATGCGTTCGCTGCGCTCGGCGAAGGTAGTGGTGTCCCAGTTTGGTTCCGGGAATGCCTGTTCAAAGTCCGCCAGCCACGTATCCAGATTCTGGTCGGTCTTCACCCGGTATTCGTAGTCCACGCGGCTGCCTGGCCGGATCAGTTCCGTCGCCTCGACCGCCTGTTCGGAAATCATGATGGGCAGGCCACGCCAGTTGGCGTTCAGGCGGCGATCCGGCTGTTTCTGGATCAGGCCGCTGATGCGAAACGTGGCTGCGCCTATCTCAATCTGGTCTCCTATAGTCTGGCCCAGGCGCTCGGCCAGCAAGGGGTCAATTACGGCGCCCCATCGGCCATCCTTGCGTGCGGTTAGCTCGGCACGCGACTGATCCGGCGTTAGCTGCAGCTCACCGTAGAGCGGATAGGCCGCATCCGGAATCAGGATCTCGGCGCGAAAGAAGCCGTCACCGCTTTCGCCACTGACAATCGTGTCGAACTCCCGAACCAGCGAAAGAGTCCCGGTGCGCCCTACCCAATCGATCACGTCACTTGGTAACGGCTCACTGGCATCGAGCTCCACATCGCCACCCAATAACATGCGGGTATCCGCCAGCAGGCTCTGCTCGATCACCCGGTAGAGGCTGGCCGTAGCGGCCACCAGGGTAACGCCGAGGATAAGGCAGGCGAGAAAGACCTTGAGCGCAGAGATGCGCGATCGCAGATCGGTGATCGCGAATTTGAGCATCCACAGCGGCTTTGTCTGAGCGTTACGCTTCATAAAGGCGCCCACCATCCATCCGGACCCGGTGCTGGCAGCGCTCCGCGACACGTTCGTCGTGGGTTACCAGCACCAGGGTGGATTTGCTCTCCTTGTGGAGGTCGAACAGCAGTGAGAGCACTTTTTCGCCGGTGGCATGGTCCAGGTTGCCGGTGGGCTCATCGCCCAGCAGCAGACTTGGCTGGTGCACCAGTGCGCGTGCGATCGCGACACGCTGTTGCTCGCCCCCGGAAAGCTGTCCTGGATAATGCTGCAGCCGGTGGGTAAGGCCGACCGCCTCCAGCATCGAAAGGGCCTGCTCGCGGGCATCCGCCTGCCCCGCGATTTCCAGCGGCAGACTAACGTTCCCAAGTGCCGTCAGGCCCGGCAACAAATGAAAGGACTGAAAGATGATGCCCAGGTGTTCGCTTCGCCAATCGGCCAATGCGTTGGCATCCATCTGGCTCAGGCGCTGGTTGCCTACGAGGATCTCTCCACTGGTCGGGCGCTGGAGCCCGGATAGCAACAGAAGCAGCGAGGTTTTCCCACTTCCGGAGGGGCCGGTAATCGCCAGTGTGTCGCCGGGCGGGATCGTGAGTGAAGCGCTGTTGAGCACCGCGACGGTGCCTGACTCAGTTGGGTAGGTAAGGTTAATGTCGCTTATCTGGACGCTGGTGGACACAAAGGCACCTTTCTTTTTTAATAACAGAATGTAGCTTGCACGGCGATTATGACGATAGCGGGCAGCCGCGCAGAAGCTGGAAAATGATTGACAGTGATTCAAAGTCATTGAGAGTACGAGCAGTTTTCCAGACTAGCGCACCGTACGAAACGGGTCAGACGCAGTTTTACACGACTTTTGCAAAGATGGGAGAGCGCTATGGCAGGTGGTTGGTCCCGGGATGGCGCCGTTCAGGATCAGATCGACGCGAGCGTAGAAGACGAGGTGCAGCGCGCACGCAGCCAACTGGTGAGCGGCGAGAGTGCCACCCATTGCGAGGAGTGTGACAGTGCGATTCCGGAAGCGCGCCGCAAAGCGATTCCCGGGGTTCAACTTTGCGTTGCGTGTCAGTCTAGTCTTGAAAAACACGAAACGTCTCATGGTGGTATCAATCGCCGTGGCAGCAAGGACAGTCAGCTGCGCTAGTTCAAGAAATACGGCATCCGTAAACGTGAAGCTGGCGTGCTTTTCCCGCTTGAAAGGAACTCTTCAAAGAACCCGCATAGTGATGAAAAGCGAGCCTGTTGTCAGGCAACGTGGTTACAGCACCAACGAGGTTGCAAGGAACAGCATCAGGCCCATGCCGATAATGTCGGTGAAGGTTGTCAAAAAGATGCTGCTGGCGGTGGCCGGGTCGGCGCCGAACCGTTTGAGCACCAACGGCACCGCCACCCCGAAGATGCCGCTGCCCATGCAAGCGCCCACCATGGCAATAAAGATTACGAGGCCGAGCATGGCCGGGTTGGCCGAATCGGTGGACAAGGCGTAAGCAAACATGGCAATACCGGCAATGACGCCGACGGCAGCGCCATTGAGTGCGCCCAGTAGAACTTCCTTGCGCAGCAATCGCCGGATCGGATAGTCATTGATCTGCCCCAGGGTGATGCCCCTCAGGGTAATGGCCAGCGCCTGACAACCGGTGTTGCCGCTTTGCCCGGCAAGAACCGGCAGGAAGGCCGCCAACGCAACAATCTGTGCGATGGTGCTCTCGAACATGCCGACCACGAAGGCAGCAGCGAACGCCGTAATCAGGTTCACCTGCAGCCAGGGATGTCGCATGCGAAAGGCCGCAAGCACCGGTGTGTTGATCTGTTCTTCCTTTGCCACACCGTATTGGGAACCGGCCTGGGCGCTGAGTTCCGATGCGATGCGTTCGTAGAGCTTCCAACCCCGCACCTCGCCCACTACGTGCTGCTGCTCGTCCACCACCGGGTACATGCGGTAGTGTCGGTAGAGCACTTCACTGACTGCATCCTTCACCAGCGTGCCTTCCTGGAACGCAAACGGCTCTCGCACCATAATGGTAGCCAGCGCCTCAGAGGGTTTGGCCAGAATCAGGTCCCGCATGCCGACCACACCCACCAGGCAGTCATTATCCGTCACAAAAATGTAGCTGATCTCAGAAACATCGGCGCTTTTCACCATGAAGGTCAGCGCCTCCGCCACGGTGTAGCTGTCCGGTAATGTTGCTGTTACCGGCGTCATCAGTTCGCCGACGGTTTCTTCCATGCCGGAAAGCACTGCGCGGGTCGCCGCTTCTTCCGGTGCGGACAGATCTCCCAGGTGTGAAGCGATGAGCTGTGCCTGCTCAGCAGGCAATCGCGAAAGGATAAACTGAATATCGTCCACGGGTGACTGCATCAGTTCTTCAGCGGCGTCCAGCGGATTGAGATCGCGCATACGCTCAATCCGCTCGATCAATTCCATATTCTGGGTCATTTCGCGCTCCGGTATCAGTGCTTGTTATCTGACTATAGCAACACTGAACGATCAGCACCGGTTGGCGTGCCGCAGCCGGAGCGTTCTTCTAGTGCAGACGTAGCAGCCGGTTCAGGCCCCGGATCATCGCCCGCATGAGGTCTCGACGCGCCCTGCGCTGATCCCGCTTCACTTGCTCAAGATTGACGCCTCCCATCCCATCGCGATATCTGAGCGGTATGCTGCTCCGGTGCAACTCTTTTGCATTACCGTCTGCCGGCTCGCGGAAAGCCAGCGAATTGCCACCGCTAAGGTAGGTCTTTTCTGCTGAGATCAACATGTCTCTATCCTCCCTGGCGCCGCACCTTGTGGCGGATCGCACTGGTTGTCGTATGAGTTCAGGTACATGCTAAACTTGTTCTAAACTGCAAACTATTCCCTAGAATCGAGAACAGACTTTGCAAAAACGAACAGATAAACAACCCAAAAAATCGCCCGCCGCCTCCGCGAGAACACGGTGCAATCTGGCGTGGAATGACTTTGAACTGGTGCTCGCCATTGCTACTTCTGGCTCGCTCTCAGGCGCGTCGCGGGCGTTGGGCGTGAGCCACGCTACGGTGTTCCGGCGGCTGGGCGATGTTGAGCAGCGCCTTGGGGTGATTCTCTTTGAGAGAGGCCGCACAGGTTATCGGCCAACACTGGCAGGGGAAGAACTCGCAGACACGGCAAAGGTCATGGACGAGGCCGCCCTGGCCGCCGAGCGCAAGGTGGCCGGCCGTGACCTGGAGCCCAGTGGCGAGATCTGGACCACCACAACGGACTCTCTGCTGATGGGCGTGCTGGCACCGTTGTTCACGCAGTTCCGGCACAAATACCCAGGCATTGTGTTGGATGTTGCGGTGTCCAACCAGTTGTTCAATCTCACACGTCGGGAGGCGGACGTGGCTATACGTCCCTCCAACCGTCCACCGGAAAACCTGATTGGCCGGCCACTGACAACCCTCGGCCAGGCTGTCTATGCTCACAAAGACCTCGGCCTGACGCCGGGAACCTCCATAGAAGCCCTTGCCAGTGAGCCCTGGATTGGTGCCGGGCCAAGGCTTCAAGATTCCTCCGTGGACCAGTGGATGGATAACCACGCATTGAAGCAGGCCTGTGTTTACCGTGTGGATACTCTGGTCAGCATCCTCAGCGCCATTCGTTCCCGCATGGGGCTGGCCGTGATGCCCTGCTATCTCGCGGACGAGGACCCGGACATTGTTCAACTCACCGACCCCATCCCAGAGCTGGAATACGGCCTGTGGTTTCTGATGCATCCGGACCTGCGAGGCGTGGTGAGGATTCATGCGCTGATGGATTTTCTGACAGAGGCCGTCCGGGCCCAGAAAGATCGCCTCGCTGGGCGTCGTTTGCGATAACCAGCTACGCTGATGTCATCCATGAGAAGAAGGCAAAAAGACAATGCAATGCGCTCTGATCTATGACTTCGACGGCACCCTCGCAAAAGGCAATTGCGCCGAACACGGCCTGATGCCGGCTTTGGGTTTGAACGAGCATCCCGACTTCTGGCCGGAAGTGAATCGCAAGAACCGTGAGCGGGACGGCGATGAGATACTCACCTACCTCGGCGAACTGGCCAAACGCGCCCACGATGAGGGCAAGCGGGATGAGCTGAAACCGGAGAATCTACAGGCCTACGGAAAGTCCATCCCCCTGTTCCCTGGAGTCGTGGACTGGTTTGACGCCATCAACCGCTTCGCCAGCGACCAGGGTATTGCCTTGAGCCATTACATTGTCTCCAGTGGGCTGGAAGAGATGATTCGCGGCACGCCGGTGGCGAAGCATTTCAAGAAGATTTTTGGGTGCCGCTATCACTATGATGAAGCCACAGGGCATGCCAAGTGGCCCGCTGTAGCCATCGATTACACCACAAAAACCCAGTACCTTTTCCGCATTAACAAAGGCATCGAAAACAGCTGGGACAACGTCACCATTAACGAATACATCGAACCCGGTGAACGCCCCGTGCCCTTCGACCACATGATCTATTTCGGCGACGGTGACACCGATATCCCGGCAATGAAAATGGTGAAGGCGCAGGGCGGGTGCAGTCTAGCGGTGTTCGACGGTGACAAATGGGGCGACGGCAATACCCAGAATAAGATCGAAAAGCTTATCTCCGAAGAGCGGGCCAACTACGTGGTACGGGGTGATTACACATCCGGCAGCCAGCTGGATGTAACGGTTCGAGGTATACTCAGGCTGTACAAGCGGAAGCATGGCTAAATGAACGCGGAGAAAGCCGCCGACTGATACTGAACGGGAAACAGCAGCGTGATGCCAGAATTGAAAACCGTCGGCCTCTTTTTAGTGACCGCCCTGGCCGAGATCGTCGGCTGCTACCTGCCCTATCTGTGGCTGCGGGAAGGCAAGACCATCTGGCTGCTGATCCCCGGCGCCCTGAGCCTGGCCGCGTTCGCCTGGTTGTTATCGCTGCACCCGACGGCCGCTGGCCGGGTGTACGCAGCCTATGGTGGTGTTTATATCTTTATGGCGATACTTTGGTTATGGGCCGTGGATGGCGTTCGGCCAACGGTCTGGGATCTGGTGGGCACGGCTGTGGCTTTAACGGGCATGGCCATCATTATGTTTGCGCCCAGGGGCACGTAACGCACTGAGGATATGATGGCGGGCATGACCAACACCACCGTGAGTAAACCCATTTTCTGGCGCGATGCCCGACTGCCCCATGTGGAATTACGCAAGGTCAGCGACGGACGCCAAGTCTGTTATGCCCCTCACAGCCATACGCAATGGTCCATTGGCGCTATTACCGGCGGCGAAAGCACCTATCAGTATCGGGAGGATCTTTTCCATGTTCGCGCTGGTGATCTGGTACTGATGAACCCGGAGTGGGTTCATTCCTGCAATCCCATCGATAACCAGCCCTGGGCCTACCTGATGCTGTATGTGGATACCGGATGGTTGACAGATCTGCGGTTTCGGGCCGGGCTGCTGCCAACCCCACACTGGCAGGACATTGCCACTGCAACCCTCTCGGAGCCCATCTGGTATGAACGCTACTGCCGCATGGCAGAGTGTCTTCTGGATGCTCAGCGTGACCTTCTCGACAAGCAGACCGAAGTGGTGGAGTTCCTGTCAGACCTGATGCATGAGTTGGCCCGGCAACCGGTGGTTCAGCAACCAAAGGCGCCGGATACCCTGACTGAGCTGGCGCGCTATCTGGACAACCACATGGCAGAAGACGTATCGCTGGATACGCTCTGTGAAATTTCCGGTTACAGCGCTGGCCACCTGATCCGGGCGTTCCGGCAATATTTCGGGCTTACGCCCCACGCCTATCTTCTCAACCGCCGCATCCAGCTAGGGCGCCTTGAGCTCGCCAACGGCACCCCTATCGCCGAGGCGGCACTGAACGCAGGCTTCGCCGACCAGCCTCACTTCCAGCGCACGTTCAAACGGCTGATGGCGGCAACGCCGAATCAGTATCGACAGTCCTCAACCAGTCACCAGATACAGGCAACTGATCGCAAGCAATAAAGCCAGGGTCCGGTTGATGGTCACCAGCACCGCAGACCGCTGCACGTATCGCCGCAGGAAAGCCCCCGCATACACCCAGCACGCCAGGGACAACCAACAAATCGGCAGGTAGAGCGACGCAAACAACAGGATCTGGTTCAAGTCGTTGGCGCTGGTATAGGCGCCGATGCCAGACGCCGAGGCCAGCCAGGCTTTGGGGTTCAGCCACTGCATGATTGCCCCGGTACCGAAGCCCGGCGCCTTATCAACACCCGTTTCCGGTAACTGACCGCTGTCCATGGCCAGCTTTATACTCAGATAAAGCAGGAATGCGACACCGCCCCATCGCAACAACGTCTCCAGCATCGGCACCACGGTCAGCAGCGAATAGAGCCCCAGCCCCACGGCAACGAACAGTGCGATGAAGCCCAGGGTTGCCCCGGTTACGAAGATCAGCCCCCGGGAAACCGGATAGCGGGTGCCACTGCTCAGACAAACAAGGTTGACCGGCCCCGGGGAAATGGACGCCGCCAACGCAAACGCGGACATGGGCAGAATCAGGGAAAGGCTCATGGATGGTATTCTCCGTTCAGGTTATGAGCGGAGTTTGCCCCGAACACTGAAGCGGGTATTGAACAAAATTGCGGTTCGCGAAGAGGTTCCAGGCGATATTTCCCCTGGAACCTCATGCACCGAGTTCAGGCGCGCGCTTCCAGAACAATGTTGAACGGAGTTTCCGCCGCTCTGCGGACCTTGCGGAAACCGCCTTCTTTGATTACTTCTGTCAGCTTTCGCTCTCCCGCCTGAGCGCCGAGCGCGAGACCAGTCTTCTGTGCCAGGGCTGTGGGCACACAGATACTGGTGGATGCTGCGTAGAAAAGCCGCCCTACCGGGTTAAAGTTATCACTGAGTTCGTCGGCGGCCATTGGTTCAACCACCATCCAGGTGCCATCCGGCTTGAGTTTTTCGAACACGTGGGCGGCCGTACCCGCTGGGTCTCCCATGTCGTGCAGGGCATCAAAACAGGTTACCAGATCGAAATCGCCTTCCTCGAAATCACTCGCCGTCGCCTGCTCAAAGCGCACTCGGCCGGGGTCAAGGCCGTGTTCTTCACGATGTGCATTGGCAGCGTCAATGGAGCCCCCGTGAAAGTCAAACCCCACAAACGTCGAGTTTGGAAACGCCGCTGCCATCAACAGGGTGGAGTGTCCATGGCCGCAGCCAAGATCGGCAACTCTGGCTCCGCGCTGCAGCTTCTCTACCACACCGTCCAGGGCGGGCAACCAGCTCTGAACCAGGTTGTGCACGTAGCCTGGGCGAAAGAACTTGGCGACGGCGCAGAACATACATTGAGCCTGGTCACCCCAGGCAACGCCTTCACCTGTGCGGAACGCAGCACGCACCTTTGGTTCGTTCTCAAATGTAGTAAAGGCATTTTCGAAGCCCCCAATCATATAAACCGGGCTGTTTTCATCTGCGAATACCATCGCCTGCTCCGGAGGCAATCGGAAACGCCTGGTTGCCTGGTTGTAGTCCAGGTAAGTCGAGGCCGCCTGATGGGCCAGCCATTCCCGTAGATAGCGCTCGGAATAGCCGGTTCTCTCGGCGAGCTCAGACGAGGTTGCCGGCCCGCCACTTTGTAGCTCCCGATACAGGCCTAGCCGATCACCCATCTTGACCAGGGCGGCGCTGTAGGCGCCACCAAGGTCTCCAAGAACCTGCCCGACAAAGGCATTGAGTTTGTTTTCATCAAAAACTTGAGTTGCTTCCATGATCGTTCTCCCGGATTTCGTGGAGGTATGAGGTTGTCGTGGCGACGAACCTGCTCTCTTCCCTGAGGAAAACCGGGCACGCAGCTCACATGACCATAGTGGAGGTATTCCGGTTCGGGCAAAATGATCATCCGCCCGGCAAGCATGACTGATCTACCGGAGTTCATGGAACGACCTCTCCCGGCGCCAGGTCGCCGGGGCTTGTCCAACGGCACGCTTGAACGAGCGACTGAACGCTTCTTCCGACTCGTAACCCACTTTATGGGCGATGGTGGCCAGCTTGGCGTTACTTTCAACCAACAGGTTGGACGCCACCTGCATCCGCCAGCATCGAAGATACTGCATGGGTGGCCGCCCAATCAGTTCAACGAAACGCTCCTGCAGCGCCGAGCGCGAAAGGCCGGCATGACTCGAGAGCTTTTCCAGGGTCCAGGCTTCCGCCGGCTGGCTGTGCATCAGGCTGAGAACCCGGCTCAGGTGCCGATCCTTCAAGGCCGCGAGCCATCCGGTCTGCGTTTTCGGCATCGTGCTCAGGTAAAGCCGGATAAGATCCACAAACATCATTTCACTCATCCGTTCCAGAACGGCTTCACCACCAGGCCGTCTCGCGCCAGATTCGGCTCGCGCAAGCCTGGCCAACTGGCCGGTCCAGCTGTTTTCAGACAACTCGCTGGCCCGAGCATGGATAATCCGTGGTAATGACGTGAGCAAAGGATTGAAGGGGCCGAGATCGCATCCCAGAAAGCCGCACAACAGCGTGGCAACTGGCTGGGACATGTCGGTTTCGTCATGAGGAGTGGCCGAACGCACGCGTTTGTTGTCCTGCTGGTGCACCATAAACGGTAAGCCGGCACGCCGTTTGAGATTTGCAATCAGGAATGGAAGGTCGGGCTCCGCCCTGAGTCCGGGAGCACAGGACATCACATGGGCATCACCATGGGGAAAGAGAATGACATCCCCGGCGTTCATTTCAAACGATGGCTCCCCCGTTATGCCTGCCCAACAGGTCCCATGCAGCACAACATGGTATTCCATCAGGTGCTCAGAGGCCGGCAGGACGGCGCCAGAAATCAAGACCGAGGCGGGCGCCTCGATCACCCAGGTACCTGCACATTCAACATGGAAGAACAGTGCTCCGCGCAGGCGAATACGACGAAGCAATCCGGAAAGCACATCCTCGCTCATGACAGTTGCTCCGACCGCAATCCTGTTTCACAGACACGCGACTGCCTATCTGGTCAAATTTCATTCAACCATAACCCGAACAGGAAAGCGCTTTATTCGTAAGGAATGAACTCCGCCTCGTCCCCAACCACCTTATCAAACCGCCCTGCCCGCCAATCGTCCTTGGCCTGCTCGATTCGTTCTTTCCGGGACGATACAAAGTTCCATTCGATAAACCGGCGGCCTACAGGTTCACCGCCGATCACCGCGATGCGGGTGTCTTCCGTAGCGGTGACGGATACGCCCGGTTCACGAGCAAACACAGTCATACTGTGCGCTGGCAGTTCGGAGCCGTGGGCCGTCAGGGCGCCCTGGGCCACGTAAACAGCACGTTCGGGGGCATCGGGCAGCTCGAGTGTCTGCCCGGCCTTAAGGGAGGCTTCCAGATATAGGGTGTCACTGAATTGTCGCACCGGCGAAACCACACCATAGGCGCTGCCGATCATAACCCGTACCGGGACATCCTGGATGGTGATGGCCGGGATGTCGTCAGTCGGATAATGATGGAAAGCTGGCTCTGTCTCCTCATGGTCTTCCGGCAGCGCCAGCCAGAGCTGCAGGCCATGCAGCCGGTGATCCTCTACTGTGATGCTGGGGCGTTCACGTTCAGAATGGGTGATGCCACGGCCGGCCACCATCAGGTTAATGTCGCCGGGGCGGATAGGCTGGAGGCTGCCGATGGAATCCCGATGGAGAATCTCGCCCTCGAACAGGTAGGTCACGGTTGCTATGCCAATGTGCGGATGCGGGCGCACATTGATGCCCTGCCCCGCCGGAAAAGCCGCCGGCCCCATTTCATCAAAAAAGATCCAGGGGCCAACCATTTTCTGTTTTGCAGTCGGTAGCAGGCGGCGCACGGAGAAACCACCCAGATCCGTGATGCGAGGGCTCAGTATGGTTTGAATTGCACTGCAGGGTGCCTCGATAGCGTCGCAACGTTGTTCGGCAGACTCCAATACATTACTCACGGCACCGCTCCTATGCGTATGTTCAGGAAGTTCCACATTGCCCCGAATACCTGAGATGTTCAACTATCCAATACAGCTACGGACGTATTTGTTAGTCTCATCGTGTCTACCATTGTTAAAACAGGGAGCGTTTTATGAAAACCATTGGCCTTCTTGGCGGCATGAGTTGGGAATCCACTCAAACCTATTACCGGCTGATCAATGAGGGCGTGAAATCACGTCTGGGCGGATTGCATTCCGCAAAGCTGGTGCTCTACAGCGTGGACTTCGCGGAAATTGAAGCGCTTCAACACCAGGGAGACTGGCCGGCAACCGCCAGAATTCTTTCCGGCGCAGCGCTTTCCCTGGAGAACGCCGGAGCGGATTTTCTGATGATCGGCACCAACACCATGCACAAAGTAGCGCCGGAGATTGAAGAGGCTATCAACATCCCCCTGCTTCACATTGCCGATGCCACAGCGAAGGTGCTGACACAGGACAACATCCAGCGCGTGGGGCTCTTGGGTACACGGTTTACCATGGAGCAGGCCTTCTACCGCGAGCGCCTGGAAGCGGCTGGCATTGAGGTGGTCACACCGGATGCTCCCCAGCGGGCGGAGGTTCATCGGGTCATCTACGAAGAACTCTGCCAAGGCGAGATCCAGGCGGCTTCCCGGGAAACGTATCTGGCCGTCATCAACTCACTGGCCGAGCAAGGTGCGCAAGCTGTCATCCTGGGATGCACGGAAATCGGCCTGCTGATCAAGCAGACCGATACCCCCGTCCCGCTGTATGACACAACGGCGATCCATGCGGCGCAGGCGGTGAACCAGGCCCTCTCGGGGGACTGAATTCAGCAGGGGCCATGCTAGCGCTCGGTCAATGAGGCAGCACGCTCAATCATTGGGCGCCAGTCCGGTTGCACCGGCAGTTGGAATGTATCCGCCAGCACCCGTTCTATACCATCTGCCTCCAGGACCTCCCGGTGAGTACGGCCATCGGAATAACGGACCGTATAGCGGCCGTTCAGCAGTGTGTAGCGGGCCTCCGTGGTGGTGCGAGCCACCATCAGGTTTTTCCGGAAGTGTGAATCCGGGTGCTCAGCGGTGTACCAGTTGGCAACCTCGTAGTCACCTTCCAGACGGGGTTCTCCAGACAACTCGTAGACGGGCTTCCATTGCTCGTCTATCCACATCTGTAGCAGCATTCCCGGCCCGAACGGGATCAGCCGGAAAGTTTCGTGGGAAGTGGCCTGGGGTTCTATCGTGTCCATGCGGAGCGGCGTCGTGAGTACGCAGCCTCCAAAACCCACGTCCACCAGCCACGGCACGTTGTCCACAACAACCCTTAGCGCCATGTGAGAGTATGGCTGCGGGGCGGTGCCGGGTGCTGCATTCCAGCGTACGCGGGCAGAAAGGCCTTCCACGTGGAAACCGATGGCCTCAAGCACTCTCTTGAACAGGCCATTGTGCTCAAAGCAGTAACCACCGCGCCTGCCATGGACCAGCTTGTCTTCTACGGCATCCGGGGCGATATTCACGCCGCGCTCCAGCAGTACATCAATGGCCTCGAACGGGATGGCGTCCGGATGGCGCTCATGGAGTTCTTTGAGAGTCTCCAGGGTCGGTGCTATGGGCCCCTCACTACCGATGCGTGCCAGGTAAGGCTCCAGGTCCACATTCGGTGGGTACGAGCACTCCAGAGCCGTGGCAATCTCAAAGACCGCAAAGGGGGCGTAGGTATCCAGGAAGCGCACATCGGCGTTGCGCTCCCGGAACTGTGCTTTGAGGGACTGGCCGGCTTCACCAAGAAGACCCCGCCCAAGAGCGATGAGATCATAATTCCGGGCGTCGTAACGCTCCGTTGCCTTCTCAGGCTCAGCCGTGCCCTGGGCATCGATACCCAGGGCCGTGAGTTCACCCAGCACCGCTTCCAGGACCGCCTCGGAACGCCCCAACACCAGAACACGTGCTCCGTTCAGGGAAATAGAGTCTTCCTTAACCACTGTATTCATGCCGTTACCTCCCCATAAGGATTGTTACGCCGGGCCTCACGGATGCTGCCATAGATAACGCCCACCTCAATGTCCTGACTCATGATATTGGTCTCCTCGCTGTATTGTGGATGTGGTTATGGACGATAAGACCTAAACCTTAGTTTAGGTCAAGCCCCCGATTCACCGATACCCGCGGCCGCATCGGTAATTACTGAACCGTATAGGAAACTCGGGGCTTTCCGCTGGCAGAATTCCGGATAAGAGCGCATCGTTAGGAATCTCGATTACCGCGAGGCCCTTACTTCACCACTCTCTTACTGAGTTACCTATGACCACTGCTACCTGGTTTCTATTACTGGGCGCCCTTCTTCTGTTAGTGGGCTTTACGGCGTCCTACATCAAAAACGGGCCTGCCACGTCAGCCATTGTGTACCTGCTGGTCGGTTTTGTTGTCGGCCCGATGGGCTTTGGACTGTTCCACTTCAACCCACTTGAAGAATCCGCACTGCTGGAACTACTGACCGAAATAGCCGTGTTGATTTCGCTGTACTGCGCGGGC
>JGI24514J20073_1000137_pt1 | contig 37103 bp, 20 predicted proteins | sample LinPmetageLP37_FD_20073 | JGI IMG/M metagenome (IMG submission 20073) | reverse complement strand
GGGCCGCATTGGAGGCTGTCAGAAATGAACTGCTATACGAACAACCGGAACTGGTCCGACAGGTTCTTGCCTGAGATTAAGCAACTCATCGGCGGTTATCTTTTGGAAACCGCTGCGGACCCTTTCGACCATATCCAAGCAACCGACCTTATGATGCTAGACGCCCGTGATATGCGAGTGGCCGCAAGGGTTCGGCGTCCCGGCTATGCACAGCGCTATCCCTACCAGTTCACCATACGCTCAGCGGTGGCATCAGGGGCGCAGACAGAGCTTTCCAAGATTGTGAACGGCAATGGCGACTGGATGTTCTACGGCCATTCAAACGCAGATCAGACGGGCCTAGAGGCATGGTGGTTGATCGACTTGCGGGCCTTTCGCGCAGCACTGATACGCAACCGGGTGAACGCTCCGCAGATTGTTATGGGCGATCAGCGGAATGCGGACGGCACGCGCTTCAAGTGGTTTGACTTGAGGTCTTTCCCAGCCGATCCGCCGTTGGTGGTGGCGTGCTCTGCGAACGGGGGTCTATGCAGGGCCTCGTGAACCGCCTTGTCATGCTTTAAGAGCGCACCGTTTTCTATCGGGAGATAACAGGCAAGCCGCTTACTTACATTGGGAGCCTTTTAGTAATTGTTGCCAGCCTATCCCCTTATCCGTAATAGACATGGGTAAGAGCGCCCGCCTAGAGGCGCAGATAGAGTGGACACAATGCCGATTATTGCACTTGCCAACCTTAAGGGAGGCGTCGGGAAGAGCACGCTCGCCGTCAGCCTTGCTGGGGCCTTAGCGCCCGATTCCGCACTGATCGATGCCGACCCGCAAGCTACAGCATCCGCATGGGCCGAAGCGGGAAACTTGCCTTTCCCCGTCACTGAAAGCCCTCTGACAGGTTCAAACGTAGAAGCGTGGATAACCGATGCCTTGAACACAGATGCCACCTATATCGTAATCGACCTGCCCCCAATGCTAGGGGATGCCACAGCAGCAGCCTTGGCAATTGCTGACCTTGCCGTAATCCCTGTGACAGCATCCGGTGCTGACCTTAAAGCGACTAATCGGGCAATTGAGTTGATCGCAGCCGCAAGGCAAAGCAGGGGCGATGAGAAGCCCGCCGTTCTTATGGTTCCCTCTAAGGTGGATATACGGACGGCAGCAGGGGCCGAAATCCAAGCGGTACTGCATGATTACGGCGAACCCGTGGGGCCTGTCATATCGCAGCGGGTAGCCCATGCCGACGCATTCACAGCGGGGCTATGGATCGGGGATTACGCGAAAGGAAGCGCTGCGCATTCAGAGGTCAAAGCTCTGGCAAGCGTTGTGAAGCGATTGGCAGGAAGGTCCTCATGAAGGCTCTTCTAACATCAGTTCTACTGGCCGGAGTGCTTGACGCCTGTAGCGCAGATGAATGGACGGGCTTTGTGTATCCCAATCGAAGTGACTTGACCAAGCACATAGAAATAGGGGCGTTTGATAGTTTTGAAGGCTGTCAGTCTTCAGCGATAAACACTATGCGCCGGAACAATTGGCAGGTTAGCGGTGACTATGAGTGCGGTCTGAATTGCCGCCCGTCAGAGTATGGCAGTTTGCAGGTATGCGAAGAAACAAAGCGATGAATAAGAGGTTGGGATAATGGCAAAACGTGCATCACTTGCGGGCAACGTCACAAAAGTAGACGACGCGGCCAAGAAAGCAGCAGGCGTTGCCAAGGCAATCTCAGGCCAGAAGCAGCAAACCCCTGAACCCTCAGAAGCGCCGGAATATGAGACCGTCTCCTATAACCTGCCCCTGCACTTGATTGACCTTTATCGCGACCTCGCTGCCGAGCGGCACAGAGTAGACCAAGCCCGCAAGCGGGAGCTGCGCCGCGAAATACGGGCAGCTAAAAAGGCCGGGCTACCACCGCCAATGGAGCCACCAGCGCAGGCCCGACAATCCGCCAGCGCCATTGTTAGGGAAGCGATGGAGGCCTACGCCAAACAGGTGCGCAAAGAGCTTTCCGAGCTTCGGTCTTAGCCTATGAGGTGGGCGCGCGGGTTCTTTCGATTGTGGATGGTTCTTTCACTCTTTTGGGTTGTCGCGATGTTATTTGCGATGCGCCCGGACCAGACCTATCAAGAATACAGCGCGGCAAAGATGGATCTGGGTGAAAACAACGGGCTGGTTTCGGCTGATACACTTATCGAGGCTGCAGAGAGGGCTATTGCCGCTGACGATGATGCACCTGCCGCCAATAGACTTTACGCAATGGCAGCAGTCGCAAAGCGGAGCCCTGACGGCCTATACAGAACTGAGAAGAGAAAGGCGTTTGAACGCCGCCTCAGTGGGTTAAAGGAAGAAATCGGGTTCATACTTCTTCCTCCAATCATAGCCTTTATAATCGGGGCCTGCCTTGCCTGGGCGCTTCGAGGGTTCCTACGCAAACCGACCGCTTGAGGTGTGAGACCACGCACGCCCAAGTCGACAAAATCAGACACCGCAAGCCGCGTATCTTTCCCCTGAATGCAGGGATCAAACACGCCCCTGCATCGCCGCCAGTTTCACCGCAGCACTGTCCTGCGCATCAAGGTGCGCCGTATACCGGGCAGGCATGGCGTCACCCTTCCAACCGAATGCATGGGCAATATCGCTATTCTTGAAGCCTGCCGCCCGCATGTCCTGTGCAGCCCCAATTCTGATCGAATGGGCCGAGGCATCGGGACTGATACGCTTGGCAAAGATGCGAGATACATCACGCCGAGTAAGCCGCGACCCCTTCGCCTTATTGCTAAGCGGGAGAAATAGCGGAGCCGTGGCGGGTTCCCGATCAAGCCCACTGGCTGCGATCCAAGCGCGCAAGCGCGCCATAGTATCCGGCAAGACGGGAATAGTGCGGCCCTTGCCGTCCTGATCAGTCTTTGACCGGCGGACCTTGATCGACGCAACCCCGTCAGCCTCAATCAGATCACCTATATTGAAGGCGACAAGGTTATCTGCCCGCGCCCCCGTGTCATAGGCCAGTGCGATCAATGCCGCGTCCCTCAGAGCCGAAATGCTATCACCGAGACCTACCAGCGCTGCATCAATGTCTCGACGCCGAACAGGGGCCGCTTGCTTCTGATCGACACCAACCGCCCGCCGCATCGCCTTCAGAGCACTGCGCACCGTTGCACTGTCAGCCGGTGACGGCAGATCAATTGCCCGGTGCATGGCCGCGACCCCGGCAACGTAGTTTGCAATAGTCGCAGGACTAAGACCCCGGCCAGACAGGTCACCAACAAACAGCGCTAACGCTTCAGGCGTGATCGAGTGAGCAGGGAAGGCATACGGGATGCCGTTGTCTGCACACCAATCTGCGAAAGTGCGCTGACCCAACTGGTAGGCCCGAAGTGTGCGGGGGGAGTAAGCCCCATCATAAGTGGACGCTAAGGCCAAGTCGTCAGCATCCTTGCCCGTCTCAGGGCCAAGAGCGGCTGCACGTTGCATCAAGACGTCACGACCGCGCGCAGCAATGTCAGGCAAACGATCAGCGCCGATTTCAGTCAGTTCTCTGGAAAGTGTCATAACGACCCCTCTATGCCCGCTAACTCTAATTAGCGGACATTATCAGATCAATCAGGCAAAAAGGCAAGAATCATTTGGCAATTAGGCTGTCCATAACTGCCTGTTTGATATGCCTGAACACAAGATATCGCAGCCGGGCAAGTTCTACGGCCCTTATTTTGCGTAGGAAGCGGCGGTTTTAATGGCGCAGGGTGTGCGCCGCTCTTGACTGTGTGCGTGCGCAGACCCAGAATGGCCCAATGATGGCAAGCGCACATGATTCAGTAGAAATTGAAAAGGCCCCGACGTTGGCGCGTCGAGGCCTTTTGAATTGTGTCACGGGTAAAGCAGACCCGCGCTTGTCTTCTCCCACAACGTCTTTGCGCTGTTGTTATGCGAAAAGGATAAAGCCTATTTGTGCCAAATGGCAAGGGCCTTTTCTCCGAGAGAATAGCACTTCGCAGAGGCGTATCACTTTTTTTGAAAAGGATACGACATGCCAGACCGTCAGTTGCTGACAGAACTCCCCCATGCGTTGAACGCAGCGGAGTACCACAACCCCGGCTACCGTCAGCTGTATGAAGCAGCGCGCAGCGCCCGCATTCCCGTGGCAAAAGACAGCCAAGGACGCTGGACCTTTGCGCCTGCCGATGTGCCTGCCATTGCTGCGTCTTTGGGCCTTGCCCAGAACCATGCAGCCTAGAATGGCGAAACCCGCTCACCGGGCAGTGAACGGGCTTCCAAAACGTGTTGAACAGAACACGCGGGGCAACGGTATTAGCATACGGCAACAGAACCCAAAACGCTAGTATCAACGCAGCCTCACAGGCAAAAACGGCAGACGAGACACCTACCCCGCCAGCGGGTTCTAAAGTGTTGCAGGCCCCTTTCCGGCGGGGGCAGCTATGACGGATCGCGCTGCATTCAAAGACGCCGTCAGGGAAGCGCTGATAGACCGCGCCGAGGACCTGTTTACGCTGGCATGGGGTGACCCTGCCCGCCAGAGTGGACGGGAATGGCGAGCACGAGCTGATGACGCCCTATCCATGCAGATGCAGGGGGCCGACCGTGGCAAGTGGTTCGACCATAAGGCAGGCGTTGGCGGTGATGTCTTCCACTTTTATGGGGTAAACGTCCTTGGGCTGGAAAAGGGCCAAGACTTCGCGCGCATCCTGAATGAAGCTGCAAACTGGTGTGGCATCCTGCGCGACCAGCCGATTGATCTGACAGCGCTACGCCAAACCAAGATAGACCGGGCGCAAAAGGCTGAGGCTGAGGAACAGAACGAGCGCCAACTGCGCGCGCAGCTGGTCGCGGACCTCACAGCGCAGGCAAGACCCGTCGACGGTACGACCGCCGCCGCCTATCTTGCCACCAGAGGCATCACTGAGCTGCCCGCCGATGGGCTGGCCTACCTTTCCCCGATCAGGCCCCGCGCAGGGATCATGCATCCTCACTTGGCCGCGTGCGTGGTCTGGGCAAAGGACGACAAAGACCAGATTGTCGGTGGCCAGCGCATTGTCTTGAACGAGAACGGCACCCGCGCCGATGTAGACGGCCCTAAGCCTTTTTTTGCGGCAGCGTCGGGTTACCCTGCCCGCTTCGCCGCTCGCATCCTTGATGGTCCGCTTTGCGTTGCTGAAGGGCCGGAAAGCGCCCTATCCATCTGGTTGGCCACAGGGTTCGAAACGTGGGCAGTCTTCGGGGCATCTAACTGGCAAGCCGCGCCGATCCCGACCGGGCGCAAAGTCATCCTATGCCCTGACCGCGACCTTCCCGAAGGTTCTCTGCCGACAGGGTCCGAAGAAGCCAAGGCCAAAGAAGCCGCCGCCCGCGCCTTTAACAAAGCGGTAGCTCATCACGCAGCCCGCAACTGTGACCTATGGATTGCGAACGCCCCCGAACCCGTGGGCAGTAAACGAGACCTGAACGACACTTTGCAGCGCGCCGGAGTGCAGGCCGTACGGGCGGCTATAGAAGCCGCACAGCGCGGCCCAGAACCGCCAGAGCGTGACCGCAAAGGACGCTTCACAGGCCCCGGCTTGCAGCCTTTCACAGGACCCCTGACGAGCACCGGAAAGCCAACGGACCTAAGCACAGCACGGATGAAAACCGCTGCTGACATTCAGAGTGCCTTAGATGCCTGCGCCGCATGGGATGGCGAAGGGTTGGCACCTGTCGTGGCAATCAAGAGCGACCCCGGCCTAGGTAAAAGCCGGATCACCCGCGAACTTCTACAGCGAGCCGAAAATTCCGCCCGCGTCTTCGGTGATGTGCATTTCTATGCACCATCCTTGAAGCTGGCCGACGAAGGAGCAGAGCACGCCGAAAGCATCGGTCTGACCCATGCCGTTACCCGGGGACGATTGGCCAAAAACCCGGCCACAGGGGAAACGATGTGCGCTCGCCCTGAAGAAGCCGAACGCGTTGCCAAGCTGGGGCAGCCAGTGAAGCCAACCCTTTGCATTGCAGAGGACGATCAGGGGCAGGAGCGCAAATGCCCCTTCTATGACATGTGCGCGCATCGTCGTCAGTTCATCGACCTGCCGGAAGGCAATGCGGTGCGGTTCGAAGCCCTACCTTACCTGAACTTACCGGACGCAGCCGAGGGCCGTGCAATCGGCCTGCGCATTATCGATGAATCCTTTTGGAAGGCGATGGGGCGGGAGGCCACAATCACGCTGGACGCACTGCTATCTCCCCGCAGTGAGGGAAAGTGCAAGAACAACGCCAAACGGGCAGAGCGAGCCGGGGTTATTGCCGACCTGATGGCCTGCGCCGAAAACATCGCCGCGACACTGCGCCGGGGTGGTTCGATCATGGATGCCCTAAACGGCTACACAGCAGAGGATATGCGAACCTTCGCAAAGGCGGAAAGATGGTCAAAGTATATGCTCCCGTTCTATCCAGACGCTGACGCTAACACCATTGATAGCGCTCTTAAGCCCGCTGAGGCGCACAATCGGCAGGCCGGGGCTAAAGCGCAATTCTGGGCCAACCTAGAGGCCGCTTTAGAGGCGGGCGTGGTGGATCTTCAAAACATCACCTTCCTGACCGGCCACAAGCCCCAGAAAACCAGCGACCCCCGCGACGTGGTGAAGGTTTATTGGAGCGCACAGCCACCCCGCGACGTGCCTGTGATCCTACTAGATGCCGACGCAGATAGCACTTTGATCGAGCCCTTTTATCCGGACCACGAGATGCACCGCGCTCAGGTGCAGCCGAATGCTGATGTGATCTACATCACTGACAAGACATTCAGCAAAAAGAGCCTGCTAGGCAAACCGGCCCGCGATGAATGGCGGAATGCCTTGGCCGTCGAAGTCATGAACGATAAGGGCGGGGGCGTTCTTGCGATTGCAACAAGAAAAGTCGTCGCCGCCTTCTTTGAGGATGCAGGCCACGACCTTTCAACCATGACCGATGAGCAGGCCAGCGCCTACATGTTGGCAACCCCCCTACATGGCGCGCGGTGGGCGTGGTTCGGGCCTGCAACGCTAGGCAGTAACGTTTGGAAGGATTGCACGACTTGCGTGGTCATGGGCCGGGAGGAATGGCCGGTTGAGGCGCTGGAATCCGAAGCCCGCAAGATATGGGGCCACGGGCTGCGATTGATCGAGCCGGACGAAAAAGGCAACCGCATCATGCCGAGCGTCCCCGTGCCGTTCCCCATGGCCGATGGCACGACCTACAGCGTGGACGTGTGGGCGCATCCTGATCCCCGCGTAAGAGCTATTCAGTGGCAGGCCAGAGAGTGCGCCACCCGCCAAGGCGTTGAGCGCCTGCGCCTTGCATCAGCAACCGTGCGCAAGCGTGTGGTTATTGGATCACGGGTGCCTATTCCCGGATTGCCTGCAACCCATGCCGTGACATGGCAGGAATACGCCCCGTCCAGAGAGGAAGCCGCTTTCGCTGAATCCGGTGGGGCTTTGAGAATTTCTGGCAAGGGTTTGGCGACCGATGCACCCAACACGTTTCAGAGCCAAAAGGCAGCACAAAGATACGTTGAAAGGACTGATTTGGCGGAAAGCCTTTTTGACCCCCATACCCTTAATAATACCTATATTAACGGCGTGGGGGTCAAATGCCGGGTTCTGGTCGCCTTCAGGATCAAGGGGGTTCGGGGCAGCACTAAAACGCGCGCCGTCCTAGCTTGTGATGCCAAAGACGCAGAACGCATTACCCAAGCGAAATGGGGCGAGCTGACAGGCTTCGAGGTGTTGCGCGAGGTTGGCCAGAGGCTTGCGCGAGACGAAGACGTAGAACAGTCCAACGGCGTCCGGACCGAACCAGCCTATCCCGTCTCACGCTCACCGATGAGTTGGTCTGCGCAGTTGCCATCCAATGTGTCGCCCATGCCCGTCAATTCAGGTGCGCCGCCTGACTTATCATCAATCACAGCGCGTAAGGGGGCAGGTCCATGAGCCACCGGCCTCAATACATGTGCGTACACTCAAGAACCCTGAAGGCCGGAAAATCCAGACTGTCAGGCTGCATCGCGCCTGCGCGGCTGGCACCACAAAGCTACTGTTATGAACAGCCTACTAATGAATTTTTAACTATGATCAGACTGAAAAGGAACGAAGCAGTGACATTAAGCAACCAAGCAACTCGACCACCTAAAAACACCTTGCGCGTGCAGTCGTGGAAAGACCTTCCAAAAGAACGCAGCACCGCCCGGTATGAAATCCCAACTGCTGACGGAGGAACACGCGTAATCACGCTCAAGAGCGGCAATCGGGTGGTGTTGGATGCGCTGATATCCCGCCCTCTCTTATGTGCCAGCCCTGTGCGGATCAGCGACAGGGTTTGCATTCTGCGCCATGAATACGGCGTGCCAATCGACCGCGAGATGTATGACGGCGACGAGGCGACGGAAGGCCAGCGGTTCGGCGTCTATTTCATCGGCAAGGGCGTGCGCCGGATCGAGCAAGGGGCAGACAGCGAGTTTTGTCACTCCCTAAAGGATGGGCGGGCGAACCAATGACGCGGGCAAGAGGCTTTGCAGAGTGGCGACCGCAGCGCGCTACCCTTGAACTGGTGCAGCAGGTGCAGGCAGTTTTGGTGGAGTATCAGGATTATCTGCCCCTCACTATCCGGCAGGTGTTTTACCGCCTTGTCGGGAACTCAGGCTATGACAAGACAGAGCAAGCATATAGCCGCCTGTGTGAGACGCTGAACCGCGCCCGCCGCTCTGGCATGATCGACTTTCAATCGATCCGAGATGACGGCGTTTCAGCCTATCGCCCGACAGCTTACAGAGACGTAGAGCACTTTCGCAGCACAATAGGCCACATCGCTGAAGGTTACCGGCGTGATCGGCAGTCAGGGCAGGCTGTCCGGATTTGGCTGATGTGTGAAGCGGGCGGTATGGCTCCAATGCTGGCCCGCGTTGCCGATGAGTTTGGTGTGCCAGTGCTGACCAGCGGGGGCTTTGATAGCGTAACTGCAAAGCATGATCTGGCACAGGAGATTTCGCGCGCGTACAGCCCCGCCGAAATCCTTCACATTGGAGACCATGACCCCTCGGGCGTACACCTATTTTCTGCATTGGCAGAGGATGTGACCGCATTCGCCCGTGACTTAGGGGCATATGATTTGCAGTTTACCCGTCTAGCCGTAACTCCCGAGCAAATGGCGGATATGGAGCTTCTGACAGCGCCCCCGAAAAAGACAGACCGCCGAGCCTTTGAAGGTCAGACCACACAGGCAGAGGCGATCCCGCCTAATGTGCTGTCGCAGATTGTCAGGGACGCGATCATAGCTCGACAATGCCCAGAGACGTGGGCGGATATGATGGATGCTGAGGCGACAGAGCGCGCCGGATTGATCGCATGGGCGGCCAATGCTGGGAGGGCGGGCCAATGATTGCACGCGGCGTTTCCGCTCTTGCAGGTAAAGTGGCCTTTTATGAATAGCCCGATATAGGCGTTAATGATTGCGAAGAGGGTAGTTAGATGAAAACATCTCAACAGATGCAGTGCTTTGACCCATCTTTGGGTGGACAAATAAGGGAGACAGCACATGCCCGCACCAGACCCTGAGAGTCTTTGGATCAACGAAGATGGAAGCGTGACATTTCAGCGGTACTTCTGGACGGGGAACAGCGGCAATCGTGCTCATCGTGCCATAGCCATTCACCGCAGGATCAGGCAGGGGAGCTGGTCTTGCCGATGGTGTCGCGATGACTTGCCTGCCTATCGCAGATCAGACGCGCAATACTGCTGCGAAGGATGCCGTAAGCGTGCAGCCCGTCACAGGCGTGCAGGAACCATCAATGAATGGGTGTTTGACAAATAATGGCGAGGATGGGGGTATGTTTGAACCGCCAACGCCATGATTTGGGCGTAACTTTGGTGAAGCCATTTGGGAGGGAAGAATGTTTAAAGTTGGAGCGCTAGCGCTTATTGGTCTCGGTTTTCTGGCTGGGTGCGACACCCGGCCTCTTAATGAGCTTAGCTACGCAGAGCAGCAAGAAATACTCGCGAAATTCACCGCAATTTGTGCCGAGTCTGGGGTGACAGAGAAAAGTCCGGAGTATCGGAGATGTGTCCAAACTGAGATCAATGCGGAGAACGCCAGACGGTCGCGTCAAAGCGAGGGCATGACAAAGTTCGGGCAAGGCTTAGCTGCCGCAGGTAATAATTATTCAGCCGCAGCTAGAGCCAATGCCCCGGTGACTTGTAGGACAACCCCAGCGGTGGGTTGGGGAAGCTCGACCACTACCTGTTACTAGGTTGGTTTTTGGCCACTCTGCTGGCCAAAGCCCTTAAGGCAATCTGTTATTGATAGCCTTTCTGCCTAATTGTGTGTTATTATTTCATTGATTTTATGGGGCGGCAAAGGGCAAGAAAATGAGCGACCAAGACTATGAGAAGCTAGCACGACAAGCCGCTGAGGCCCGCAGAGCGCGGGCGTTGGCTGAACAACGGCGCAGAGCTGCAATGGCTGGCACACAGCCTAGCAAATTGCAGTCGGACCTCATCAAGCGACAGTTGCTTACTAAGCAACAAGCGGTTTCTGGGATGAGCGATGCAGACCTGATTGCTCTGCTTGAAGCCGAAGCGATGGCTGGAACTGGAGACAAATACCAATCACCAACCACTGATGGCCCTTGGACGCGCTACGCTGAGGATCGCGGACAGCAGACGGGTATGGTTGGGCAGACCATGAGCGGCGTTAACGAAGGCATTGCCGGAATTCTTGGCGCACCTGTGGATTTGATGACCGGCGCAATCAACATGGGTAAGCAGGGCGTGAATGCTTTGGCTGGCACGGACTATGCGCCGATTGTAAATCCGGTCGGCGGCAGCGGTACGTTCCGAGATATGCTCGCCCCTACAATTTCAGAGGCTAAACCGCAGAACGCAGCAGAACGGTTCGGCAGGCGCGTTGGCATGGAAGTCGGCGCGATGGCCGTGCCGGGTGGTATCATGATTCGCGGTGCCAAAGCCCCTCTTGCTGTAGCTGGTGGGGAAGCGGCGAGTGCAGTGGGATCGGGCATTGCGGGCCAGACCTCACGGGAGATTGCGCCTGAGAACGATACAGCCGACTTCATTGCCTCCCTTGCTGGTGGCCTGTCTCCGGTAGCCGCAAGTCGGGCAATGCGTCCAAGCCCCAAGGCTCCCACGCTTGAAGAACTACAGGCGCAGAGTAACGCAGGCTATGAGGCTGTGCGGGAATCCGGTGCCACGCTCAGTCCGCAGTCTGCTGACGCTTTGGCCGGGGGCATTGAAGGGACGTTTGGCACCCGCCCAGCTACGCGGCGCATGAACCCCAAGGCAGCGATAGCGGCAGAGGAACTGGCAGGAGATATGCGCCAGCGTCCGCCAACAATTGCTGAGGTGGATGAGGCACGCCAGTGGATTGGCAACAACGTGGCCGGGTCGAATGAGAAGGGCGAGCGCCGCCTTGGCATGATGATGAAAGATGCGATTGATAGTCATCTGGATCAGTTGCAGCCCGGTGACGTTACTGGGACCAATAGGCCGAACGAAGTAGTAGAGGCGCTGACCGGCGCACGTGATAAGGCGCGGCGGATTCACAAGTCACAGCTGTTCGAGGCTGAGGATACCGGCTTGGTAGCAAAAGGATTGCGCCGTGCTGCTACCACCGGAACCGGAGGCAATGAGGTCAACGCAATCCGCCAGAACGTGCGCAGGGTGCTGGAAAACCCAAAGCTGCGCCGAGGGTACAGCGCTACCGAATTGCAGGCCATGCGTGATATCGCAGATGGCACCCCCACGCAAAACGCGTTGAGGCTTCTTGGCCGTCTTGCTCCTACGGCGGGGGGATTGCCCCTCATCACAGGCGTCGGGTTCGCAAGTTCAGGCGGTGCTCTAGGCGGACCTTTCGGCGCGGTCGCTGGTATGGCTCCGTCAGTAATCGGCCAGGGGGCAAAGCATCTAGGTGAGCGTAGCACGAAAAAGAAAATCGCTGAACTTGGTGAGCTGATCCGCAATGGCAAGCCCCTACCAAAGAAGACTTCGAGTGACCTTGAACGCAGTGTCATAGCCGCTCTAATGGCCCAGAAAACAGCGCCTGTTGCAGCGGATATCTCTGAGCACGACCGCAAGAGCGCTGTCATCAAGGCGCTTCTAGGAATGGAGGCTCGGCAGTGAAACATTCCCAAGACCCATTCGGCCGCCCTATGAGGCCTGATCGGGTAGATGCTATTCGGCAGGCTGCTGAAGCCTTTGCAAAGGACCCCGCAGGCATCGAGGTTGCTAAAGCGAGTGACACTTTCGAGCATTATCAGGCTTGCGTTGGACACGTCATTTATCAGAGCCTTGCCGAAATTGCTCCTGATACAATGGTAGCTGAACTGCAAGCTGGCTTGGATGCCGCTGCCCCTACCTGCACAGCAATATTCAAGAACAAGGGCGACCTGTCACATCAAAGCGCTTCACGCTGATAATACAGCGTAAGAACAGGCCGGATGGGCATTGGTTGCGCAAGTCTATTTAAGATTAAACCGTTGCAATATTGGTTCAAAGAACAGTGATGTCATCAGTATTCCTAACATACGTTCTGGCTCACCTGCGTCATTGGCAATTTTTTGGGCCTTTGCCACGGCGTCTTGCCCGACAGAAGCCACTTTGCCAAAAGCAGCAAAGGCTACAATTGACCCGTTATCTGCTCCCAGTTCAAAGGCATCATTTTTCGGTTTAGCTTGTGCTACCTGTATGGATCTTTCTGCAAGTTCTTTCCCGTTCATATTGGATAGGTCAGAGAATACATCAATCATTATGCGGCCCTTATCTTCGTGGCTTAGTTTCTCTTCCCCAAGTATATGCGAGAGCGTTCCAATGGTTGCTCCGAAATATCCCAGAACAAAATCATCCGTCCAGAAGTGCGGTGGTAGACCGTAGTTGTGTTGAAGAATTGCCAAAGGCTGTCTTGCCATCTCAATGGCTCGTGCTGTGACTTTTCTTCTGCGACTTCCGAACATTAACTATCCACAATGATGCGATTTAGGGCGCGTATATCCAAGGAAAAACCAATGACTTGATTCAGTCAAACCTGCTTGTACGCGTTCTCCCTCAGCCTGTATCTCCGAGCCTATGCATATGACTGCTTTAGGGCAATCTCTAGCCTCTCCTCCTTTCGAACAGCCTTAGTAAAGGATGCTGTAACGTACGGCATCAGACCCCTTATAAGCCGTTCTCCAAAGTAGACGCATTTAGACTGGCAGCAGGGTGCCTGATTAACGATGCTGAAAATCTCAGTCGTTTCAACGCAATATCAGGTAACCTTATGCCATATACGTTGAGCGCGAGCCTCGGTTAAATCGGGGGCGCTGTATGGCTGCCGGTGGGTTTGCTGCGCAGTACGCGTGCTAGGGGGCGATAATGAGACCAATACGCGCGAAGGGCTAAGCCCGTGTGGCCTACGTCGCCACGATGCAAGCTGCACCAATTCAATGGATGGAACACGGTAATCAAAGAATAAAGGTCATCTAACTTGGGGTTTCGAAAGGGGGCAGAGCGCTCCTTCGCCGGAGAGACATAACAGCCCGTCAGGGAGGTTATGGCTAGTAGGTTCCCGCACGCGCGATCCGATACGGCAGGCCAATCCGTTTTGGTAAACCGATTTTCACAGTCTTCCCGTATCTTCCTTGCATGGAAGAAAAGAGCTTCGCAATTTCAGTCAGGATCGAGCATCGCTCAATGGGGCGCGCAAAGTCTGCGCGTTATCACGACCTGCGCATGGGTCAAATTCCGGGATACGTTGATCAAGAACGGTTGTCCGAGAACTCCATAATCTTGGCCCCGGCCTTGCCTTCGACGTTGCGGCAGGTCTGTCTGGCCAACCGCGCCAATCGTCCGACACAGCGTGCCATGAAGAAAGACGCCGCCGTAGCAAGCTGCTTCATCATAACCTTTGGGAAGGCCGCACAGCCAATCTTCGAAGCCTTGCCCAAAGCCCAGCAAGACGCTGCCTATGGGGCGGTATCAAAGGCGGTGGCGACTCTTCTGGGGGCTGAGGTAACGGGCCTTGTGGCGCACCGAGATGAGACAGCACCCCATGCCCACGGACAGATGCCAGCCGTTCGCGCAGACGGTCGTCCCCTGTCAAAGGTGCTGACCCCAACCATGGCAAAGCGTGTGCAGGACGTTGCCGCCCAAGCTATCGCAGAATTTGCGCCGCAGATTGTAAGGGGTAAGCCAAAGGCCCAAAGGATAGCCGATGGCGAGCCGCGCTCTAAGACGGTTCACCGTTCGGTGGAGCAGCTGCACACTGACCTTCCCAAGGAAATCAGCGCAAAGGCGGCAGAGATTGAAAAGCTCCAAGGTCGCATTGCGAAGATGCGTGCCAAGGAAAAGCTGACAGAGGCAAATGTTAGAACGCTCGCCACATATGAGCGACGGTTGGCCGAGAAAACGGCGCAGATGGAGGAAAAGCACCGGATGCTTGTCAGCGCCGCACGTGCCCTCGAGACCCAGCAGGCGGAGCGAGAAACATCGCTCAAAGAGAGGGAGGCAGCGGTTGAGTTGAGAGAGAAGGAAGCCACGGCACAAGTCGAAGGTATCAGGGCGGCTGTGGAGGCTATCAGGGAAGGTACAGTCACACGCGGGGAGGATGGCAGGCCAAGTGTTACAGATGCCACACACGCGGCCCTTCTGCGCCCTGTATGGCGCACCCTTGGGCCTTTGGTCATGTCCCTTGCCGATATGCGCGACGAGATGAAAGCGGGGCTGCGCCGCTTTCGTGAACTGTTCCGGCGCAATGAGCTGCAACCGGACGTCATAGACGATGGCAAAGACCTTCTGGACGGGATGGAGCCATAGAGACCCGACCGATATTGCCACACAAAAGAAAACCCCGCGCGGCTTGTTATGGCCTTCACGGGGTTACCACGCGAGTGGTTTTGAGGCTCAGCATTTCTGCGAGCGGACAACATAAATATAGGCTTGGTATGCCGGGAGGTCAACGAGGCACGGGCTAGTTATGAATGCCCAAAGCGGCCTTCAAGCTGGTAACAACCTTTTCAAATTCATCTTCAGAGATACGAGGCGTTAGATACTTCCGCTTTCCAGTGTGGTCACGGTCAGTGCGGAAAAGATCCAGCCGGGCAAAGCCCACTGTCGCAATCATATCTGCCTTCACCCAGCATTTGGTTTGAGGGAAATTCGGCAAGCTGTAGGGCAACTCTATCTGGCAGTGGTAGTCCTCGATCCGATCAGGAGGGGACGTGCTGAGAGGCACTACCGTCAACAGCCCTGTACGATGCCGTAAGCGTGGGGATACCACGATTGCAGGTCGCCGTTTTACCATTTCGGGGGGTTGGAATCCGCCTCTGCTGTAATCGCACAGTAAGACGGTGCGCTGCGGTACATCGTACTTGATGGCCACTTATTCGCCCCTGTTCTTCACGGCGATGCCTGAACCGTTTGCAACTTCGCCTGTCCGTAGAAACTGGATGCCTTGCCCTTCAAGAGCGGCCCTGATGGCCTCGGCACTGGAATGCTGCAAGCCGCCCTTACCGGTTTCAAACCGACTGATGGTAGTAAACGAGACATTCGCCAAAGCTGCTAGTTCCCGAACGCCTATTCGTAGGGCCCCTCGGGCCATTCTCACCTGCTCCGGCGTCATGTAGTTACTCCGTTATCATTTTTGCATACACAGTATTGACATAGGCAAAGACCTCGCCCATATTGCATACAGGATAAGCATTTATACGAACGGAGTAAAGCAATGACCACCGTAACCCGCTACAACCGTAAAGCCATCATGACCGCAGCTTGGGAAATCGTCCGTAAGGCCAACGTGGGCCTGTACGGGTTCCGGGTAATCATGCGCCGCGCACTGAAAGCCGCATGGGCCAATGCCAAGCATGAACGAGCGATGGAAGCACGGCAGGCAAAGCGGGAGCATGCATCGCCCGAGGTGATCCGCATTCAAAGCGAGATTGCCGTCCTCGAAAGCAAGACCCATTGGGAACAGCCCGACTATGCCCGCATTGGCGTCCTGCGAGCCGCTCTAAGGGCGGCACAGGAGCATGCAGCCGCTGCCCCTGACTATGCTGCCAAGCGTGACCTGATCGCTTCTGCCGGTGGCCGTTTCTGCGCCGTCACTTTCACCAAGGCTGATGGAACTGAGCGCACTATTCAGGTGCAGCCAGCGACGTTGCAGCGCCATGTGAAAGGTGATGCCGCCACAGAGGCCGGAAAACGCGCCGTACAGACGCGTAAAGCCCGCCACCCTCATCTGCTGCCGGTCTGGGATGCGAAGGCCCAAGCGCCTCGCTCCGTCAATCTGGCGACCATCTCACGCATCGCGGTCGATGGGATCGTCCACGAATACCGCGCCTGAATTCCAGACAAGCAAACAACCGTGGCCGCACGCCACACGAACGGAGGAAACCCCACATGTCCAAACTCACGAACGCCCTACAGGCACTACGAGATGCCCGCCAAGCCCATGAGGCCGCTATCGCAGCAGGTGACGCATATCAGGCCGCAAACGGGGGCAAGACGTCCCCCGCGAAAGAAGATGCAGTCGGGGACGCCGCAGAGGCGGTGGGCAAAGCGGAACGCGCCCTCATGGCCATTGAGCCGCAAACTCCTGTTGATGCTTTGCGGAAGGTCAAAGCTCTGATTTGCGACGGCATGGTTGATGAAGCGGTTGCATCTCTTCGCTCTGATGCGGAGCGCCTGACCGAGTGTGAGGGCGATCCGCTGGCTGCTCTCTACGACAGAAGCCGCCCGCTGCGAAAGCTGATCAATACCGTCGATAGCCGCGACCCGCTGCTCGATGATATGATGGAAGAGCTGCACCGCATCGAAGATGAGATGCTGAAGCACGTGCCGACCACTGCCGAAGGGCTTGCCGCATTGGCTAACCTTCTTTGGGAAACCGAAGGGCCGGTCTCTCATATCGGGTCGCCCGAATGGGAGGCATCCATGAAAAATCCTACTTACATCGCGTTGCTAAATCTGCGCACCGGGGCGCGTCGTCTGGCAGGGGAGTCCGTGCAATGAACACGAATCTTGCAACCGCAATCACCGATGCATACGACCTCAGCAGCCTTCTGCGCGTCTGTGTTCGCTCTCTTGAAGGGGATGCACCAGAGCAGCCGGGAGACGGAGCAGCAACAGCCCACACGGTCAAGCTGGCAAACAATATGGCCGGTGATTTGATCAGCACTCTTGAACTGGTCGAACTGAGAGGAAAACGCCCGGACGAGGATGCCAGCCAGAGAACAGGTGCTGTGCAACTGCTGGATAAATGGAAGGCAGCCAAACGCACCAGAGACGCATTGATGCAGGCGCTACCTACCGAACAGACAGCCGAACCTGCGGAGATGGCCGAGCTTGATCAGAACATCGAATGGTATGCTGAGCGAATTTCCTGCTTTGAGCCGAAGTCAGATGCAGATGCGGCAGCCATGCTGGAATGGTGCGTTGAGGACTGCGCCGGAGAGCTGCTCTGTGAGCAGTACCCGCGCGCCCAGAAGGCCGTGATCGAATACCTGCGGGCCAAGGTCTAACGAACCCGCCTGCGCCTCTCTTTCGGGGCGTGGGCAACGCGGTGGGGGCCGCATTGGAGGCTGTCAGAAATGAACTGCTATACGAACAACCGGAACTGGTCCGACAGGTTCTTGCCTGAGATTAAGCAACTCATCGGCGGTTATCTTTTGGAAACCGCTGCGGACCCTTTCGACCATATCCAAGCAACCGACCTTATGATGCTAGACGCCCGTGATATGCGAGTGGCCGCAAGGGTTCGGCGTCCCGGCTATGCACAGCGCTATCCCTACCAGTTCACCATACGCTCAGCGGTGGCATCAGGGGCGCAGACAGAGCTTTCCAAGATTGTGAACGGCAATGGCGACTGGATGTTCTACGGCCATTCAAACGCAGATCAGACGGGCCTAGAGGCATGGTGGTTGATCGACTTGCGGGCCTTTCGCGCAGCACTGATACGCAACCGGGTGAACGCTCCGCAGATTGTTATGGGCGATCAGCGGAATGCGGACGGCACGCGCTTCAAGTGGTTTGACTTGAGGTCTTTCCCAGCCGATCCGCCGTTGGTGGTGGCGTGCTCTGCGAACGGGGGTCTATGCAGGGCCTCGTGAACCGCCTTGTCATGCTTTAAGAGCGCACCGTTTTCTATCGGGAGATAACAGGCAAGCCGCTTACTTACATTGGGAGCCTTTTAGTAATTGTTGCCAGCCTATCCCCTTATCCGTAATAGACATGGGTAAGAGCGCCCGCCTAGAGGCGCAGATAGAGTGGACACAATGCCGATTATTGCACTTGCCAACCTTAAGGGAGGCGTCGGGAAGAGCACGCTCGCCGTCAGCCTTGCTGGGGCCTTAGCGCCCGATTCCGCACTGATCGATGCCGACCCGCAAGCTACAGCATCCGCATGGGCCGAAGCGGGAAACTTGCCTTTCCCCGTCACTGAAAGCCCTCTGACAGGTTCAAACGTAGAAGCGTGGATAACCGATGCCTTGAACACAGATGCCACCTATATCGTAATCGACCTGCCCCCAATGCTAGGGGATGCCACAGCAGCAGCCTTGGCAATTGCTGACCTTGCCGTAATCCCTGTGACAGCATCCGGTGCTGACCTTAAAGCGACTAATCGGGCAATTGAGTTGATCGCAGCCGCAAGGCAAAGCAGGGGCGATGAGAAGCCCGCCGTTCTTATGGTTCCCTCTAAGGTGGATATACGGACGGCAGCAGGGGCCGAAATCCAAGCGGTACTGCATGATTACGGCGAACCCGTGGGGCCTGTCATATCGCAGCGGGTAGCCCATGCCGACGCATTCACAGCGGGGCTATGGATCGGGGATTACGCGAAAGGAAGCGCTGCGCATTCAGAGGTCAAAGCTCTGGCAAGCGTTGTGAAGCGATTGGCAGGAAGGTCCTCATGAAGGCTCTTCTAACATCAGTTCTACTGGCCGGAGTGCTTGACGCCTGTAGCGCAGATGAATGGACGGGCTTTGTGTATCCCAATCGAAGTGACTTGACCAAGCACATAGAAATAGGGGCGTTTGATAGTTTTGAAGGCTGTCAGTCTTCAGCGATAAACACTATGCGCCGGAACAATTGGCAGGTTAGCGGTGACTATGAGTGCGGTCTGAATTGCCGCCCGTCAGAGTATGGCAGTTTGCAGGTATGCGAAGAAACAAAGCGATGAATAAGAGGTTGGGATAATGGCAAAACGTGCATCACTTGCGGGCAACGTCACAAAAGTAGACGACGCGGCCAAGAAAGCAGCAGGCGTTGCCAAGGCAATCTCAGGCCAGAAGCAGCAAACCCCTGAACCCTCAGAAGCGCCGGAATATGAGACCGTCTCCTATAACCTGCCCCTGCACTTGATTGACCTTTATCGCGACCTCGCTGCCGAGCGGCACAGAGTAGACCAAGCCCGCAAGCGGGAGCTGCGCCGCGAAATACGGGCAGCTAAAAAGGCCGGGCTACCACCGCCAATGGAGCCACCAGCGCAGGCCCGACAATCCGCCAGCGCCATTGTTAGGGAAGCGATGGAGGCCTACGCCAAACAGGTGCGCAAAGAGCTTTCCGAGCTTCGGTCTTAGCCTATGAGGTGGGCGCGCGGGTTCTTTCGATTGTGGATGGTTCTTTCACTCTTTTGGGTTGTCGCGATGTTATTTGCGATGCGCCCGGACCAGACCTATCAAGAATACAGCGCGGCAAAGATGGATCTGGGTGAAAACAACGGGCTGGTTTCGGCTGATACACTTATCGAGGCTGCAGAGAGGGCTATTGCCGCTGACGATGATGCACCTGCCGCCAATAGACTTTACGCAATGGCAGCAGTCGCAAAGCGGAGCCCTGACGGCCTATACAGAACTGAGAAGAGAAAGGCGTTTGAACGCCGCCTCAGTGGGTTAAAGGAAGAAATCGGGTTCATACTTCTTCCTCCAATCATAGCCTTTATAATCGGGGCCTGCCTTGCCTGGGCGCTTCGAGGGTTCCTACGCAAACCGACCGCTTGAGGTGTGAGACCACGCACGCCCAAGTCGACAAAATCAGACACCGCAAGCCGCGTATCTTTCCCCTGAATGCAGGGATCAAACACGCCCCTGCATCGCCGCCAGTTTCACCGCAGCACTGTCCTGCGCATCAAGGTGCGCCGTATACCGGGCAGGCATGGCGTCACCCTTCCAACCGAATGCATGGGCAATATCGCTATTCTTGAAGCCTGCCGCCCGCATGTCCTGTGCAGCCCCAATTCTGATCGAATGGGCCGAGGCATCGGGACTGATACGCTTGGCAAAGATGCGAGATACATCACGCCGAGTAAGCCGCGACCCCTTCGCCTTATTGCTAAGCGGGAGAAATAGCGGAGCCGTGGCGGGTTCCCGATCAAGCCCACTGGCTGCGATCCAAGCGCGCAAGCGCGCCATAGTATCCGGCAAGACGGGAATAGTGCGGCCCTTGCCGTCCTGATCAGTCTTTGACCGGCGGACCTTGATCGACGCAACCCCGTCAGCCTCAATCAGATCACCTATATTGAAGGCGACAAGGTTATCTGCCCGCGCCCCCGTGTCATAGGCCAGTGCGATCAATGCCGCGTCCCTCAGAGCCGAAATGCTATCACCGAGACCTACCAGCGCTGCATCAATGTCTCGACGCCGAACAGGGGCCGCTTGCTTCTGATCGACACCAACCGCCCGCCGCATCGCCTTCAGAGCACTGCGCACCGTTGCACTGTCAGCCGGTGACGGCAGATCAATTGCCCGGTGCATGGCCGCGACCCCGGCAACGTAGTTTGCAATAGTCGCAGGACTAAGACCCCGGCCAGACAGGTCACCAACAAACAGCGCTAACGCTTCAGGCGTGATCGAGTGAGCAGGGAAGGCATACGGGATGCCGTTGTCTGCACACCAATCTGCGAAAGTGCGCTGACCCAACTGGTAGGCCCGAAGTGTGCGGGGGGAGTAAGCCCCATCATAAGTGGACGCTAAGGCCAAGTCGTCAGCATCCTTGCCCGTCTCAGGGCCAAGAGCGGCTGCACGTTGCATCAAGACGTCACGACCGCGCGCAGCAATGTCAGGCAAACGATCAGCGCCGATTTCAGTCAGTTCTCTGGAAAGTGTCATAACGACCCCTCTATGCCCGCTAACTCTAATTAGCGGACATTATCAGATCAATCAGGCAAAAAGGCAAGAATCATTTGGCAATTAGGCTGTCCATAACTGCCTGTTTGATATGCCTGAACACAAGATATCGCAGCCGGGCAAGTTCTACGGCCCTTATTTTGCGTAGGAAGCGGCGGTTTTAATGGCGCAGGGTGTGCGCCGCTCTTGACTGTGTGCGTGCGCAGACCCAGAATGGCCCAATGATGGCAAGCGCACATGATTCAGTAGAAATTGAAAAGGCCCCGACGTTGGCGCGTCGAGGCCTTTTGAATTGTGTCACGGGTAAAGCAGACCCGCGCTTGTCTTCTCCCACAACGTCTTTGCGCTGTTGTTATGCGAAAAGGATAAAGCCTATTTGTGCCAAATGGCAAGGGCCTTTTCTCCGAGAGAATAGCACTTCGCAGAGGCGTATCACTTTTTTTGAAAAGGATACGACATGCCAGACCGTCAGTTGCTGACAGAACTCCCCCATGCGTTGAACGCAGCGGAGTACCACAACCCCGGCTACCGTCAGCTGTATGAAGCAGCGCGCAGCGCCCGCATTCCCGTGGCAAAAGACAGCCAAGGACGCTGGACCTTTGCGCCTGCCGATGTGCCTGCCATTGCTGCGTCTTTGGGCCTTGCCCAGAACCATGCAGCCTAGAATGGCGAAACCCGCTCACCGGGCAGTGAACGGGCTTCCAAAACGTGTTGAACAGAACACGCGGGGCAACGGTATTAGCATACGGCAACAGAACCCAAAACGCTAGTATCAACGCAGCCTCACAGGCAAAAACGGCAGACGAGACACCTACCCCGCCAGCGGGTTCTAAAGTGTTGCAGGCCCCTTTCCGGCGGGGGCAGCTATGACGGATCGCGCTGCATTCAAAGACGCCGTCAGGGAAGCGCTGATAGACCGCGCCGAGGACCTGTTTACGCTGGCATGGGGTGACCCTGCCCGCCAGAGTGGACGGGAATGGCGAGCACGAGCTGATGACGCCCTATCCATGCAGATGCAGGGGGCCGACCGTGGCAAGTGGTTCGACCATAAGGCAGGCGTTGGCGGTGATGTCTTCCACTTTTATGGGGTAAACGTCCTTGGGCTGGAAAAGGGCCAAGACTTCGCGCGCATCCTGAATGAAGCTGCAAACTGGTGTGGCATCCTGCGCGACCAGCCGATTGATCTGACAGCGCTACGCCAAACCAAGATAGACCGGGCGCAAAAGGCTGAGGCTGAGGAACAGAACGAGCGCCAACTGCGCGCGCAGCTGGTCGCGGACCTCACAGCGCAGGCAAGACCCGTCGACGGTACGACCGCCGCCGCCTATCTTGCCACCAGAGGCATCACTGAGCTGCCCGCCGATGGGCTGGCCTACCTTTCCCCGATCAGGCCCCGCGCAGGGATCATGCATCCTCACTTGGCCGCGTGCGTGGTCTGGGCAAAGGACGACAAAGACCAGATTGTCGGTGGCCAGCGCATTGTCTTGAACGAGAACGGCACCCGCGCCGATGTAGACGGCCCTAAGCCTTTTTTTGCGGCAGCGTCGGGTTACCCTGCCCGCTTCGCCGCTCGCATCCTTGATGGTCCGCTTTGCGTTGCTGAAGGGCCGGAAAGCGCCCTATCCATCTGGTTGGCCACAGGGTTCGAAACGTGGGCAGTCTTCGGGGCATCTAACTGGCAAGCCGCGCCGATCCCGACCGGGCGCAAAGTCATCCTATGCCCTGACCGCGACCTTCCCGAAGGTTCTCTGCCGACAGGGTCCGAAGAAGCCAAGGCCAAAGAAGCCGCCGCCCGCGCCTTTAACAAAGCGGTAGCTCATCACGCAGCCCGCAACTGTGACCTATGGATTGCGAACGCCCCCGAACCCGTGGGCAGTAAACGAGACCTGAACGACACTTTGCAGCGCGCCGGAGTGCAGGCCGTACGGGCGGCTATAGAAGCCGCACAGCGCGGCCCAGAACCGCCAGAGCGTGACCGCAAAGGACGCTTCACAGGCCCCGGCTTGCAGCCTTTCACAGGACCCCTGACGAGCACCGGAAAGCCAACGGACCTAAGCACAGCACGGATGAAAACCGCTGCTGACATTCAGAGTGCCTTAGATGCCTGCGCCGCATGGGATGGCGAAGGGTTGGCACCTGTCGTGGCAATCAAGAGCGACCCCGGCCTAGGTAAAAGCCGGATCACCCGCGAACTTCTACAGCGAGCCGAAAATTCCGCCCGCGTCTTCGGTGATGTGCATTTCTATGCACCATCCTTGAAGCTGGCCGACGAAGGAGCAGAGCACGCCGAAAGCATCGGTCTGACCCATGCCGTTACCCGGGGACGATTGGCCAAAAACCCGGCCACAGGGGAAACGATGTGCGCTCGCCCTGAAGAAGCCGAACGCGTTGCCAAGCTGGGGCAGCCAGTGAAGCCAACCCTTTGCATTGCAGAGGACGATCAGGGGCAGGAGCGCAAATGCCCCTTCTATGACATGTGCGCGCATCGTCGTCAGTTCATCGACCTGCCGGAAGGCAATGCGGTGCGGTTCGAAGCCCTACCTTACCTGAACTTACCGGACGCAGCCGAGGGCCGTGCAATCGGCCTGCGCATTATCGATGAATCCTTTTGGAAGGCGATGGGGCGGGAGGCCACAATCACGCTGGACGCACTGCTATCTCCCCGCAGTGAGGGAAAGTGCAAGAACAACGCCAAACGGGCAGAGCGAGCCGGGGTTATTGCCGACCTGATGGCCTGCGCCGAAAACATCGCCGCGACACTGCGCCGGGGTGGTTCGATCATGGATGCCCTAAACGGCTACACAGCAGAGGATATGCGAACCTTCGCAAAGGCGGAAAGATGGTCAAAGTATATGCTCCCGTTCTATCCAGACGCTGACGCTAACACCATTGATAGCGCTCTTAAGCCCGCTGAGGCGCACAATCGGCAGGCCGGGGCTAAAGCGCAATTCTGGGCCAACCTAGAGGCCGCTTTAGAGGCGGGCGTGGTGGATCTTCAAAACATCACCTTCCTGACCGGCCACAAGCCCCAGAAAACCAGCGACCCCCGCGACGTGGTGAAGGTTTATTGGAGCGCACAGCCACCCCGCGACGTGCCTGTGATCCTACTAGATGCCGACGCAGATAGCACTTTGATCGAGCCCTTTTATCCGGACCACGAGATGCACCGCGCTCAGGTGCAGCCGAATGCTGATGTGATCTACATCACTGACAAGACATTCAGCAAAAAGAGCCTGCTAGGCAAACCGGCCCGCGATGAATGGCGGAATGCCTTGGCCGTCGAAGTCATGAACGATAAGGGCGGGGGCGTTCTTGCGATTGCAACAAGAAAAGTCGTCGCCGCCTTCTTTGAGGATGCAGGCCACGACCTTTCAACCATGACCGATGAGCAGGCCAGCGCCTACATGTTGGCAACCCCCCTACATGGCGCGCGGTGGGCGTGGTTCGGGCCTGCAACGCTAGGCAGTAACGTTTGGAAGGATTGCACGACTTGCGTGGTCATGGGCCGGGAGGAATGGCCGGTTGAGGCGCTGGAATCCGAAGCCCGCAAGATATGGGGCCACGGGCTGCGATTGATCGAGCCGGACGAAAAAGGCAACCGCATCATGCCGAGCGTCCCCGTGCCGTTCCCCATGGCCGATGGCACGACCTACAGCGTGGACGTGTGGGCGCATCCTGATCCCCGCGTAAGAGCTATTCAGTGGCAGGCCAGAGAGTGCGCCACCCGCCAAGGCGTTGAGCGCCTGCGCCTTGCATCAGCAACCGTGCGCAAGCGTGTGGTTATTGGATCACGGGTGCCTATTCCCGGATTGCCTGCAACCCATGCCGTGACATGGCAGGAATACGCCCCGTCCAGAGAGGAAGCCGCTTTCGCTGAATCCGGTGGGGCTTTGAGAATTTCTGGCAAGGGTTTGGCGACCGATGCACCCAACACGTTTCAGAGCCAAAAGGCAGCACAAAGATACGTTGAAAGGACTGATTTGGCGGAAAGCCTTTTTGACCCCCATACCCTTAATAATACCTATATTAACGGCGTGGGGGTCAAATGCCGGGTTCTGGTCGCCTTCAGGATCAAGGGGGTTCGGGGCAGCACTAAAACGCGCGCCGTCCTAGCTTGTGATGCCAAAGACGCAGAACGCATTACCCAAGCGAAATGGGGCGAGCTGACAGGCTTCGAGGTGTTGCGCGAGGTTGGCCAGAGGCTTGCGCGAGACGAAGACGTAGAACAGTCCAACGGCGTCCGGACCGAACCAGCCTATCCCGTCTCACGCTCACCGATGAGTTGGTCTGCGCAGTTGCCATCCAATGTGTCGCCCATGCCCGTCAATTCAGGTGCGCCGCCTGACTTATCATCAATCACAGCGCGTAAGGGGGCAGGTCCATGAGCCACCGGCCTCAATACATGTGCGTACACTCAAGAACCCTGAAGGCCGGAAAATCCAGACTGTCAGGCTGCATCGCGCCTGCGCGGCTGGCACCACAAAGCTACTGTTATGAACAGCCTACTAATGAATTTTTAACTATGATCAGACTGAAAAGGAACGAAGCAGTGACATTAAGCAACCAAGCAACTCGACCACCTAAAAACACCTTGCGCGTGCAGTCGTGGAAAGACCTTCCAAAAGAACGCAGCACCGCCCGGTATGAAATCCCAACTGCTGACGGAGGAACACGCGTAATCACGCTCAAGAGCGGCAATCGGGTGGTGTTGGATGCGCTGATATCCCGCCCTCTCTTATGTGCCAGCCCTGTGCGGATCAGCGACAGGGTTTGCATTCTGCGCCATGAATACGGCGTGCCAATCGACCGCGAGATGTATGACGGCGACGAGGCGACGGAAGGCCAGCGGTTCGGCGTCTATTTCATCGGCAAGGGCGTGCGCCGGATCGAGCAAGGGGCAGACAGCGAGTTTTGTCACTCCCTAAAGGATGGGCGGGCGAACCAATGACGCGGGCAAGAGGCTTTGCAGAGTGGCGACCGCAGCGCGCTACCCTTGAACTGGTGCAGCAGGTGCAGGCAGTTTTGGTGGAGTATCAGGATTATCTGCCCCTCACTATCCGGCAGGTGTTTTACCGCCTTGTCGGGAACTCAGGCTATGACAAGACAGAGCAAGCATATAGCCGCCTGTGTGAGACGCTGAACCGCGCCCGCCGCTCTGGCATGATCGACTTTCAATCGATCCGAGATGACGGCGTTTCAGCCTATCGCCCGACAGCTTACAGAGACGTAGAGCACTTTCGCAGCACAATAGGCCACATCGCTGAAGGTTACCGGCGTGATCGGCAGTCAGGGCAGGCTGTCCGGATTTGGCTGATGTGTGAAGCGGGCGGTATGGCTCCAATGCTGGCCCGCGTTGCCGATGAGTTTGGTGTGCCAGTGCTGACCAGCGGGGGCTTTGATAGCGTAACTGCAAAGCATGATCTGGCACAGGAGATTTCGCGCGCGTACAGCCCCGCCGAAATCCTTCACATTGGAGACCATGACCCCTCGGGCGTACACCTATTTTCTGCATTGGCAGAGGATGTGACCGCATTCGCCCGTGACTTAGGGGCATATGATTTGCAGTTTACCCGTCTAGCCGTAACTCCCGAGCAAATGGCGGATATGGAGCTTCTGACAGCGCCCCCGAAAAAGACAGACCGCCGAGCCTTTGAAGGTCAGACCACACAGGCAGAGGCGATCCCGCCTAATGTGCTGTCGCAGATTGTCAGGGACGCGATCATAGCTCGACAATGCCCAGAGACGTGGGCGGATATGATGGATGCTGAGGCGACAGAGCGCGCCGGATTGATCGCATGGGCGGCCAATGCTGGGAGGGCGGGCCAATGATTGCACGCGGCGTTTCCGCTCTTGCAGGTAAAGTGGCCTTTTATGAATAGCCCGATATAGGCGTTAATGATTGCGAAGAGGGTAGTTAGATGAAAACATCTCAACAGATGCAGTGCTTTGACCCATCTTTGGGTGGACAAATAAGGGAGACAGCACATGCCCGCACCAGACCCTGAGAGTCTTTGGATCAACGAAGATGGAAGCGTGACATTTCAGCGGTACTTCTGGACGGGGAACAGCGGCAATCGTGCTCATCGTGCCATAGCCATTCACCGCAGGATCAGGCAGGGGAGCTGGTCTTGCCGATGGTGTCGCGATGACTTGCCTGCCTATCGCAGATCAGACGCGCAATACTGCTGCGAAGGATGCCGTAAGCGTGCAGCCCGTCACAGGCGTGCAGGAACCATCAATGAATGGGTGTTTGACAAATAATGGCGAGGATGGGGGTATGTTTGAACCGCCAACGCCATGATTTGGGCGTAACTTTGGTGAAGCCATTTGGGAGGGAAGAATGTTTAAAGTTGGAGCGCTAGCGCTTATTGGTCTCGGTTTTCTGGCTGGGTGCGACACCCGGCCTCTTAATGAGCTTAGCTACGCAGAGCAGCAAGAAATACTCGCGAAATTCACCGCAATTTGTGCCGAGTCTGGGGTGACAGAGAAAAGTCCGGAGTATCGGAGATGTGTCCAAACTGAGATCAATGCGGAGAACGCCAGACGGTCGCGTCAAAGCGAGGGCATGACAAAGTTCGGGCAAGGCTTAGCTGCCGCAGGTAATAATTATTCAGCCGCAGCTAGAGCCAATGCCCCGGTGACTTGTAGGACAACCCCAGCGGTGGGTTGGGGAAGCTCGACCACTACCTGTTACTAGGTTGGTTTTTGGCCACTCTGCTGGCCAAAGCCCTTAAGGCAATCTGTTATTGATAGCCTTTCTGCCTAATTGTGTGTTATTATTTCATTGATTTTATGGGGCGGCAAAGGGCAAGAAAATGAGCGACCAAGACTATGAGAAGCTAGCACGACAAGCCGCTGAGGCCCGCAGAGCGCGGGCGTTGGCTGAACAACGGCGCAGAGCTGCAATGGCTGGCACACAGCCTAGCAAATTGCAGTCGGACCTCATCAAGCGACAGTTGCTTACTAAGCAACAAGCGGTTTCTGGGATGAGCGATGCAGACCTGATTGCTCTGCTTGAAGCCGAAGCGATGGCTGGAACTGGAGACAAATACCAATCACCAACCACTGATGGCCCTTGGACGCGCTACGCTGAGGATCGCGGACAGCAGACGGGTATGGTTGGGCAGACCATGAGCGGCGTTAACGAAGGCATTGCCGGAATTCTTGGCGCACCTGTGGATTTGATGACCGGCGCAATCAACATGGGTAAGCAGGGCGTGAATGCTTTGGCTGGCACGGACTATGCGCCGATTGTAAATCCGGTCGGCGGCAGCGGTACGTTCCGAGATATGCTCGCCCCTACAATTTCAGAGGCTAAACCGCAGAACGCAGCAGAACGGTTCGGCAGGCGCGTTGGCATGGAAGTCGGCGCGATGGCCGTGCCGGGTGGTATCATGATTCGCGGTGCCAAAGCCCCTCTTGCTGTAGCTGGTGGGGAAGCGGCGAGTGCAGTGGGATCGGGCATTGCGGGCCAGACCTCACGGGAGATTGCGCCTGAGAACGATACAGCCGACTTCATTGCCTCCCTTGCTGGTGGCCTGTCTCCGGTAGCCGCAAGTCGGGCAATGCGTCCAAGCCCCAAGGCTCCCACGCTTGAAGAACTACAGGCGCAGAGTAACGCAGGCTATGAGGCTGTGCGGGAATCCGGTGCCACGCTCAGTCCGCAGTCTGCTGACGCTTTGGCCGGGGGCATTGAAGGGACGTTTGGCACCCGCCCAGCTACGCGGCGCATGAACCCCAAGGCAGCGATAGCGGCAGAGGAACTGGCAGGAGATATGCGCCAGCGTCCGCCAACAATTGCTGAGGTGGATGAGGCACGCCAGTGGATTGGCAACAACGTGGCCGGGTCGAATGAGAAGGGCGAGCGCCGCCTTGGCATGATGATGAAAGATGCGATTGATAGTCATCTGGATCAGTTGCAGCCCGGTGACGTTACTGGGACCAATAGGCCGAACGAAGTAGTAGAGGCGCTGACCGGCGCACGTGATAAGGCGCGGCGGATTCACAAGTCACAGCTGTTCGAGGCTGAGGATACCGGCTTGGTAGCAAAAGGATTGCGCCGTGCTGCTACCACCGGAACCGGAGGCAATGAGGTCAACGCAATCCGCCAGAACGTGCGCAGGGTGCTGGAAAACCCAAAGCTGCGCCGAGGGTACAGCGCTACCGAATTGCAGGCCATGCGTGATATCGCAGATGGCACCCCCACGCAAAACGCGTTGAGGCTTCTTGGCCGTCTTGCTCCTACGGCGGGGGGATTGCCCCTCATCACAGGCGTCGGGTTCGCAAGTTCAGGCGGTGCTCTAGGCGGACCTTTCGGCGCGGTCGCTGGTATGGCTCCGTCAGTAATCGGCCAGGGGGCAAAGCATCTAGGTGAGCGTAGCACGAAAAAGAAAATCGCTGAACTTGGTGAGCTGATCCGCAATGGCAAGCCCCTACCAAAGAAGACTTCGAGTGACCTTGAACGCAGTGTCATAGCCGCTCTAATGGCCCAGAAAACAGCGCCTGTTGCAGCGGATATCTCTGAGCACGACCGCAAGAGCGCTGTCATCAAGGCGCTTCTAGGAATGGAGGCTCGGCAGTGAAACATTCCCAAGACCCATTCGGCCGCCCTATGAGGCCTGATCGGGTAGATGCTATTCGGCAGGCTGCTGAAGCCTTTGCAAAGGACCCCGCAGGCATCGAGGTTGCTAAAGCGAGTGACACTTTCGAGCATTATCAGGCTTGCGTTGGACACGTCATTTATCAGAGCCTTGCCGAAATTGCTCCTGATACAATGGTAGCTGAACTGCAAGCTGGCTTGGATGCCGCTGCCCCTACCTGCACAGCAATATTCAAGAACAAGGGCGACCTGTCACATCAAAGCGCTTCACGCTGATAATACAGCGTAAGAACAGGCCGGATGGGCATTGGTTGCGCAAGTCTATTTAAGATTAAACCGTTGCAATATTGGTTCAAAGAACAGTGATGTCATCAGTATTCCTAACATACGTTCTGGCTCACCTGCGTCATTGGCAATTTTTTGGGCCTTTGCCACGGCGTCTTGCCCGACAGAAGCCACTTTGCCAAAAGCAGCAAAGGCTACAATTGACCCGTTATCTGCTCCCAGTTCAAAGGCATCATTTTTCGGTTTAGCTTGTGCTACCTGTATGGATCTTTCTGCAAGTTCTTTCCCGTTCATATTGGATAGGTCAGAGAATACATCAATCATTATGCGGCCCTTATCTTCGTGGCTTAGTTTCTCTTCCCCAAGTATATGCGAGAGCGTTCCAATGGTTGCTCCGAAATATCCCAGAACAAAATCATCCGTCCAGAAGTGCGGTGGTAGACCGTAGTTGTGTTGAAGAATTGCCAAAGGCTGTCTTGCCATCTCAATGGCTCGTGCTGTGACTTTTCTTCTGCGACTTCCGAACATTAACTATCCACAATGATGCGATTTAGGGCGCGTATATCCAAGGAAAAACCAATGACTTGATTCAGTCAAACCTGCTTGTACGCGTTCTCCCTCAGCCTGTATCTCCGAGCCTATGCATATGACTGCTTTAGGGCAATCTCTAGCCTCTCCTCCTTTCGAACAGCCTTAGTAAAGGATGCTGTAACGTACGGCATCAGACCCCTTATAAGCCGTTCTCCAAAGTAGACGCATTTAGACTGGCAGCAGGGTGCCTGATTAACGATGCTGAAAATCTCAGTCGTTTCAACGCAATATCAGGTAACCTTATGCCATATACGTTGAGCGCGAGCCTCGGTTAAATCGGGGGCGCTGTATGGCTGCCGGTGGGTTTGCTGCGCAGTACGCGTGCTAGGGGGCGATAATGAGACCAATACGCGCGAAGGGCTAAGCCCGTGTGGCCTACGTCGCCACGATGCAAGCTGCACCAATTCAATGGATGGAACACGGTAATCAAAGAATAAAGGTCATCTAACTTGGGGTTTCGAAAGGGGGCAGAGCGCTCCTTCGCCGGAGAGACATAACAGCCCGTCAGGGAGGTTATGGCTAGTAGGTTCCCGCACGCGCGATCCGATACGGCAGGCCAATCCGTTTTGGTAAACCGATTTTCACAGTCTTCCCGTATCTTCCTTGCATGGAAGAAAAGAGCTTCGCAATTTCAGTCAGGATCGAGCATCGCTCAATGGGGCGCGCAAAGTCTGCGCGTTATCACGACCTGCGCATGGGTCAAATTCCGGGATACGTTGATCAAGAACGGTTGTCCGAGAACTCCATAATCTTGGCCCCGGCCTTGCCTTCGACGTTGCGGCAGGTCTGTCTGGCCAACCGCGCCAATCGTCCGACACAGCGTGCCATGAAGAAAGACGCCGCCGTAGCAAGCTGCTTCATCATAACCTTTGGGAAGGCCGCACAGCCAATCTTCGAAGCCTTGCCCAAAGCCCAGCAAGACGCTGCCTATGGGGCGGTATCAAAGGCGGTGGCGACTCTTCTGGGGGCTGAGGTAACGGGCCTTGTGGCGCACCGAGATGAGACAGCACCCCATGCCCACGGACAGATGCCAGCCGTTCGCGCAGACGGTCGTCCCCTGTCAAAGGTGCTGACCCCAACCATGGCAAAGCGTGTGCAGGACGTTGCCGCCCAAGCTATCGCAGAATTTGCGCCGCAGATTGTAAGGGGTAAGCCAAAGGCCCAAAGGATAGCCGATGGCGAGCCGCGCTCTAAGACGGTTCACCGTTCGGTGGAGCAGCTGCACACTGACCTTCCCAAGGAAATCAGCGCAAAGGCGGCAGAGATTGAAAAGCTCCAAGGTCGCATTGCGAAGATGCGTGCCAAGGAAAAGCTGACAGAGGCAAATGTTAGAACGCTCGCCACATATGAGCGACGGTTGGCCGAGAAAACGGCGCAGATGGAGGAAAAGCACCGGATGCTTGTCAGCGCCGCACGTGCCCTCGAGACCCAGCAGGCGGAGCGAGAAACATCGCTCAAAGAGAGGGAGGCAGCGGTTGAGTTGAGAGAGAAGGAAGCCACGGCACAAGTCGAAGGTATCAGGGCGGCTGTGGAGGCTATCAGGGAAGGTACAGTCACACGCGGGGAGGATGGCAGGCCAAGTGTTACAGATGCCACACACGCGGCCCTTCTGCGCCCTGTATGGCGCACCCTTGGGCCTTTGGTCATGTCCCTTGCCGATATGCGCGACGAGATGAAAGCGGGGCTGCGCCGCTTTCGTGAACTGTTCCGGCGCAATGAGCTGCAACCGGACGTCATAGACGATGGCAAAGACCTTCTGGACGGGATGGAGCCATAGAGACCCGACCGATATTGCCACACAAAAGAAAACCCCGCGCGGCTTGTTATGGCCTTCACGGGGTTACCACGCGAGTGGTTTTGAGGCTCAGCATTTCTGCGAGCGGACAACATAAATATAGGCTTGGTATGCCGGGAGGTCAACGAGGCACGGGCTAGTTATGAATGCCCAAAGCGGCCTTCAAGCTGGTAACAACCTTTTCAAATTCATCTTCAGAGATACGAGGCGTTAGATACTTCCGCTTTCCAGTGTGGTCACGGTCAGTGCGGAAAAGATCCAGCCGGGCAAAGCCCACTGTCGCAATCATATCTGCCTTCACCCAGCATTTGGTTTGAGGGAAATTCGGCAAGCTGTAGGGCAACTCTATCTGGCAGTGGTAGTCCTCGATCCGATCAGGAGGGGACGTGCTGAGAGGCACTACCGTCAACAGCCCTGTACGATGCCGTAAGCGTGGGGATACCACGATTGCAGGTCGCCGTTTTACCATTTCGGGGGGTTGGAATCCGCCTCTGCTGTAATCGCACAGTAAGACGGTGCGCTGCGGTACATCGTACTTGATGGCCACTTATTCGCCCCTGTTCTTCACGGCGATGCCTGAACCGTTTGCAACTTCGCCTGTCCGTAGAAACTGGATGCCTTGCCCTTCAAGAGCGGCCCTGATGGCCTCGGCACTGGAATGCTGCAAGCCGCCCTTACCGGTTTCAAACCGACTGATGGTAGTAAACGAGACATTCGCCAAAGCTGCTAGTTCCCGAACGCCTATTCGTAGGGCCCCTCGGGCCATTCTCACCTGCTCCGGCGTCATGTAGTTACTCCGTTATCATTTTTGCATACACAGTATTGACATAGGCAAAGACCTCGCCCATATTGCATACAGGATAAGCATTTATACGAACGGAGTAAAGCAATGACCACCGTAACCCGCTACAACCGTAAAGCCATCATGACCGCAGCTTGGGAAATCGTCCGTAAGGCCAACGTGGGCCTGTACGGGTTCCGGGTAATCATGCGCCGCGCACTGAAAGCCGCATGGGCCAATGCCAAGCATGAACGAGCGATGGAAGCACGGCAGGCAAAGCGGGAGCATGCATCGCCCGAGGTGATCCGCATTCAAAGCGAGATTGCCGTCCTCGAAAGCAAGACCCATTGGGAACAGCCCGACTATGCCCGCATTGGCGTCCTGCGAGCCGCTCTAAGGGCGGCACAGGAGCATGCAGCCGCTGCCCCTGACTATGCTGCCAAGCGTGACCTGATCGCTTCTGCCGGTGGCCGTTTCTGCGCCGTCACTTTCACCAAGGCTGATGGAACTGAGCGCACTATTCAGGTGCAGCCAGCGACGTTGCAGCGCCATGTGAAAGGTGATGCCGCCACAGAGGCCGGAAAACGCGCCGTACAGACGCGTAAAGCCCGCCACCCTCATCTGCTGCCGGTCTGGGATGCGAAGGCCCAAGCGCCTCGCTCCGTCAATCTGGCGACCATCTCACGCATCGCGGTCGATGGGATCGTCCACGAATACCGCGCCTGAATTCCAGACAAGCAAACAACCGTGGCCGCACGCCACACGAACGGAGGAAACCCCACATGTCCAAACTCACGAACGCCCTACAGGCACTACGAGATGCCCGCCAAGCCCATGAGGCCGCTATCGCAGCAGGTGACGCATATCAGGCCGCAAACGGGGGCAAGACGTCCCCCGCGAAAGAAGATGCAGTCGGGGACGCCGCAGAGGCGGTGGGCAAAGCGGAACGCGCCCTCATGGCCATTGAGCCGCAAACTCCTGTTGATGCTTTGCGGAAGGTCAAAGCTCTGATTTGCGACGGCATGGTTGATGAAGCGGTTGCATCTCTTCGCTCTGATGCGGAGCGCCTGACCGAGTGTGAGGGCGATCCGCTGGCTGCTCTCTACGACAGAAGCCGCCCGCTGCGAAAGCTGATCAATACCGTCGATAGCCGCGACCCGCTGCTCGATGATATGATGGAAGAGCTGCACCGCATCGAAGATGAGATGCTGAAGCACGTGCCGACCACTGCCGAAGGGCTTGCCGCATTGGCTAACCTTCTTTGGGAAACCGAAGGGCCGGTCTCTCATATCGGGTCGCCCGAATGGGAGGCATCCATGAAAAATCCTACTTACATCGCGTTGCTAAATCTGCGCACCGGGGCGCGTCGTCTGGCAGGGGAGTCCGTGCAATGAACACGAATCTTGCAACCGCAATCACCGATGCATACGACCTCAGCAGCCTTCTGCGCGTCTGTGTTCGCTCTCTTGAAGGGGATGCACCAGAGCAGCCGGGAGACGGAGCAGCAACAGCCCACACGGTCAAGCTGGCAAACAATATGGCCGGTGATTTGATCAGCACTCTTGAACTGGTCGAACTGAGAGGAAAACGCCCGGACGAGGATGCCAGCCAGAGAACAGGTGCTGTGCAACTGCTGGATAAATGGAAGGCAGCCAAACGCACCAGAGACGCATTGATGCAGGCGCTACCTACCGAACAGACAGCCGAACCTGCGGAGATGGCCGAGCTTGATCAGAACATCGAATGGTATGCTGAGCGAATTTCCTGCTTTGAGCCGAAGTCAGATGCAGATGCGGCAGCCATGCTGGAATGGTGCGTTGAGGACTGCGCCGGAGAGCTGCTCTGTGAGCAGTACCCGCGCGCCCAGAAGGCCGTGATCGAATACCTGCGGGCCAAGGTCTAACGAACCCGCCTGCGCCTCTCTTTCGGGGCGTGGGCAACGCGGTGGGGGCCGCATTGGAGGCTGTCAGAAATGAACTGCTATACGAACAACCGGAACTGGTCCGACAGGTTCTTGCCTGAGATTAAGCAACTCATCGGCGGTTATCTTTTGGAAACCGCTGCGGACCCTTTCGACCATATCCAAGCAACCGACCTTATGATGCTAGACGCCCGTGATATGCGAGTGGCCGCAAGGGTTCGGCGTCCCGGCTATGCACAGCGCTATCCCTACCAGTTCACCATACGCTCAGCGGTGGCATCAGGGGCGCAGACAGAGCTTTCCAAGATTGTGAACGGCAATGGCGACTGGATGTTCTACGGCCATTCAAACGCAGATCAGACGGGCCTAGAGGCATGGTGGTTGATCGACTTGCGGGCCTTTCGCGCAGCACTGATACGCAACCGGGTGAACGCTCCGCAGATTGTTATGGGCGATCAGCGGAATGCGGACGGCACGCGCTTCAAGTGGTTTGACTTGAGGTCTTTCCCAGCCGATCCGCCGTTGGTGGTGGCGTGCTCTGCGAACGGGGGTCTATGCAGGGCCTCGTGAACCGCCTTGTCATGCTTTAAGAGCGCACCGTTTTCTATCGGGAGATAACAGGCAAGCCGCTTACTTACATTGGGAGCCTTTTAGTAATTGTTGCCAGCCTATCCCCTTATCCGTAATAGACATGGGTAAGAGCGCCCGCCTAGAGGCGCAGATAGAGTGGACACAATGCCGATTATTGCACTTGCCAACCTTAAGGGAGGCGTCGGGAAGAGCACGCTCGCCGTCAGCCTTGCTGGGGCCTTAGCGCCCGATTCCGCACTGATCGATGCCGACCCGCAAGCTACAGCATCCGCATGGGCCGAAGCGGGAAACTTGCCTTTCCCCGTCACTGAAAGCCCTCTGACAGGTTCAAACGTAGAAGCGTGGATAACCGATGCCTTGAACACAGATGCCACCTATATCGTAATCGACCTGCCCCCAATGCTAGGGGATGCCACAGCAGCAGCCTTGGCAATTGCTGACCTTGCCGTAATCCCTGTGACAGCATCCGGTGCTGACCTTAAAGCGACTAATCGGGCAATTGAGTTGATCGCAGCCGCAAGGCAAAGCAGGGGCGATGAGAAGCCCGCCGTTCTTATGGTTCCCTCTAAGGTGGATATACGGACGGCAGCAGGGGCCGAAATCCAAGCGGTACTGCATGATTACGGCGAACCCGTGGGGCCTGTCATATCGCAGCGGGTAGCCCATGCCGACGCATTCACAGCGGGGCTATGGATCGGGGATTACGCGAAAGGAAGCGCTGCGCATTCAGAGGTCAAAGCTCTGGCAAGCGTTGTGAAGCGATTGGCAGGAAGGTCCTCATGAAGGCTCTTCTAACATCAGTTCTACTGGCCGGAGTGCTTGACGCCTGTAGCGCAGATGAATGGACGGGCTTTGTGTATCCCAATCGAAGTGACTTGACCAAGCACATAGAAATAGGGGCGTTTGATAGTTTTGAAGGCTGTCAGTCTTCAGCGATAAACACTATGCGCCGGAACAATTGGCAGGTTAGCGGTGACTATGAGTGCGGTCTGAATTGCCGCCCGTCAGAGTATGGCAGTTTGCAGGTATGCGAAGAAACAAAGCGATGAATAAGAGGTTGGGATAATGGCAAAACGTGCATCACTTGCGGGCAACGTCACAAAAGTAGACGACGCGGCCAAGAAAGCAGCAGGCGTTGCCAAGGCAATCTCAGGCCAGAAGCAGCAAACCCCTGAACCCTCAGAAGCGCCGGAATATGAGACCGTCTCCTATAACCTGCCCCTGCACTTGATTGACCTTTATCGCGACCTCGCTGCCGAGCGGCACAGAGTAGACCAAGCCCGCAAGCGGGAGCTGCGCCGCGAAATACGGGCAGCTAAAAAGGCCGGGCTACCACCGCCAATGGAGCCACCAGCGCAGGCCCGACAATCCGCCAGCGCCATTGTTAGGGAAGCGATGGAGGCCTACGCCAAACAGGTGCGCAAA
>JGI24514J20073_1000127_pt1 | contig 41269 bp, 30 predicted proteins | sample LinPmetageLP37_FD_20073 | JGI IMG/M metagenome (IMG submission 20073) | reverse complement strand
AAAAAATAGTTAACTTGAGGATATCGTGCAGGATTATTACTAAAACAACTCGGTACTAACAAATAAAACAAAACTTCTTTCAAACTAGTATTCAAAATGGGCTATTGCTAACCCATTTAACGAAAGCAATTAGATGCTAACGATGTTTTCAGCTTGTGGGCCTTTTTGACCTTGAGTAACAGTAAACTGTACACGTTGGCCTTCAGCTAAAGTTTTGAAACCGTCGCCAGAGATTGCGCTGAAATGTGCGAAAACATCAGGACCAGATTCTTGCTCGATGAAACCAAAACCTTTTGCTTCGTTGAAAAATTTAACTGTACCAGTTGTAGTTGTAGACATAATAGTATCCTAAGGATTAATAAAAGTGCGCCTTAAATTAGGCAATTTAACAGGAAGAAAACATACATTTAACTGAGGATAACGCGAAGGATTATTACTAAAACAACGTGGTACTTACAAATAAATAGGGTTTTCTGTCAACCCGATGCGAGGCAGGATAACAGTAAATTAAAGTATATACCAAGCCCTATTGTAAATTTATTTTAGAGTAAGTACTTTATTTGTTTGTTGTTTTTTTAACTAATTAGTTATGATTAAGATGATATTTTATACTTTTAAAATAAAGGTAAGCTTTGTTTAATCAATACGTTAAGCCTGTTTTTGTGCGTAGTTTTAAAGTAGGCAAAATACAGCTTTTAATTGGTTAAAACATGACCTAATTACCTACTAATTTTTTTGAGATATACCCTAAATAATGTAATTCTTTAGCTCCAAATTACAAATCCAAGTATTAATAACGCAATCCAAAGTGTTTCAGCCACAATTAAAATAATGGGTTTCATACCTACTTCGGTTAGTTTTCCTAAATTAGTTTTCATACCTATGGCTGAAATAGCAGCAATTAAAAAGAACTGCGAAAGTTCGTTAGCGGTTTCAAGTACTATTGTAGGAACTGAAAAGCAGCTATTTATTACCATAAGTATTACAAAGCCAATTAAAAACCCAGGTACTTTAGGTAACTCTCCGTGTTTTTCTTTATTTGAGTGATTAATAACAACCATCATAATAAGTACAACGGGTAGTAGCATTGCAACACGTACTAGCTTAGTTAGAGTTGCTATATCGCCTGTCTCGGGTGATACCGAATAACCTGCACCCACTACCTGGGCTACATCATGTATTGTGCCACCTAAAAATACGCCTGCATTATGGGCGTCAAACTCAAGATAATTAACCACGATAGGGTAGAGGATCATAGCTAGAGTCGACATGGCTGTTACGCCAATAACGGTTAATAAGGTGTCGCGTTCTTTATGTTCGCTGTTTGGCATAATAGACGAGATAGCCAGCGCAGCAGACGCTCCACAAATAGCAACCGAACCACCTGTAAGTGCACCAAAGCGCTTTTGCAAGCCAAATGCGCGTGCTAGTACTACGCCTAAAATAATAGTAGTAAATATAGCGCCCGCTAGCATAAGTGCTGTTTGCCAACCCAGTGTTACTAAATCTCCCAGCGCTATGCGTGTGCCTAGCAGTACTATACCTACACGCAAAACCGTGGTGCCGGTAAAATCGATACCTTTGGCGCAAGGGCTATCGCTTTGATACAAAAATGAGACTGCCATACCCAGTAACAAAGCAAACAACATGGCTGGCGCGCCGTAATGCTCACTCAAAAATAAGGCGGCAAGGCCAGTCATTGCAGCAATGCTGGCACCTTGCCATAAAGGTGATATTTTACAGCTTAATTTACTGCTTAAGCGCTGCATTACGCTTTAGCTGCGGTAAGTGCTACTAATACTTGGCGCTTACGTTCACCTGTAAAAGGGCGACGACCATGCATAGCCATTTCGTTATCAACTAAAGCAACGTCACCGTCTTGCCATGCAAGATCAAAGGTAAATACTTTAGAAAGCTCAACAATTTTATCAAGTCCTGCTTTGGGTATTGCACTACCATCGCCAAAAGTAATGGCGATTGATGGGTTTTCGCGTACACCTTTCCAGCCCATGTAAGCGGCAATCAGTTGGTTATAAAAAACCTGTACGTTATTTTCAAGAGTTACTACCGCAGGCAGTACCGGTGTAACGGCTTTTAGTGAGCCGTCTTCAAGCCATTCCCACTCGTAACCAAGTTCGGTTAATTTATTATGTGCTTCGTCTTTGGTTTCTACACTTAGCGTACTTTTCCAGCTTCGGCCTTGGCCTGATGTTGCGTCGTCAGCGGCTGGCATATAGGTGGTATATTTTAGGCCTTTGTGTTCAAAATCATGGGCAAGTTTACTGTCGTATTCTTTTAATGCGCTAAATAACTTATCTGATCGGCAAAGAGGTGTTGCACCACCTTCTTCTGCGGCCGATTTACAAAAGAAGAATAACTTACTTGGCGAAATAGGCGTTTGCGCCATTTCGTGATGTAAGTATATTTCTACATCTTTTGGCGCTTCGTTGGCTGTAAATACACGCTCGGTAAAATTAATACGTACCGCGTTAGACAGTGACTCTTTATAAGTAAAATTGTCGTAATCAAACCCTGCTGAAAAAGTATCAAAGGTTTCGGCGCTATTTACCGGGAAGCCACGAAACAGCACAGCACCTGAGCTGCGAAGCTTTGTAGCCAGTTCACTTTTATTCGCGCGAATGAAAGCTACCGCTTCTTCAACGGTGCTGGCGTTATTGTTATTAACCACAATGCACGGAAAAACCGAATCATCGAATGTTAATTGAGTTGGCACTGAGGCGTAGTTAATTTCGGTAGCTGACATTGTATGTTCCTAATCGTAAATTGGGTGAAAACGGTTAAAGGCAGCTTCACAAAAGTGCCCAGGGTCGTTAAATCGGCGATTACTGTTAAGCGCAGAAATTTGCGCCATTTCTTGCTCTGTTAATTCAAAATCAAACAGTGCGAGGTTTTCTTTCATGCGTGCAAGTTTTGAAGTTTTTGGAATAATGGCTGTGCCGCGTTGCACGCCCCAGCGAAGAACTACTTGTGCTGGCGTTTTGCCATGATTGTGTGCAGCCGCTTTAACAACGCTTTGCTCAAGAACTGATTCAGTTTTATCAGCCATTTCTAGCTCAAGGTATGAAAGCGCACCCAGTGGTGAAAACGCAGTAACCGGAATATCGTACTGCTTAGCTAATCTTACTAATCGCTCTTGCGTTAAATAAGGGTGCGACTCAATTTGCAACATAGCGGGTTTGATATTTGCGTAGGTCATTAAATCGTGAAGCAGCGCGCTTGAGTAATTACATACTCCAATGCGTTTAGCTTTGTTGTTATGTACTTGCTCTTCCATTGCTTGCCACGTTAAATATAGCGGCACTTTTGCCAGCTCCATTTGTGGATTTTGCGCGTCTGGGTCAACAAACCACTCTGGTGGATAGCGGGTTTCTATTGGCACAAATGTTTGCGCAATCGGAAAATGAATTAGGTATAAGTCTAGGTAATCTAGCTTTAAATCACTCAGTGTTTTATCAATCGCGAGGCCAACATGCTCTGGTGCATGAAAGGTATTCCACAGTTTTGATGTTACCCATAATTCTTCGCGAGTACATAAACCATCGTTTATTGCTTGGGCTATGCCATCGCCTACTTGTTCTTCGTTACCGTAGTCTGATGCGCAATCAAGATGGCGGTAACCTGCCTTAATGGCTTGGTATACCGTTTGCGCACAATCTTCTTGTGCTACTTTCCATAAACCGAACCCTACTGGAGGGATATTATTTAATGAACTCATTGGGAATTCCTGTTAAAAATGCATAATGACTTGGGTCTTGTATAAGACATAAGTTATTATACGAATCAAACAGTGTCAATACTGTGTTAACAGCAAAGTAGTAAATGGGTGGGTTAAAAAACCTACAGGCAGCAAAAAGGCAGCGTTTGCTGCCTTTAAAAAATATTTAATTATTATGCGCTAAAGTGAGTTTTTAGCACTAAACACGCTTTTAATTAATCAAGTTCAATTTGATAGTGGTAATGATCGCTACGGCATTTGCTTTGGCGGTATTCAATTAGCTTACCTTCGATTGATTCGGTAATTCGTGATACCAACAGCAGTGGGTCGCCAGCTTTAATAGCAAGCATTTTGGCATCATCAGCTGTAGCAAGTACAGCTTTAATACTGTCTTGGGTTTTGTGTACAGTTTGGTTAAATTTGGTTTGATAGTAATGGTACAATGTATGCGGAATATCACTACTTTGATGTATATCAGGAAAGTAGCTTTGTGGTAGGTATATAGTTTCGCTCATGCAAAATTCGTTATTAAGAATGCGCCTACGAACAAGCTTGGTAACTTTGTCTTTTTTATTGAGTTGTAACGCTTCTATTACTTCAACTGGCGCTGCACAAAGCTCAACCGATAGCAGTTCAGCCTTTGGCAAATCGGCACCTTTACCGTCTGCTTGTAACGGAAAAAACCTAAATAAGGCATCTTGCGCGGTATGCTCTGATACAAACGTACCAACGCCTTGGCGACGAGTCACTATTTTATTGTCGGTTAATAAATTAAGTGCTTTACGAACCGTACCTTGGCTTACGTTAAATTCTTCAGCAAGGCGAAATTCGCTTGGTAGTGCTTCGCCAGGTACCCAGCGTCTTTCAACAATGAGCTGTTTAATATAATCAGCCACTTGTAAGTAAAGCGGTTGAAAAGCCAAGCTTGGGCCACTTAATTTGTGATCAAACATAGAGTTACTCATTATTATTTACCATTAAATTTAATCCACCTGTAGTTATATCATAGGTGAAACCTTTTACGCATATTTGCGCTAGCTCAATTAAACGTGAACTACTGCTGTAATGTTTTATAGGCGCAGAATATACATTATGCCTAAAAACAAATCGTTACACTACAATAGCTCACCCTTAGGAAATTAAAAGTGCTCAGTATTTCTTTTGAACTCATTTTGCTTATGGCGTTGTGCCTAAGCCTTGCCACTGTAATGCAAACTCTTAGCGGGTTTGGCTTTGGGTTGCTGGTGGTTGCAAGCTTTACGTTGCTTGATGTATTGCCACTTACGGCAACTACATTTTTAGTGAGTTTGCTAGGGTTAGTTAATTCAACAACCGTGGTCGTTAAGAACCGCAGTTCGGTAAAAGTACCCGAGCTAAAACTTATGTTGTATACCGGTATACCGTTAATGCTGATAGGTTTTGTGCTACTTGAGTTTATGTCGTCGCATTTAACGCACTATTTAAACTTTATTTTAGGTGTAAGTATTCTGCTGTGCTGCGCTTTAATGCTGATTGGCCGCGATCGTGCTAATAAACAAAGCCGCCCTCGTTCGTTTTTAATAGCTGGAGGGGTGAGTGGATTACTTGGTGGGTTGTTTTCAACCTCAGGGCCGCCGCTTGTGTTTCAGTGTTATAAACAAAGTTGGTCTATTGAAGCTATTCGCAGTACGTTATTAGCGGTATTTACTATTGGCGGGTTAGTACGTGTAGGTATCGCTTTATTTGGTACTTTGCCGGGGCTCGACATTATGTTTTTAATTGCAGCGGCTATTCCCTTAGTGTTGTTAGTTACGCATTTTGCTCGTAAATTAACGCCTTACGTTGACGCTAAATGGATACGCATTATAGCTATTACGTTACTAGGACTGAGCGGCGTATCGCTGGTGGCTACATCGGCACCTGGCATTTTTTAAAAAATGCGATGTAAATAATTCATCTTGAGTTTATTTACGTTGACATGGGGATTACAATTATTTAACTTGTGTCTTATACAAGACTAATAATTGGTTAAGGAACTCCCATGAATGCATTTGAATTACGTGAGCCAGACTGGAACGCAATAGAACCAGCACGCTTAACCGCACAGCCAAAGTTACAAGGTAATGTGTTGGTTTTGCCCACTCAGTTTGGTGATATTAGCGTAACGATAAGCCAGTTTGGTTTACGTTTAAATGCAGGCACCACGCATGACGAGCAGTTTAAAATATTAACCACAACCCCATCAGAATACCCCCTCACACTTAGCAAAAACAATAATGATTACAGTGTAAGTGGTGGCGAATACCGGCTAGAGTTTTACTGCGACCCTTTTCATTTCAAACTTTATAAAAACGATGAGCTAGTGCAGCAATCAGCAACCGATGGCCACTTTGTACGCCAGCATCGTTTACCGCCACTGGCTAAAACTGATAACGGCTGGATATTAAGCTTAGAGCTTAACTACGATGAGGCCGTGTATGGTCTTGGCGAAAAATGGGGAAAGCTTGATAAACGCGGCCAACTTATTCGTTCATACAACCACGATGCGCTAGGCGTTAACGCCGAAAAGTCTTATAAAAACACACCGTATGCATGGAGCCCAGAAGGCTGGAACTTATTTGTACATACACCTGCGCCGGTAACTCATGGCGTAGGTTACGCACTGTGGTCGCAACGCGCATATGTATGTTTAGTTGAAGATGACGCGCTAGATGTATTTTTATATCAAGAACAAACACCTGCCCAAAGCATTAACCGTTACTGTGAGCTAACAGGTTTTGCACCGGTGCCACCGCAGTGGAGCTTTGGTGTTATTTTATCAAAAGCGTATTACAAAGATGCTGACGAATTACTGAGTGTTGCCCGCGAAGTGCGTGCTAAAAATATGCCGTGCGACGTAATTACTCTTGATGGCCGCGCATGGCAAGACACCGACACCCGCTTTGCATTTGAATGGGATCCAACACGTTACGCCGACCCAAAACCAGTGCTTGATGAACTAAAAGCGATGGATTTTAAAATTTGCGTATGGGAATACCCGATGATCTCGGTAAATAACCCATTATTTGCTAAAGCGGCCGAAAATGGCTGGCTTATAAAAGATAAACGCACCGGTAAAGCGTATCAATACGAGTGGGATTTAAGCCCATTTGGCGAAGTACTTACACCACTACCAGAGTCGGGTATTTTAGATTTTACTCACCCCGACGCTTACGAATACTGGCTCGAATCGCACAAGCCATTGTTTGAGCTTGGCGTAGATATGATAAAAGCAGACTTTGGCGAACAGCTAGAAGACGAAAACATGGTATCGCACAGTGGCGACAGCGGCATAAGATTACACAACGTTTACAGCATGTTGTATAACCGCTGCGTTTTTGAGGCCGCCGAAAAATACTGTAAAACAGGGCCATTTTTGTTTAGCCGTTCAGCATGGACTGGCAGCCAACGTTTTCCTGCACAATGGGGCGGCGACCCACAGGCCGATTGGCAGGGTTTAGCGGCAAGCATTCGTGGCAGTTTAGCGTGGGGCATGTCGGGCGGGCCATTTTTTGCAACCGACATTGGTGGTTTTTACAAAGACACCCGCGACGCAGAACTTTACGTGCGCTGGGCACAAGCGTCGGTATTTAGCGCACATATGCGCTTACACGGTATTGGTCCTCGCGAACCTTGGTCTTACACAGAGCAAGCAAGTGATGCGGTATTTGCAGCGCTTAAACTGCGCTACCAACTTATTCCTTATTTAGAGCAAAGTGCCATACAAGCACAGCAAACTGGCTTACCAATTCAGCGTGCAATGGTTTTAGCATTTCCTGATGATGTGCTAGCGCATAGTTTTGATCAGCAATTTATGTGCGGTGAAAAATTGTTAGTAGTGCCGTGTGTCGTGCCAAACGGTAAAGTGAAGTTTTATTTACCACAAGGCAACTGGATTCGCTTTCCTGATAAACAATCTTACGAAGGTGGTAAGTACTACGAACACACACTTGCACTTGAAGAAATGGCAGTATTTGTACGCGAAGGCGACAGCCTAATGCTTGGCCCAGAGGTTCAACACACAGAACAAGACATGAGCCAATTAACAGCATGGCCTAAATAAAACTCGGCTTAATAAAAAACACACACAACACACATACAACACACAATAATAAAGATATTAGCTTACTTTTTACCGAGTAAAGTAAGCTAAAGGGGGCGCAAGATGGAAGGTATGAACATTACCATGACACTGCTATCGTGCTTGGCGTTTATGGCGCTGGTGGGATATATCTCGTACCAAAAAACCAAAGGGGAAGTTAACACCCAAGATGGCTACTTTTTAGCGGGTCGTGGGTTAACAGGTACATTTATAGCAGGGTCAATGATCCTCACTAACTTATCGGCCGAGCAACTAATTGGCCTTAATGGCTCAGCCTATGGTTACAACCTAAGCTCAATGGCGTGGGAAGTAACCGCAGGAGTATCAACCATCATTATGGCGTTGATCTTTTTGCCTCGTTATCTAGCGGGCGCGTTTTCTACCTTACCTGAATTTTTACGGGATCGTTTTGACGATACCGTACGACGCATGACGGTGATCTTATTTATGGTAGGGTATTGTTTTATAACGATCCCTTCTGTTTTGTACTCAGGATCAATTGCCGTACTTAGACTTTTTGATGTACCCACCTTATTAAATATGAGCTACCAATCAAGCCTAATTGTGACCATTATTACAGTGGGCTCAGTTGGGGCTATTTATGCTGTATTTGGTGGTTTAAAGGCGGTTGCGGTCTCAGATACCATTAATGGTGTTGGGTTACTTATCATTGGTATTTTAGTACCAACACTGGGCTTAATTGCATTGGGTGATGGTAGTTTTTCAGAAGGGTTAAGCACCCTAGTAAACACCGACACAGAAAAGCTCAATGCTATTGGTAGTAGCGATGATCCCGTGCCATTTGGCACTATTTTTACAGGGATGATCTTAGCTAATTTGTTTTATTGGGGCACTAATCAGTATGTGATCCAGCGTACATTGGGCGCTAAAAACTTAGTTGAAGGTCAAAAAGGGGTGTTGTTTTCAGGGTACTTTAAAGTGCTAGTACCGTTTATGATGATGATCCCTGGCGTTATTGCTTACCATCTTTATAAACACGAAAGCCTGCCAACTATCGATTTAGCTTACCCACATTTGGTAAAAGAAGTGCTTCCACAGTATTTATCTGGCTTCTTTTTGGCCGTATTGCTAGGTGCTGTATTTAGCTCATTTAATTCATTGCTCAACAGCGCGGCGACCTTATTTTGCTTAGATGTTTATAAGCCAATGAAAAAAAATAAGGTAACAGACAGCCAACTTATAAAAGTAGCCAAAATTACTAGTATTGTTATTGCCATATTGTCGTTTATAACTGCGCCATTATTGATGTTCGCACCTGAAGGTTTATGGCACATAATTCGTGTGTTTACAGGCTTTTACAACATTCCGGTCATCACAATTGTATTGGTAGGTTTGTTTACTCGAAAAGTACCTGCACTGGGCGCTAAAGTCGCGATTATATTCCATATTATTGCCTACACCTTGCTTAAATTTGTATGGGATGTAGACATTAACTTTATTCATATTTACGCCATTTTGTTCTTAATTGAATTGGTGATAATGCTGGGTATTGGTTACTACAAACCACTTAAAACACCATGGCAATTTACACGCAAAGCTGAGGTAGACCTTAACCCTTGGAAATACGCATTACCTTGCGCAATTGTATTAGTAAGCTTGATTGTTAGCTTATATATATTATTTTCGCCACTCGGATTGGTTGGTGGAACCAGTGTGTACTTTGTACCAAGTTTAGCTGCTGTATGGTCTACAGCCTTAGTGCTTAGCTGGTGGAGTGTACGTCGTTGGCAGGTTAGTTACGAAAATAGCTTAGCGCGTATTGGTGCTAAAAACGCCGCATAACCTGCGGCTATATTCTGTATACCAAACTTAAATCACATTTAATTCACATAATGTTTGCATTAGTAAGATAGTTTGTTTAAATTTAAAGCTCTTATATAAGATATAAGAGCTTTAAGGAAAGTATCACACACTGACACCGCTTTATTAGCAACACACACAATTGCTAGCGCGGTACCACACAGCACACACGCACAATATGGAGAATGACATGAGAGCTAAAAAGTCCGTCTTAAGCTTGGCAGTCACGTTAGCAATGACAACCGGTTTAGCGCTTAGCGCGCAGGTACATGCGCAGCAAGAGCAAACCGAACAAGAACAACAAAAAACAGAAACAGCTAAAAACGATACGTTTGAAAAAATAGTCGTTACTTCACAAAAAAGAACGCAAAGTTTAAACGAAGTACCTGTTGCGGTATCGGTACTTAATAGCGATCAAATTAATTCAGCTTTTGCTAATAACATGGAAGGCTTACAGTCACTTGTTCCTTCGGTTAGCTTTAGAAAAGGCACCACAACCCGTAACTCAGCACTAACAGTGCGCGGTATTGGTACTATTTCATTTAGTATTGCTGCCGAGCCAAGTGTAGCAACTGTTGTTGATGGCGTGGTGCTTGGGCGCTCGGGTCAAGCATTTGCCGATTTATACGACGTAGACCGCATTGAAGTATTACGCGGGCCACAAGGTACATTGTTTGGTAAAAACGCCTCAGCAGGTGTGGTAAACATAACAACAAAAGATCCCTCGTACGACACAACAGGCAGCGTAGAAACCTCGTTTTATCAAGATAACGAATACCGTTTTAAAGGCGTTATAAGCGGCGGTTTAACCGACGACCTAGCGGCAAGCCTAACGGTATTTAAAGGTAAATTTGACGGTTACATTGATAACGTTTACAACAACGAAAAAGTAAACGGTTACGACCGTGAAGGTGCACGTGCTGTATTTAAATACGAGCCAGAGGATGACTTAAGCGTAAAATTTATTGCTGAATTTTATAACGCTGACGATGATTGTTGTGCCGACTTAGAAGCACTACCAAGTGGCCGTAATCCAGATTCAAAATCAGTACCAAATAGTAACGGTATTGTTGATGGCGTAGCCGATATTGATTTAGACCAACGCAGCGTTGATCACGACTACGAGTCGCGCACAATTGACGAACATAGCGCGTTTTCGGTACAGGTTGATAAAACAATTGGCGACTATACATATACTTCAATTACTGCACAGCGTTCGTGGGATAACACAGAGTACCGTGAAGGCGACTTTACCTCTATTGCTGGCGACAGCAGCGAGCCGGTATTTGACGCGCCGTTTCAATTACACGATTTAGGTGCACAGCAATGGGATCAGTTTTCGCAAGAATTTAGAGTCACCTCAAACCTAGCTGGGCCATTTAACTATGTGGCTGGCTTATTTTACTGGAACATGGACTCGCAACGTAACTTTACCCGTGACGCAAGTTGTCAAAATAACGGTGGCCAACTAGACGCTGCAATGGCGTATTACGCGCAAAATAACTTATCGGGCGCTGAGCTTGATACAGCGCTTGCTGATTTAGAAGGTTACACACAAGGCCTAGGTGTTAGCTGTAACGCAAACGATATTGTATCGGCCACTGCTTTTATGAGCACAGAATTTAATAACTGGGCCGCTTTTGCCGATGGTACTTACGATTTATCTGAAGATTTACGCGTATTATTTGGTATTCGTTACACCGATGATGAAGTGTCGTACACGCATCGCCGTGTAAGTAATGATGTATATGGCCGCACCGGTGTAGGCGTGCGCCCAGCAACACTTAATACAGATGATGAAGGTAAAGCCGAAGAAACCAACGTATCGGGTCGTTTAGGTATGCAATACGATTTAGGCGATGGTCAAATGGTATACGGTACTTACTCGCAAGGTTACAAAGGCCCTGGTTTTAATATTTATTATAACTTTAACCCAGACACCGATAGTCGCGAAATAGCACCTGAAGAGTCTGACGCTTATGAAATAGGCTACAAATACGCAAGCCGCGAATTTGTATTTAACATGGCGCTTTTCAGAACCGAAATTGAAGGTTTTCAAGCTAACAACTTTGACTGTTCAGACGGCACTTGTATTACGCGCTTAACCAATGCGGGTGATGTAAGTACGCAAGGTGTTGAAGTTGACTTTATGTGGGCTGCAACAGAGTCGCTAACGCTTACCGGTGGTGTTGCTTACATTAAAGCTGAAATTGACGAGTTTAATTGTCCGGCAGAGGTAGCCGCAGGTTCATGTACTGACCGCTCAGGTTTAGATGTACCATTTTCGCCAGATTTAAAATACTCACTAACGGCTGACTACTTTATTGAAACCGACCATGGCTTTAACGTACATATTAACGGCTCTTACATTTACACCGACGAGCAATACTCAGACCTACCAGACAACGTAGGCGAATTTAACCCAGCCGCTTTGTTACCAGATTACGGTATTTTAAACGCAAGTGTGGGTTTATCGTTTAAAGATGACGCGTTTAGAGTGTCGCTTATTGCTAAAAACTTAACAGATGAAAGCTACGCAACTACCTACAGTGGCGATAACTTCCGTTACCAAATACCACGTGATGCTGAGCGCTACTTTGGAGTATCGTTTAAAGCACGTTTTTAATATTTAAATAACTCCCTCAATAATTTCCCTACAAGCGCAACGTTTTACACGTTGCGTTTTTTTTGTGACTTATCTTTGTAATAGTTTAGTCATTTTACTTTCATTAAAATTACCTTTATCAGTCACATCTGTTTTCTATAGTGCAGCGGTTGATCTTTTTTGTGTTTACACATTTCAAAAAAATAACCACTAAACAATGGGAATTACGGATGAAAATTAAAAAAGTCGCTGCGGCAATCGCGCTAACGTTTACGTTTAGCGCAGTGAGCCATGCTGATGTACTACCGCAAAGCCAAACAGACAGCAGCTGGTATAGCGCTGCGCAAACTAAACTAACAACAAAAACAGCACAAGCGCAGGCTACACAAGCCACTAAAGCTAAAAACGTTATTTTATTTGTGGGCGATGGTATGGGTATATCTACTCTTACTGCCGCGCGCATTTTGCAAGGGCAGCGTAATAACCAATCTGGCGAAGAAGGTTATTTAAGCTTTGAAGAGTTCCCATACTCTGCACAAGTTAAAACGTATAACGTAGATGCTCAAACGCCCGATTCAGCAGGCACGATGACGGCTATTATTTCGGGTGTAAAAACCGATGTGGGCGTTATTGGTGTAGATGAAGATATTGAACGCGGCGTGTGTTCAACAGTAGCAGGTAATGAGCTAATTACCGCGACCGAATTAGCTGAAATTAAAGGGCTATCTACCGGTATTATTTCTACAGCACGTATTACTCATGCAACTCCTGCTGCCACGTATGCTAAATCGGCTGACCGTAACTGGGAAGACGTATCAGATATGCCAGAAGATGCCGTAACGGGTGGCTGTGAAGACATTGCATCGCAACTGGTTAACTTTGAAAAAAACCTAGAAGCACGATTTGTAGGGACCGACGTAGACGGTCTTGATTTTGTAATGGGTGGCGGTCGTCGTCACTTTTTACCAAAAGATGAAACAGCTAACTCAACAGACGCAGTAAGCGCTATAGAAGGCGACCGTACTGACGAGCGCAACCTAGTAACTGAGTGGCAAACACAATACCCAGATGCTACGTACGTAATGGATCAAACAGGCTTTGATTCAATTGCAGATGACGCAACTAAAGTATTTGGTTTATTTAACGAATCCCACATGCAGTACGAAGCTGACCGCGCAAATGATGTAGCGGGCGAGCCTTCGCTTACCGATATGACTACTAAAGCAATTGAAGTGCTTGGTAAAAACGATAACGGATTTTTCTTAACGGTTGAGTCGGGTCGAATTGACCACGCGCACCATGCGGGTAATGCATACAACGCACTTAACGACACCATTGAGTTTGCTAAAGCCGTGCAAGCAGCGGTAGATAACACCAATCCAGAAGAAACCCTTATTTTAGTAACCGCCGATCATAGCCATGTATTTACTATTGCAGGCTACCCTAAGCGTGGCAATCCAATTTTGGGTCAAGTAGTTGCAGTAGGCGAAACTACACCAAGCCTAGCTGCCGACGATATGCCGTACACCACAGTAGGTTACGCAAATGGTTTAGGTTTTAGAAACTTGGGCAGTGAGACTGATGCGGATGCAAGTTACACAAGTGCTGCTGTTGCAGGGCGTGTTGAGCTAAATGGCGTTGATACAACGACCCCAGGTTTTCACCAAGAAGCAACTGTACCAATGGGCTCAGAAACACACGCGGGTGAAGATATTTCACTGCATGCAAAAGGCCCCGGTGCTCAGCTAGCACAAGGAGTAATTGAACAAAACGTAGTGTTTCATCTAATTAATCAAGCTCTTGAACTAACTCAGCAATAATGGCGGCTAACATGAACAAATTAACAGTACTTTCTTTAGCAGTAATGGTCGCGCTAGCAGGTTGCTCGAGTGACGATAACAAAAATGAAAATAATATTATTGCAGTAGATAACGCTATTGCAGTGGGCTCTGATCAGTGCATTAATGGCGGTGTAGAGACTCAAGTAGGCGCAGATACCAATAATAACGACGTGCTAGACAGCGACGAAGTTAACTCAACTAATTTAGTGTGTAATGCACCTGCAACGTCGTTAACAAGTGAGCAGTTAGCCTCGCTCACTAGCAATACGTGGTTTAGTGAAGCACAAACAAAATTAGGTGCTGCACAAACAGCCAGCAGCAACATTGTTACTGAATCAGGCAAAGCTAAAAATGTTATTTTATTTGTGGGCGATGGTATGGGTATTTCTACCATAACCGCAGCACGTATTTTAGCGGGTCAGTTAGAGGGCGAAATGGGTGAAGATCACCAGTTAAGCTTTGAAACTATGCCTTTTTCGGGCTTTGTAAAAACATACAACGTAGATGCGCAAACGCCAGATTCGGCAGGCACTATGACCGCAATGGCATCGGGCGTTAAAACCGACGCAGGCGTTATTGGTATTGATGAAGCGGTTGAGCGTGGTAATTGTGCATCAGGCAAAGGGCACGAACTTGTTACCTCGTTAGAGCTTGCTGAAATTGCAGGCAAAGCAACAGGAATTATTTCTACAGCGCGTATTACTCACGCAACACCAGCTGCAACGTATGCTAAATCGGCAGAGCGTAATTGGGAAGATATCTCCGATATGCCAGAAAGTGCCGCAACGTGTGAAGATATTGCATCGCAACTGGTTAACTTTGAAGCCAACCTAGAAGCACGCTTTAGTGGTGTTGATGTAGACGGTATTGACGTAGTAATGGGCGGCGGTCGTCGTCACTTTTTACCAAAAGATGCCACGTTTAATTCAGCCGATGCAGTAAGTGCTGTTGAAGGGGATAGAACTGATAACCGCGACTTAACTGCAGAGTGGAAAACGCAATATCCAAACGGCACTTACGTAATGGATCAAACCGGTTTTGATGCAATAAGTGACGACGCCACTAAAGTGTTTGGCTTATTTAACGAGTCCCACATGCAATACGAAGCTGACCGTGCAAACGATGTTGCAGGCGAACCTTCGCTTTCACAAATGACCGAAAAAGCAATAAACGTGCTTGATAACAACGAGCAAGGTTTTTTCTTAACGGTTGAGTCGGGTCGAATTGACCACGCGCATCATGCGGGTAACGCTTATAACGCGTTAAACGACACTATTGAGCTTGCTAAAGCCGTTAAAGTGGCGATGGAAAACACCAACCCAGAAGAAACATTAATAGTTGTAACAGCCGATCACAGCCATGTATTTACCATTGCCGGTTACCCTAAACGCGGTAACCCAATTTTAGGTAAAGTGGTTGCCGTGGGCGAAACTGAGCCAAGCCTCGCCGCCGATGATATGCCTTATACAACGGTTGGTTACACCAATGGTGGTGGCTTTAGAAACTTAGGTAGCGAGACAGATGCCGATGCAAGTTATGCCTTTGCACCGGTTACAGGGCGTGTTGATTTAACAGATGTTGATACAACAACACCTGGTTTTCATCAAGAAGCACTGGTACCAATGGGCTCAGAAACACATGCCGGTGAAGATGTTGGCGTTTATGCAATGGGCCCAGGTGCACACTTGGTAACAGGCACAAACGAGCAAAGCTTTTTATTCCATGTAATGGACTTTGCAGCTGACTTTGTAAAAACAGCAGACGAAAAACTAGCGCAATAAATACCGGCTAGTTATAAATTTAGTTAAATATATCTAAATAAAAAACCCCGCATACTGTGCGGGGTTTTTGTCATTAAACTGACATTTATAATCGTTATGTTATTGCCATAAACTTGAAATATAAATAAGAGATAGCTAAATGAAAAAAGCGTTATTAATAATTGCCACGCTTGTAAGTACAAGTAGCTTTGCCTCGCAATGTGATATTGATGCCAAGCATTTAAAAGCGGATTATAAAATTACCAACAGCCATAAAGCGCAGCAAAGTAGCGAGTCACTTACCCTTTGGCGAAACAACCAGCAAGTAGCGCATCAAAGTGAAGTAATCACCGAGCTTTGGCAGCACTTAGCTAATAATCAAATACGACCAATACGTTACTTTAATGCCCAGCAACGCGGTATTGAATACCAACCATCTGAGGTACGCGGCGTACAAAACTGGAGTGCTAAAAACCAGCTGGTGGATAACCATCTAATCGAAAAAATGACCCTAGTAAGCACCCAAGGCAGCGGCTGCGATGAAGTAAAAAACTATACACTGAGCGAAAATGGCAACGACTTTAACCTTGCCTTTTTTACGCATTCAAAATTAGTAAAAACATTTAGTATCAGTAACAAAAAAAGCCAAACAACTACCTTACTTAGCCTTAATAATGTAAGCACTGAGATGCCATTAATTACTGCTCAATTTGCACAGTGGGATCGCTTTCAAACCACCGATTACGCCGACATTGGCGATAACGAAGGCGACCCATTTTTGGCTAAAATGATAAACCTTGGTTTTATAGAACACAGCGCAACAGGTTTTTACAACCAGCAGGGCGAGGCTATTCAAGGCGGACATCATCACTAGGTTTTAGCGTTTTTAAATGTAGTAGCTCATAGCTGAAAATGGCAGGTGGTTATGAGCTACAAGTAGATTAATTTAAGCCATTCCTGCCCAAGTAATACTGCAAACACTTTCCCATTTTATAAAACACACCATCAGCTATATAATATTTATAGTTGGTATTAACTTACACTATTTGATACTAATAAAAGTCCATTGAAATGCTTTCTAAAGTGAAATGATAGAATACTTAAATTCATTCATCAGTTTTTTATACAGAGGCAGTAAAGCCTCTTTGAGTAATTTACCATGAAAACATTTAGTCAGAAGACACGAAAAAACATACAGGCTTGTTGTATGGCTCCATTTGTAGTTTTTCCTGCACTATTAGTGGCATTTCTAATTTTATATAGTTATTCGCTTGCTACTGGTTACGTTGTCTCTACAACAGGCTTTGAAACTTGGATTATAATGGCTTTTGTTGGGTGGCTTTTAGCTGCATTTTTAACTCTTTTTTATGGTTTGCCGATAGCTTTGTTGCTTCAACATTTTAATAAATTCAAACTTCGTTTTTTACTCCCTTTAAGTTTAGTACCCACTTTCATAGTATTGTTAGCCACTAAATCAGAGCATGGGGTGTTATTAATCTATGTTTATAGTTCAGCTATTGTGGCTGTGGCCTACTGGTTTATATTCACAAGGAAAAAGTGTGGAGAATAAAATAATGAAAAAAGTGAATGTGCCGGTAGATTGGGTCGAAAATTCAAATCCCGTTCAGCCTGGTTTATATTTTGTTGCGTCTAGTTATAAAACTGGGTTCGGTTCTTACGATTACCTTAACTGGGATGGTGAAAAGTGGCTTAAAGCTGACTCAATAAAGGTTGTTGGTTGGGTTTCCCTTGGATATTTTTTAGGTTTAATAGAGGCTGGTTGGCCTATGAGTGATGAGCGAGATAAAAAGCTTGAAGAGTTGAGCAATATAAATAAAGAAAAATTCAAAGGAGACGAAGGTGGATTCGTTGAAGTTGAGTAACATACAAAGTTAATTATTTAGAAGTTTTGCCTCTAAACGAGGCAAAACCATTATCTCTAATAACTCAAACCCGACTACCTAAATTACTCAAGATGAGCATCATCAGGCTTTTTAGGTTTACTCGCTACTTCTGTTAAGCCGTCTTCGCAATCGCCGCTATCGCAGGTATTTAAATCGCTTTGTGCTTGTTTATCTTGTTGCAGAACTTGTTTTAAATCTTCCATGCGTTGGCGCACGGCTACGCCGTAGCTGGCGTCGTCTCCCCATAACGCAGCAAGTTGCAGTACTGCAGCGCGGTCGTGGTCTCTAAATAGTTTACCAGCACGTTCTGCATCTTGTTTAGTGTTACCTAGTAACTCGAGTGCTTCTACGGCAAGGTTAATAGCAGAGTCGACTGTTTCTCGGTTAAACGCATCTACTTTTAAATTAAGTAACTGATACGCATGGCGGCGGTCGATTGCGCGAGCAACTATTTTAAGCTGCGGGTAGTTTTTATGCGCGAGCTTAATTATCTCAATGGTTTTATCGGGGTTATCAATTGCAATTACCAGCATTTGCGCGGTGTGCGCGCCTGCGGCTTCAAGGAGTTCTTGGCGTGCGGCATCGCCATAAAATACGGTATTGCCAAAACGGCGTAGTAATTCTATTTGGCTAGGGCTGTGATCAAGTACGGTTATTTCGTAGCCTTGCGCGTGCAGTAAACGCCCCATAATTTGGCCAAAACGTCCGTAGCCCGCAATAATTACGTGCTTAGCGGTGCTAATTTGCTCTGGCTTATCAAACTCAGGCAGAGCACTGCTGCTGCGTTTTTGTATTTGCTCATAAACCATAAGTAATAACGGCGCTATTAGCATTGATACCGCCACAACTAAGGTAACAAGGCTGGTTTGCTCGGGCGTTAAAATACTTAAGGTGGTGGTTACGCTTAACAGTACAAAAGCAAACTCACCCCCTTGGGCAAGCGCTAAGGCAAATAATAATTGCTGTTTACTGTTAATTTTAAAGGTAACGGCAAGGGCAAATAAAATGCAGGCTTTAACCACAATGAGTAAAACCACTAAGCCTATAACAGTACTAAACTCGTTAAATAGCAGTTCAAAGTTAATTGATGCGCCAACAGTTATAAAAAACAATCCTAAAAGTAAGCCTTTAAAGGGTTCTATATCGGCTTCTAATTCGTGTCTAAACTCACTCTCGGCAAGTACCACACCCGCTAAAAAAGTACCCAGCGCAGGCGATAAACCAATACTTTGCATAACCAGCGCAATAGCGACCACTAAAAACAGTGCAAAAATAGTAAATATTTCACGCATGTGCGTTTGGGCAATGTATCTAAATAACGGGGCCGATACATATTTACCGCCGGCAATAATAGCGGCAATAACCGCAACCGATACACATACTTGTTGCCATACAGGCCAGCTCGCAATAATCGAATCGCTGATTTCTTTTGTGCTAGTTTGCGGGGCAAATGCAAGCAGTGGCAATAGGGCTAAAATAGGAATAATTGCGATGTCTTGAAACAGCAATACCGAAAACGCGTTTTGTCCGGCTTCTTGCTTTAGCCAGCCTTTTTCTTCAAGGCTCTGCAACACAATAGCAGTAGAGGAGAGCGCCAACATTAAACCAATGGCGAGTGCGGTTTGCCAATGCATGGCAAAAAACCAATAACAAAACGCAAAAATAGCCGCTGCCGATAGCACAACCTGTAAGCCGCCAAGCCCTAAAATAGAGTGGCGCAATGTCCATAAGCGCGAAGGTTGTAGCTCAAGGCCCACTAAAAACAGCATCATTACTACGCCAAATTCAGCGAAGTGCATTACATCGGTTTGATCGCCCACAACACCCAGCGCATAAGGGCCAATGAGTATACCGGCAATTAAATAACCTAATACTGAGCCAAGTCCGACTCGTTTTGCAATAGGGACAGCTACAATGGCTGCTGCTAAGTAAATTAAAGCAATTTCTAACACGCGTTTATCCTAATAACATCAAGGCTTTTAGAATGGCTTAGCTGCTTATAAAATACAATGGATTATATGGCTCAAAGTTGCTTATTTATCAGTAGTTATAACACTAATGGTTATAACTACTGGGCTAAGAATAGCACTTTATGTTGAAGGGCTTATTTGGGGGGCTAAATATTACAAATACTTATAATTGCTGAGCTTGGTTGGCCTGAATCAGAATGGTAAATAGTAATGTTTGAGCTGATTGTATTTTCAACGCTTGTTTCAATTGCTGTTACTTCAAACTCTGCTGATGCAGGTAGGTCGATATCCAATTCGCTATCGAGGTAAGTACTTCCGCTTTTTTGCAAAGTAAGTGGTTTGGTTTGATCAAAGCTAAATTGAAAGCTATCTGACGCTAAAAGTGTATCTACCATGTTAAAGCGTAAGTTAACGGTGTCGGGGCCTGAAAACTCAGCACACACAAATACCGAAACCTCAACAGCTTGTAAAACGGGCATGCTATTTTGGCCTATATCCACAGTAAAGTTGCTTTGCGTAATTGCTACAGAGTTATATACCCCTGTTGCGAGTCTTTCGTCTGCGGTGGTTATCGTTATTTTTTCACCTTGTGCTAAATTAACCTCTTCATCAAAAAAGCCGTTTGTGTTGGTAGTGTACTGCAGTCCATTAATTGTTAGCTGTGCATTACTTATAGCCGCTTTTTGCACATTAGTGAGTAGCCCTTTAATGCGACCGGTAAGTTGTGCAGAGTTGGTTACTGTAATTGAAAATTGCACACTTTTTGAAAATCCATCAGCATCAGTTGCTATAACGGTTAGCGTGTAACTACCTGTCATATCGGCGATAAATTCGGTAATACTTTGGTTTGCATTGCTTAAGCTGGTGCTCGAGCCTGATGGGGCTGATAGTGTCCAAGCGTAATCGAGAGTGGTTCCTTCTGGGTCGTAACTTTGGCTTACATCAAATTTAACTGCATTGCCCACTACATCGTAGCGTGATTGCTCCCCCGTGAAGCTAATTACTGGCAGTGCATTTTGTATTACACCAATTGTTAGGGTTTTTGTGTCGGAGTACTGCACGCCATCGTTAGTGCGTAACAAAATAACCACTTGCCCCTCGACTGATGCGCTAAACGTTGGTTTTGATATTGTATTACTGCTAAGCGTTGCTTGGCCTTGCGACGAAATGATTTCCCATTGGTAGCTTAGTGGTTGGCCTTCTGGATCGTAACTATTGGAAGCATCAAGTAAAACTTGTTCATCAACCGTTATAGAGGTTTCATAAGTTACCAAAGTGATAGGCTTTTTATTGCTACTGGCATGTAGTGCTGAGGTTGCTTGGTTTGAGCTTAATTGCCCATCAGACACTGTGAGTACTACAACGTAGTCGCCTTCTTTATCGGCAACAATAGAGGGTGTTGCTGATGTGCTGTTAGTCAGTTGTGATGCACTCTTTACAGGCTTAGCTTGTAACTGCCAGTTATAGCTCAGTGTATCTCCGTCAGGGTCGCTACATTGTTGGCACTGCAAAGTGGTAGATTCGTTTAACGTAATATCACGTTCGGATTCAAGTGTTGCAACGGGGGCTTTATTACTTGTGGTAACAGTTAAAGTAACTGATGCGGTATCACTTTCGTTTTGTTGATCGGTAACAGTGAGTGAAAGCGTGTAATCTCCAGCTGTTGACGCTGAAAACCCAGCGGTATGATTTTGCATGTTTGAAAGAGCTGGCGTGCTGCCCTCGGGTTTTGATGTAATTGCCCAAGCATAACTAAGCGTATCGTTTTTATCGGGATCAGTACTTTGGTTACCATAAAGCGTAACAACTTCATTTGGGGCAATTGTATTGTTTTCTACGTTAATAACCGCTTGTGGCGATGAGTTAGAATTAAGCGATTCACTTTTTATGAGTACGACAGTGCTTGCTGTATCACCTTGTGAATTAGTAACGGTAAGCTCAACTTTAAACTCGCCTATTTCGTCGGCAACAAACTGGCTTTTAACTTGAGTCGCATTTTCAAGCGTTGCATTACTTGCTACGGGCTTGGTAATAAATTGCCATTTGTATTGATTAATGGCGCCGCTGGTTGTGCTACTTTGCGCGCCATTTAAAAGCACAACATCACCTTGTTTAACGGTTTGTGTGCTACCTGCGTTAGCAATTAGTTGGGTATTTGCAGTAACGGTGAGTTGTTTTTGTGCAGGTGTGCTTGAAAGCTTGCCGTCACTCACGGTTAATACTAATTGGTACTCTTGTGCTTCAGATACTGAAAACTCAACGGTACTTTCATTATTAACCGTAATCGGTATTTCTACTTGTTCGTTTTTGCTGGTTAATTGCCATTGATAGGTGAGTGCATCGCCATCGGGGTCACTACTTTGTGCTGCGCTAAAAACGAGGGTGGTATTTACTTTAAACTCCGATTGCTCGGTAGTAATAACTGCAATAGGCTTTGTGTTAGTGCTGAGCGGTTTAGTTACTGTTTTGGAGTCTGAACCTCCAGAGCCACATGCAACAAGCGTGAATAGAGTAGTGATTAGAATTAAGAGTTTCCATTTCATAGTATTAATATCCTTTTAAAAAGTTGAATATTAATATGTACCGAAATTAGCTATAAAGCAAAAAAATAAATCAAATAAGTAAATTTTCATTATTTTAGGAAATAGTTAACGTGAAACAGTGCTGCTTTTAAATAATTTATACTTTGAGGGAAGTGCCTTATGCCCAGATTGATAGGGCATAAAGTATATTAAATGGCAGTTGAATAACGCTTAAATAAAGTTAGTCAGCTACTTTTACTGAACCGCTAATATTATCGATACTTACATCGCCCGAGCCCGACTCAGTAATAGTCAGCCCCTTTGCATGATTAACGCGAATATCACCCGAACCGTCTTCAATTGTTACGCTTGAACCAATATGCTCAATAAGCAGGTCGCCAGAGTTATCATCAACATTAACAGCACCGCTTATATGGCTTATCACTAAATCACCCGATCCATCTTCAACGTTTAGCGAACCGGTTATGTTGCTCACGAGCATTTCGCCAGAACCATCGTCAATAGTTGCATTGCCGCTTACGTTATTTACATGAATGCTGCCAGAGCCGTCGGTTAATTCTAAATTACCCGCGATGTTTTCAAAGTTTACTTCACCTGATCCATCGTCAACAGTTAGGTTTTTAGCACCGCTTATAGTTAAGTCCCCCGAGCCGTCTTTTACATCAATATTGCTTTGCATAGCATTTATTAAAATGTCGCCTGAGCCATCATCAATATCTAAATTTAGATTACTTGGCACAGTAACCACTAAATTAATACTTGGAGATTGACCACTGTAAAAGCTAATACCATTACGGCTTTTATTTTGGGCAACAAGCTTTGCTTGTTTACCGTCTTGCTCCAGCGTTAGCTCGTATTCGTCTTCAATGTCGGCTGTGTAAATAGTGGCATCAACACTAATGCTGGTGGCCGTTTTTGAGCCTTTTATTTCAAGGCTACCTGCACCGCTTAATACATTTAAATATTCAAGATTATTGCTTGGCAGTGATAGCTGTTGAGTTTGCTTTACTGAGGCAACGCTTGGCGATATGTGAAATACACAGCCACTTAATAATAAAATGCCGCCAATAAGTGAAAGTGGTTTTGTAATGTTAGATACAGTTGATGAGCTCATGTTTAGTCCTTTGTATTTTTGTTTGTATTTATATAAACAATATAGAGCAAAAATGAGGCCGAAATGTAAGCTGTTGTTTTATATATGGTGGTGGTTTTTTATGAAAGTTTAAATACTAATAAGTGGTTAAAATAACTAACTATTAATAAAAAAGGATGCGCGATGCATCCTTTGTTTAATTTAGAAACTTTAACTGTGGTATTAATGTGCTCTGAAGTAGCTTATTTGTTGCTTAATTTTTTCAGCTAATGTCATTAGTTCACTTGCCGAATTTACAGTACTTTGCGTGCGAGACTCACCCTCTTTAGCGAGTTGGCTTATAGAGTGTAGGTTTTGAGTGATTTCTGCAGCAACGGTGCTTTGTTGATCTGTTGCCTCAGCTATATTATTTGATGAGCGAGTTAGATCACCAATACTTTGAGTGATTAAGTTAAGTTGCTCTCCTGTTTTTTCGCCCTCTTCAGCTGATTTAATACCCAACTGACGGCTTTGTTCCATTTGTTTAGTTGCGGCGGTAACTTGTATTTGTAGCTGTTCAATTGTTTGGCTAATTTCTAAAATTGATTTTTGAGTGCGCTGCGCTAATGTTCTAACTTCATCGGCTACAACTGCAAACCCTCTACCTTGTTCGCCAGCTCTTGCCGCTTCTATTGCTGCATTAAGTGCTAGTAAGTTTGTTTGCTCAGCAATCCCATTAATTACTTCGGTTACTTTACTTATTTCGTTACTCGCGGTGTTTACTTTTTCTACAGAGTTATGGCTATCATTTAACTGTTGGCTTAGTTGCATTAAATCATTAACAACTTGGGTTAATTGTGTTCGACCTAATTGAGCTTCTGCATCAACTTGTTGGGTTCGTTGAGCGCCTTCATTTGCGTTATTGGCTACATCTTTAATGGATACTGACATTTCTTCGATGGCGGTGGCTATTAGATCTGTTTGCCCCATCATTGCATGTGCTTCTTTGCCGTTAGTGAGTGCAATTTTTTTGGAGATGCCCGCTTGCTTTTCCAGCTCAACTACAGAGTTTTGTAAGGCGAGTATTAGTTTTTTGAGTTCAACCGACATGCTGCTTACACTCGCGGTAATTTGGTCTATTTCATTTTCACTATTTGTGTTGGTATTTAAAAAATGTTGTGACAAATCACCTTTACCTAATGCATCAACGCTACGTGTTAACTGTCTTAATGGTTTAAGTGTTTTTACTAGCACCCAAAAAAGTAAAATTGAGATAGCAAGGATCCCCCCAACAGACGTTATGCTGTTAACTACCATTAGTTTTATGCTTTCTTCAGTGAGTTCGCTTTCTTTTACACGACCAAGTAAGGTCCAATCCCACCCAGGTACCGTTTTACTGTAAGCAAACATCGGGGTGTTATTTTCACTATTGTATTTTAATGACAGACCTTTTTTAATTGCCTCTAGATTAAGCCCATCAAGTGCTTTGGAGTTCACTTTTGAGTCAACTGCGGCCTCTTTACCCGCTATAACTACATCATTTGTATTTCTGAAAACAAATAAGTTACCGCTTTCTTCAATTACTATTTTATTAACAGACTCTCTCAGCGATGCCAGTGCATCGTTTATATTAAAACCTATGTATAAAATACCAATTACTTGGTTTTGTTTATTTTTAATTGGTTGGTAAACAGTCATATACTCGTTGCCGAATAATTTAGCGTAACCTTCATAGCTTTGACCGTTCATAAGAGGCTGATAGCCTGGGTGTTTTTTTCCTAGGTATGTGCCAATAGCCCGTTGCCCATCACTCTTTTTTAAAGAGGTAGTAATACGAAAAAAATCATCCCCATCTCGCATAAATACCGTGGCGTTACCTCCGGTTAATTTAGCGTAATTTTCAACAATATCGATATTGTTATTAACCTGTGCACCATCATGTAAAAGAATAGGAACCATAGTATCTACGACCATTACTTTTTGATCGCTTTTTTTAAATTCACCAGGGTACATACCTTTAAATACGGTCGCATTGCGTTTTGCTATTGCAAGTAGGCTGTCGTATTGGAGTTCTAAAAGATCTGAAATAGCGGTTATTTCAGACTTAATCGCAGTTTCACTTTTTTCAGAAAGTGTATTAGCCGAGATTAAATAGGTAGATAGTCCCACTAAACTAAAAATACATAACGTTAAAGTGAATGCTAGGGCACCAATTTGTTTTGATATTGACCAGTTTTTATAGCTCATACTTCACTCCAAAGAAAGACGGTATTTATGCGTACTTAGTTTAATTATAGGCGTTTTAAGTTGTTTTTTGATGACTTACTAGCAACTAAATTAACCTAATAATCAATTTATCATATAAAAAAAATTTAATAATAATAAAAAGTTAGCAATTTATGTTGAAGGTGTTATTGCTGAATTTATTTGATTATAGCTAGGATGGTTATTTTTATTACTATTTTTTAAATATAAAAAATCCGATATGGCATGCCATATCGGATTTTAATTTAACTCATTAAATTTAAATTTAAATTAAAAGCTGTAAGTAATATTACCGTATAAGAAACGCCCGTCTAATCCGTAAGGTGCATACGGTGTGTACGGGAATATTTGACCAAAGTCAGAGTAACCAATGTTATCCACGGTGGCTTGTGGGTACTGATCGAACAAGTTGTTTGCACCAACGGCAAATTTCCAATATTCGTCTGGACGGTATGCCACTTCTAGGTCGGTGATCCATTTAGGGTCTAGGTATTCATCGCGATCAGCTGTAGTTGATATATCAGCGACTTCACCATAACGTGTGGCACGAAGCGTTGTTTGCCATTCGTTAAAGTTCCACACTGCTGATAGGTTCCATTTGCTATCTGGCGTGCCTTCTTCAAAGCGACCTACTTCACGACGTGCAAACACTACGTAGTCGTCACCTAGTGAGTTTAGCTCGCTTGGGTTGTCGTTTACGTGCGTTACTTCGGTGTCGTTAAAGTTAGCTGCTACGTTTAAACGTAAATCACCTAAGTTGTCTAAATCTAGGTTATAAGTGGCAACTATATCTACACCTTGCGTGCGTGAGTCGATAGCGTTGGTAAAGTAACGTACGCTTTCGGTATTTAGCTCACCTGCATTTTGTAGTATTTCTACTACGGCATCGCCCTCTAAGTTTTCAGACAATACAATACGGTCATCAATATCAATACGGTACGCATCAACGGTTAAGCTAAAGCTGCCTTGCGTGTACATAAAGCCCGCAGTAACGTTTACTGACTCTTCAGCATCTAACGGCTGAGCACCGAGTGCTTGCGCTGCGGCTGAATCGGTTGGGAATAAACCAACTTCAAATGGTTGGTTGTTCTCAAGTACAGTAGAGATTTGGCGGTACGAGCTTTGCGCTAAAGATGGCGCACGGAAACCGGTGCTAATTGCACCGCGCAGCGATAGGTTTTCAGTAATGCTGTAACGCGAGGCAAGTTTAGAGGTAAATGTGTCGCCAAAGTCGCTGTAATCTTCATAACGACCCGCTAAAACGACGTTCCATTTTTCTGTTAAGTAGGTATCAAACTCAACAAATAAAGCGATGTTATGACGGCTTTCGTCAGTCGCACTTTCTGGTCCAAAACCAGCAAGTACTTGCGCGCCACCGGCTGCAATTGGGTTACCGTCGCTATCAAGTGCGGTGATGTAAGACGCTTCTTCGCCTTCTTCTATTTTGTAGCTTTCGTGGCGGTATTCAGTACCTACGGTAAAAAATACGTCATCAGGTAAGCCTAAATCGAGTGTGGTATTGGCTGTTGCGTTTACTAAAAACTGATCGTAAACCAATGCACCGTTGTCAAATTCGGTTGGGCTGTCGGCACCTAGTGATGTGTTTATACTATTTACAACACCAAAGCCAAAGTCGTTACGGCCGTAGTTGGTACTTACATCCCATGTCCAGTCGTTAGTTTCGCCTTTTAAGCCCAGTGCAAATGAGTAGTCTTGTACGTCTGTTTCAATCTGCGGCAAAAATCCATCTGGGTACACTTCTAAAACGTTACGGCTGTCTTTTGCACGGCGGTAAAAACCACCTGAATTACCTTCACGCTTTGAGTAGCTACCAAATGAATAAAGGTTTAAGCCGTTATCAAAGTCGTAACCCATGTTGTAAAACAACGCGTAATCTTCAAGGTCTGCTTTACCAAAACGGTGGTTGTAACGATCGATAGTAAATTCGCGTGGGTCTAGGCTGCCATCATCAAGACGGCTGTATTGTTCGCGTGGGTCAAAGCCTGAGCGCTGCGTTGAGTCGTTATCGCGGTATTCAATTGATACGTTTACAAAGCCGTTATCAGATAACGCAAAACCAGAGTTTGCGCTAACAGTGCGTGTTGCACCGTCGTTTACTTCTCTGTCGCCACCGGTATTAAAGGCTAAGTCGCCGTTTGCATCTGCGTAGGTGCTTTCTAGCTGAGGTACGCCAGCCATTTGAGTATCGTATTTACCGTACGTTACGCTAACGCTGCCGCCTTCTGAGGCATCTTTAAGTACAATGTTAATTACCCCAGCAATTGCATCAGAACCGTACTGTGCGGCTGCGCCATCACGAAGTACTTCAACACGTTTAATTGCAGAGGTTGGGATCATGTTCAAATCAACAGCGGTAGAGCCTCGACCAACAACACCTGCTAAGTTTAATAGCGCACCGGCATGGCGGCGCTTACCGTTTATAAGTACTAATGTGTGATCGGGTGCTAATCCACGTAAAACAGCTGGTTTTGCATGGTCAGTACCATCACCCATAGTGGCACTTGGGTAGTTAAAGCTAGGTACTTGGTTTGCTAGTATTTGGCTTATTTCTAGCTGACCCGTACTTTGCATATCACCGCTGGTAATAATATCTACAGGTACTGAGCTTTCGGCAATACTGCGTAAGCTACGGCGAGTACCTGTTACTGAAATCACTTCAATGCTTTTTTCGGCTTGAACATCTTGTTCTGCAGCAAATACAGAAGAATAGGGTGCACTAAGTGCAGAAGAAACGGCCAGGCTAAGTGCTACTTTTTTGGCTGATAATGGCTTTAACATGATGTTGATTCCCTTGAGGGCTGCTGACTATTGATTTTAAAAAGGAGCGCATCATATAGAAGCGACTACCCTAGTGCAAAGATAAAAACTATCTAAGATATTCTAAGTTGTTAACAAGTAAGGTCACTGTCTACGCGTGATATAGGCGTTTGGATCGTTGTAGTTGCAATCTTGTGTCGAATGGTTGCGAATTCAAGGGGATTTTAGATAAAAGTTAGTAAGACGTAAAAAGGCCAAGCAAATGCTTGGCCTTTCAATTTTTTAAATTTAGTAATTTAAATTATTCAGGGGCAACTTCAAGCGTTGTAAATAATGCATAACGTCCTGCATCTACGCCTTCTTCATTTACGGTAACCTTGTTAGAGGTTTCGATTAGGTATAGGCCTGGCTCTTTCCACGTAATTGTAAACATACCGTCTTTATCGGTCGTTACTTTTACTTCGCCACGCTCGTTACGGTAGCGTGTGTCGCCTTTTAAAATACTTACTTCAACGCCTTCACCAGCAGATTTACCATCTTGTAGTAACTGAAAACGTGCTTGTTCACCTACAAATAAATCGTTTGGATGCGTTGGACCGCTAAGCTCAAGGCCTAAACCAAGTTGTGCAGGTTTTGAGGTGCCATTTCGGCTTACAAATGTATCTACTGTTGAAACAACCTTCGTTGTGGTTACATCTTTTGCATTGCTAGGTAACTCGGCTTCTGTTTTTTTACCAAATACGCGCTTGCGCTTACCTTCTTCGTTTTTATAGAAGGTCATGTACATTGGCTTTTGGGTCATTGCAATGTGGTAAGTGCCTTGCTCTGTTAAGCTTACCGCAGCTGAGCTTTTACGCTTTAAGTAATAAGCACGAATGGTTTCAGATACTGGCTCACCATTAGGCGCAAGTGCCATTAATAATGTGTCGTCGTACTCGGCGCCTTTTTCTTTAGGTTTAAAGGCTTTGTCTGGTGCAAACATTTCGTTAGAGATACTAGCGTCAATCATTACGTAATGCGCTTTATCGCCTGATAAAGATGTATGCGAAGGTAGTAACCAACGTCCGTGTGCACTTGCTGAAGTTGACACTAAAGCAGATAAGCTCAATGCGCCGATTAATGCCGTTTTTAATAAATTAATTTTCATTGTATTTCCTTAAATTCAAATGATTAAGTAGCAGCTACTTAGTGCTTACAGTGACGAAGCTTTTAGAAAACTCGTTTTTACCATCAATTGTTAGTTTGCCTGATTTAGTTAAATCGAGCTCAACGCGGGTGTAGTCTCTGCCGCCTTCTTCGCGTACAACTTCAATATTTAGTAAGTATTTACCTGGTTTTACTGGGTTACCGTCTAAATCATTACCTTGCCAATTTATGGTGTAAGTACCTGCGCGTTTTGTTGCGCCGCTAATGCCGTCAAAGTTGGCATCGCTTTTACCGGCTTTACGCCACCATTGGCGTAAGTCTTTAAACCATTCTGCTTTTTGCACCCAAAGTGCAAGCGTTGTAACGTGTTTGCGCTCTGGTGTTTCAAGCCAAACTGCAACGTATGGGCGGTGATACGGTTGTACTTCTAAGTCAGGAAGTGTTAATTCAACCTCTAGCTGTGGTGTTTTTGCATGCGCCGTTGTTTGAAAAAACGCAGCTACGAGCAGTAATGCGGCGCTTATAAATAATTTAAATTTAACCATTAAGACACTCCTTTTATTTGTGGAACCCAACATAAATAAATAACCAGTGGAGTTGCCACTCCGAGTACGGTTATCCATATTCCTGCTAAGCGTTTTTTTCTATTTTGAAACAAAATAATCATGCCGGTGATGGCAAATAAAATCATTAGTACGGCAGATATATCAATTACCCAACTCCATACTTCACCGCTGTGGCGGCCTTTATGTAAGTCGCCAATAAGGCTTAAAAAGCCACCTGTTTGGTAATCAAGATTTAGCTCGCCAGTTGTAAAATCAAGCTCTGCGTAGGCAAACCCAGCAGGCAGTGGGTAGTCGAGCATGACAAGCGCGTCTTCTTTTTCCCACTCAATGCTTTTTACTTTTGTAAGTGCATATTGCTCGGCTAGGTAAGCTTCTATTTCAGGGTAAAGCGTTGGCAGCGTATTTAGCTGCTCATTCGCTTTGGTAACTAGCTCTGCTGGAATTACCGCCGTTACTTGGCCATTATTTTTATCGTTTTTAAGCCAATCAATATGGTTGAGCACAATGCCGCTAACGCAAAATAAGATAAGCAAAAAAAACAAAGCTGTAGAAATATAAATATGTAGAGCACGGCTTGTGCTATACAAAGCCCGCTTGTTAATAAACGACATAAAAACAGTAAATAAATTAAATTTACAGCATGATAATGATTTGCATTAGCTATTACAAATTTACTTACTTATCTTTACATAAAAACTTTAAAACAAAGGCGGTAAGCAGGTAAAAAATGAATATTTAACGCTTAGGAGGGCTGGAAGGTCTTAAAATAAGGTAAATCATTACCAATACTTCTATTACTGCAACGAGATAAATAACCCAAATAGGGGCGGCTGAATACAGTAAAAATGTAAATCCAATTAACATGCCAATGGCGGCGTAGCATTTGGCTTTTACAGGCACTACTTTATGGGCTTGCCATTGCTGCAAAGTTACACCGTAACGAGGGTGGTTTAACAGCCATTGTTCAAGCGCGGGTGATGAGCGAGTAAAGCAGGTGAGCGCTAAAATAAAAAATATAGTGGTAGGCATGACCGGCAGCACAATGCCAATAATACCCAAGGCTACAAGTATTAAGCCAAGTGCTTTAAACCATAAGTTTTTATAACAAATAAACACTGCTTTTATATTCACTTAGGCTCTTTTTAGTAATGGCTGATACTTTCGATTGTAGGCCAAATAGTTATAAAATCGAAGTGTAAAAACATAAAAAAGGGCAAACTAAGTTTGCCCTTTTAAATTTATAAAATAGGTTTTACTTATCTAGAAGTAGTAACCTACGTTGATGTTAAAGCGACGCTCTGTATCGCCATCACCAATAATTGTTCCGCCAATAAATGGCTGGTTACGTGCTTGAATAAAGTCAAAGTACGTAAATAACGGGCCTGCTGATACGCTCATACCTGTTACGTTCATCCATGTATCTGCACTGTCGTCAGATTTGTCATAAATGATCCCGTAATCGTTGTAAAACTGTACGCCTGTTATAGGGCCTAAATCAACCGATAGGTCGTAAGCTACGTTAAAGTTAGTCATGGTAGCTTCGCTTGATACGGTGTCGTAGTAGTCAAACGCACCTACAACAAAGCGGTTGCTGTTGTCGTCTAGGTCGTAGTCGTACTCACCGTGCTGAAATTGAATATTCCAGTTATTTATTTGGCTGTTTACGTGGAACGCCCATGCGCCGTAGTTACCTGCACGGTCGTTACCATCATGTAAGCCACCGCTTAATAGTGATACACCCACATCGGTTTTAGCGTTTTCGCCATGCTCAATTTGGTACACTGTACGAGCTGCAAATGTGTTGTATTCACCAAGGCGAGAGCCAGGTGCATCGTATGTGCCTTCGGTTGTTGCACGGCTACCAACTATATCAAAAGAGTAACGCTCGTTAACTTCAGAGCTGCCATCAACGCCGCCTACTTCATCATTTTTGAAAAAGCCTAGGTCTAGTTTCCAGTTATCTTTTAGTTTACGGTTTACTGTTACACCCAAGTCAAAGTCGTCTTCTAGGCCAACATAGTAGTTAGTGCTAAAAAAGTAGCTGTGTGAGTTGTATGGGCCATTACCAAAAGGGACAGGTGCAATACCAGCTTGTGCTTCCCAGCCATCAGTAAATTCGTAACCTAAGTATGCATACTTAACAATGGTCATGTAATCGTAAAAGCGAAAATCACCATTAACAGAAATATCGTTTATTTCGCCAGATAAGTTAATGCGAAATACTTCAAAGTCTAAGTCGCCGCTACGATCTTGAGTGTCTTCATCGTATGAATTAGTGCTGTAATTAAAACGCACTGCGCCACCAATTTTAACGCCTTCGTCTTTTTTCTCAGATTCGGCGGCAGCAACAACAACTTCTTTGTTATCAGCTTTTTTACTAATTTTTGCAACTTCTTGCTTGTGTTGCTCATTAATTTTTTGCTGTTTTGTTTTTTCATCAGCTAACTTATTTTCAAGCAGTTGCATTTGTTGCTTTAACTGCTTAAGTTGGCTTTGTAACGTGTCTAGATCATCAGACGCATAAGAAGTACTTGTAACACCACCTAGAACTAGTGCTAGTGTTAATTTTGAGAGTTTAGTCATAATTGCCGCTCAGATTTTGATTAAAAAAATAAAAAATTCAAGACGTAAAAAAACGCCTTACGTTTAGGGTAAGTACAAAAACTATGTATTTTTTTTATTATTTATTCTTTAGGAGCTTGAGTAAGCGCACCAACTTCTAGAAGGGGCGATGCATCTAATTTATCTGCATCCATCATTGCGGCTACACGCTGCATTGATGAGAGTAAAAGGCTCTGTTCCCATTCAGCAAGTGCAGAAAACTTTTCAATAAAGTGTTCTTGCAATGGCTGAGGTGCTTTATCAAGTAACTCTTTTCCTTTATCGGTGAGGTATAAGCTCACTCTGCGTTTATCCATTTGACTGCGTACGCGTGTTACTAAGTTTCTGCTTTCTATTCTGTCGAGAATATTGGTGACCGTTGCTGGGCTTAAATTTACATTTTGAGCAATACGGCTCGCCGTTATTCCATCGGTTTTTTGCACTTCTTGCATTATAAGCAATTGTGGGCCAGTTAAACCCGAAGTTTTATTTAGCTGCTTAGAATGTAAGTCAATCGCGCGGATAACTTTACGTAAAGAAACCAATAACTCGTCATATTTTTGCATTTGCTTATCTCGTCGATGGGGCGGTAGTTTGCCGTAATCGCGAAATGTTACACATCAAATAAATTGAATTCAAATAATATATTGTACTTTAGCCCGCTTTTATTGGTTTTTAATAGTTAGAGCAGTAACTAATGTAAAATTATATTGTTTAAATATTGGTAAATTTTCTTAGCACCTTGTGTGCATTAAGTTGCGCACAGTACGTATGTTGTGAATAATTGGCAAGTCTTATTGTATAGACTTTAGTATTATTCATTTACAGCTGTTAGTACAAAGTAATTGTTTGTGAGTTTACTGTATATGTATTAATCGGCAATGAACAAATTCAGCAATCAATATTTAATATCAATAGCGTATACTTTAAGCATGCATTATTGTTTAGATGTAAACATTAAAAATCTTTAGTATCAGTATTATAGGGGAAGGTATGAAATTATCGCCATCAGTTAGCATTGAGCAAAGCGAATCCGGACTTGAGTTTATTAAAGTAGCTAGTGAAAAGTGCGACGCAAAAATATTTTTGCAAGGTGGGCAAATTACCGAGTTTATCCCTAAAAATAACAAGCCACTTATTTGGGTTTCACAAGAGGAAACCTATCAAGAAGGGGCGAGTATTCGAGGCGGTATTCCTATTTGTTGGCCGTGGTTTGGTACACACGCTAATGATGGGTGGCCTGCCCACGGTTTTGCGCGCACAAGCGTATGGCAAGCCGATGAAGTACACGAATCTGATGAGCAAATTACAGTTAGTTTAAAGCTCCCTATGAAACTTGTTAATACAACGTATTGGCCGCATCAGTCCGCATTAAAAGTTGAGTTTATATTAAGCGATAAATTACAGGTTCGCTTAACGACCACTAACTTAGGAAGTGTGCCATTTAGCTTCACTCAAGCACTGCATACCTATTTTCCAACCTCAGATATTACAAACACCCATGTTGATGGTTTGCAAGGCGCGCAATATATTGAGTTTAGTGAAGGGCCATTTGTACAAAATGATGTTGTAAGCTTTAATCGCGAAACCGACATGGTTTATACACAAGCAAGTACAATGCAAAGCATTAATACGCCAGAAGGTGTTATTAATGTGAGCCGCGAAAACTCAAGTTCGTGTGTGCTGTGGAACCCATGGATAGAAAAGTCAAAACGCTTATCTAACTTTGCTGATGATGAATATAAAACAATGCTGTGTCTAGAGGCCGCTAATGTACTGACAGATAAAGTAACGCTTGAGCCAAAACAAAGCCACACATTAATAACCACCATTAGTTGGTAAGCTAGTCATAATTAAAAGCAGAAATAGGGACAAATAGTGTTTAACAATCAACAAATAATGGATTTGCCAAAGCATAGTGATATTAGCTTTAAGCCATTGGCTGATAAAGCCTTATTACATACACAACTTAGCTCGCTTCTGTTTTATGTACCGCTAATTGGAGCGCTTATTGCTGTTTGTTATTTTAATGAAGCCTTTGCTAATAATGCACAAACGTATTTGCTAATTGGTATGCCAATTTTGGTAGCCGTATCTATGGCGTACAACATAATAAGTGTGAGGTTGCGAGGTTTTGCAGTACGAGAACATGACATTGCTTTTAAAAAAGGCGTTATTTGGCAACAAGTGACGGTATTACCTTTAGCGCGTGTACAGCATATGGAAATACACCAAGGGCCAATAGAGCGAAAACTTAGTCTTGCGAGCATTAAATTATTTAGCGCTGGCGGTGTAAGTGCCGATTTACAAATTAGTGGGCTAACCCATGATGATTGTAAAAATATGCGCCAATTTGTACAAAACTACCGCCAAGACGATGCAACTACTCAGGCAGCTTTAGTCGATGAGTAATACAACTATCGAAGATAAAGCCAGCCCTATTTACTGGCAGAAAGTATCGCCCTGGGCACTTTTATACTTTGTTGTGCACTTTGGTGTGCGCTTTGTAAAAGATGGCCTTTTAAACTTACTGCCCATGCTTGTCGTGTTTGTTACTCAAGTAGAAAATAAGTTGTTTTGGGCGCAGGTTGCAGGCGGTATTGCACTAATTTTGCTACTTGTTTACTCATTTTTATATTATTTAAATTTTAAGTTTAGTATTAGTAGCGACAACGAAATATTGCTTAACAAAGGTGTATTTAAAAAAGAGCGACTTACGCTTAAATTTGGCCGTGTGCAAAACGTTAATATTGCCGAGCCGTTTTATTTTACCCCCGTAAACTTAGTTAATTGTATTTTTGATGCCGCTGGCAGTGTGTCGCAAGAAGTTGTTTTACCTGGTGTTACTAAAGTTTATGCACAGCAAATGCGTAAACAAATATTTGATTTTAAAGCGCAGCAACAGCAAGAAGCACCAAATACTGAACAAAGCGAAACAGACACTATCGAAAACAGCCTAAGCATTAGCAATAAAGAAATAGCCAAATTTGGTTTAATGTCGAATATGGCTATTTTAGCAATCGCTGCTTTTGCCCCTTTTATAAACCTAATTGTTGATTTTTTAGAGAAGCAAATTATTGCGAAAGTAGAAGGCTTTTATCAACAAGAGCTTGGTATGCTGGCAAGTGCTGCTGCTTTTGCGATGATCACCTTAATTGTTTTGCTAGTTTTGGTAGCGGTGATGCTATCGGTGACTATGTCGCTTATTCGCTTTTATAATTTTGAGCTTTATTTTAAAGGTCAAAAATTTAAACGTATTGCTGGCTTGTTAGAGCGCCATCAGCTTTCAATGAGCATGGACAAGGTGCAATCTATTGTTATTAAACAAAACCTAATGGGGCGATTACTAAAGCGATTTACCGTTGAGTGTTTACAAGCAAGTAGCGGCGGAATAGCAGCCGGTGTTGCAGCTAAAAAAAATAAACAAACGTTAGTATTACCTGTATTAAATAGCGAACAAGTTGATAGTGTATGCCAATGGATTTACCCGTGGTTTAATAGTAAAAAACTCGCTTTTAAGCGCGCAGAGCGAGCGCTTTTGTATAAAAATTTAGGTTTTTATTCACTGTTACCCAGTGTATTAGTGTTTGGCTTTTGTTTTATTGCTGATATTAATACTTTGATAAGCCTTGGTGTTTTGGTGGGGTTTTCTGGCTTGGTGACTTTGTCGTATCAGCGTTATGGTTATTACATGCATGAGGATAATGGTCGATTTTACATGGTTGTACGCAAAGGTATGATTGGCGTTCATTACCGTGTTTTTGAGCTTTATAAAGCGCAAAGTGCGCGCAGTATAAGTACGTACCTAATGAGAAAGTCAGGCTTAAAAAGCCTGTATATACAACTTGCTTCAGGCTTTGTATTTATGCCCTACATAAAGCAGCAAGATGCTGACTTTATTATTGATTTTACAATTAAGCAGATTGAGTCAGATACTCGCAGCTGGATGTAAATTCCCCTAATAAAACATGTGGAAATACCCATTTTAACATGTTTTATTACATTTTCTTACTGCCCATGAAAGACATTTAATAATACCCTAGATGGTATTAAGGAATTATTTTAGGGACGCTCATGAAAAAAACACTTATAGCATCAGCTTTATTACTAGCAGCACCGATCTTTGCAGCCGATTGGCAAACTATTCATACCGAACATTTCAACATTCACTACAGTGTTGAGCATGCTGATTTTGCTAAATCAACTGCAGCAGAGCTTGAAATAGTACGCACCAAAGTGCTTGAGCAGCAAAACCGAGCACTTGATAAAACAGTTGATGTAGTGGTGTTTGATCCCCTAAATGCGGCAAATGGCTTTGCGCTACCTACCTCAAATAATCCTGTAATGGCACTTTTTACAACCCCACCACAATCCGACACCGTTATATCAAACAGCTCTGGCTGGCAGCAGTTGCTTGTGTTGCATGAATATATTCACTTAGTGCACTTAGCACAGCCTACACGCAATCACTGGCAGCAGAAAGTACGTGGTATATGGGATTTATACGACTTAACCTACAGTGATACGCCGCGCTGGGTAGCCGAAGGTTATGCCACATTGATTGAGTCTAAAATGACGGGGCGTGGACGTTTGTTTGATAACTACTCAGAGTCAATACTGCGAGAATTTGCTCAGCAAGGTGCTTTGCCAACCTATGGGCAATTAAATGGCGAGCAGGGCTTTATGGGCGGCTCAATGGCGTATTTAATGGGTAGTCGCTTTTTAAATTGGCTAGAGCAAAACTATTCAGAGCAAACACTCGATAGTGTTTGGACGCGAATGCAAGGCGTAAAAACGCGTGATTTTGATGAGGCATTTAGCGGTGTGTTTGGGCAAAGTGCAGCCAAGCTATATCGCCGATTTATAGCTGAATATACCTATAAAGCAATGCAAATAGAGCAAGGGGAGGTGTTACTTAATAGTGAACTTTGGCTTGAGCTTAACTTATATGCAAGTAACCCAGCACTTTCAAAAGATGGTAGTAAGATTGCGATTGTTGAGCGAGATAAAGAGAGTAATACCAAGCTTGTAATTTATAGCACGGACGACAACATAAAGGCGCAAGAAGAGTTTACTAAAGCGCAAAAAGAGCTACTCGAAAACGATGCACAAGACATCCCCGATACAGCGCCAAGTGTGTTTAAGCGCGAACAAAAACAAGTGCTTAATCAAATTAATCGAGCCGGTATTGCAAACCCGCAATGGGTAAATAACACAACGTTGTATTTTAATGCGTACAGCAATGAAGAGTCGGGTATTTATAACAAAGTGTCTGACATATTTAGCTATAACACTGACACTGGATATATCACACAGCTTACCAAACTTGCTGGTATACGACGATTTAGCGTAACCAGTAACGGTGATACCTTGTATGGCGAGCAAATAAGAGATGGCTACTCTGAATTAGTAAAGGTTGATCTCAATACGCAAACCACCACACCATTATTTACAAAAAGCCTTGAGACAACTTACGATTACCCAATACTCAGTCCTGATGAAACTAAATTAGCTTATTTATCAACGTCATTAAATGAAAATTGGCAATTGTATATACAAGGTATAAACGGCGAACAACAGCTGTCAGTACCTATGCCAAACGGGTATCAATATTTAAGTCAGCCTAGCTTTAGCCATAATGGCGAGTCACTTTACTTTGTTGCAGGCTTAAATAGCGCTACTGATATTTATAACTACAACATAGAGAGTAAAAAACTCACCAAGTTAACCCAAGGGCAGGAAGCCGTTGCCCACCCGATTGAAATGGCCGATGGCTCGTTACTCTATTTTTCGATAACCGCAGATGGGCCAAATGTAAAAACATTGCCAAAAGCTATAAACAGCACTGTAGTTACTGAATTTTCGGCTAATAAAAAAGCACCGCTGCTCATTGTAAACGAACATACGCTTCCAAAAGCTAAAATATATACGCATCAAACAACGCAGCAAACAAATTACAACGTGCTCGAGCAGCACGCTACTTTTGCACTAGGGACGCAGTATTATTCGGCTTCTACCAGTTTGTTAGATTTAAGCATTAAAAGTAGCGATTTATTAAAACAGCTCGACTTGCAAGCGGGATATAGCACTGATTTACACGATGGAGCACTGCACGGTGGTTATGTGCAGGCAAAATATAATGCGCTTGATGTAAAACTGAAACTTGCACTGTTTGACTATAATTTAAATACATCGCGCCAGTATGAGCAAAGTCTAAATGCAGATATGGATGCCCGTGGTGGTTTTGCTGCAATAAGTTACCCTGTTAAATTTGGGCAGCTAAGTTTAACGCCGGAGCTTGCCTACAATTACACTGATTATAAACAACACCATAAAAATTGGACGCGCTTAGGCGTTGCCCAAAGTTGGCAATATGATCGTCAAGACTTTGTGATAGGCCAAAGCCTTTATGCAAGTTGGTACGATGGCAGTAGTAAAAGTAATAGTTGGCAAGGTTACGATTTAGTCGCCAAAATTTTTGGTAAAGCGTTTGGTATTCCTCTTTATGCAAATTTTTCTCAAAAACAACGTGATGACAGCAGCCTTGCATTAGGTGGCTTTAGCTCAAATCTTATTAATCAGCAGCAAGATAGTGAATATGTACTTTCATCTGAGCTGCCTTTTTATAGCGCAGCTGCAAAGCGCTATCAAGGTTACGGTGGCGGCTTTAGCTTTAAAGAAGGCATGCCGTGGCTTTATTACAAGCAGCATCAACTCGACGGCACCGTATATGCACAAAGTTACGGGATAAAACACCAAGGTGATTTTAGTTTTGGAATGGGGCCTGCTGGTATAAATGACTTAATATTTAATATGGGACTGTCGCGAGTAGAAGGCGACAGTTTTGAGGATGAAATGCGAGCGTGGCTGAGCTTTTATTATTCGCTATAAATATTAATTGGCTAAGTTACTTATCCATCTGCAAGGATAGTAACTTAGCTTGATATACATCGATTTTTTGGTTATCACGTTCTAGTTCGATAGCTTTCTCAAGCAAGGTTTGTGTTTGTTTAATATTACCTTGTTGATAGCGAACTTTTGCGAGTTCCAAGTATAACTCAGCAATGTAAGGCGCTTTAGTAATAGCTTGCTCAAGGTGTGCTTTAGCCTGATGAGCATGGCCAGCTTGTAAGTTGTTTTTAGCGATTACTAGTAATTCATATGGGTCTTTTTCTTTATTAACTAATTGTGACGTGAGCTCTTTAACAAGCTCTTTGTCGCCTAATTTTTTAGCTAAAAGCTGATAGTTGCTGATTAAATTAATGCTTATTTCATTATTACTAAGTGCTGTTTGATAGATATTTTTAGCGCTTTGTAAATCACCTGCCCGACGATGCAAAACGCCCGCTATATTAAATAATTCAGGATCATTGGGAGTGTATTTGTTTGCTTGTAGAATAAGTGAGTAAGCAATATCCAGCTGTTTGTCTGCTAGCGCTGTTGCAGCTAAATTACTGTAAAACTTAGAAACTAAATCGTTATAATCTGCACTGCTTGAATAAAAGCTGCGACGGGTAGGAAAGTAGTCGATTAATGTGCCAGCTCTGAAAAATTCAACAATATTATCATCTTTTTTCTCTACTTTTGGGGCGTATACTCTTGTTCTAAAGTGGCTTGCTACATAAACAACATTATTTTCTTTTGCGTATACAGGCTGACTTGTTACTTCTTGAAAGCTCGTTTCTAATCCGAGAGCTTGTGCATAGCTTTGTGTTAAAACAGCTAAGCTAATGCAGTTGCCTTGCGAAAGTTTTAAGGCTTGGGCTGAAGTAAGTGTATCGCCGTGGTATTTAAAGTTAGCTAAGTTGCTTTCGAGGTAGTTGTAAATAATGCGGTCATGACGGATTTCAGACTGTTTTTGTTTTTCGGCATAGGCTAAAAATTTTTCTTTTTCAGCATTTGGCAGCTCGAAAATACTGTACTCAGAAGGAGTGTCGAGTTTATTAAACAAAGAATGGTTTAATAGTTGTTCAAGCTCTATTTGTTGTTCTACTTGGTGAACCTTGGTTGTGTTACATCCAACTAAATATAAAAAAGTAATACAGACTGCTATTTTATAAAACATCATAAACCCACTCCATTGTTAAATTTTACATTACAATGTGGTGGGTTTTTAATCAAGCACTTGCTGTACTGCGTTTACTTGAGCGATTTTTTTGTGATTGTTTTTTACGTTTACGGCGGGTAAACCACAAGTAAAAACCAGTACCTGCTAGCCACACTGGGCTCAAACCAATTACGCACCACAGTATTTTACTTATTAGCCCTGCAAAGTAGCCAAAATGAAGTTTTCTAAAGCTATCAATTACTTGCCAGCCAACGCCTACTTCGCGAATATCCCAGTTAGTTAAATGTTCGCCTGTATGCTTATCGTAGCTAACCGTATTAGCGTATTCGCTCGCAAGCGGGTTATTTGTATCGACTTCGCCGAATAAGGTGATATTTTCGTCAGGCTCGAGTGGCATAACTAAAAACGTACCATTAAAAGTGGGTATTTGCTTTTTACTGTCATCGAGTATGTGTTGAAACGAAATATCGCTA
>JGI24514J20073_1000106_pt1 | contig 52702 bp, 30 predicted proteins | sample LinPmetageLP37_FD_20073 | JGI IMG/M metagenome (IMG submission 20073) | reverse complement strand
GGCAAACCCGGTATCGCGGAGGGGCGTAAGCACCACATCGCGATACCTCCCGCAAGGGAGACACCAGCGGCAGACCGGCCCCCACCGTGGGGCATCGGGTGAGACGTTGGTGCGAGTTTGCGGGACGCGATCCAACTGCCGAAGTTGGCACTGGAGAGTTTGAGAGGCCGGGAGGGCCTTTCATTCCGGCGCGCATCGCGTCGGACGGAGTTGGCCATCGGCTGAGGCTCTGCCTCAAGGAGATCGCACGCAAAGCTCGGAGCCGCAGGTGGAGAGTTTGCATAAGTGCGCCCTTGTCCTTTACATGCCTACGGGTAAGCGCTATCGCTCGATCTGACAAGACCAACCTGTCCACCTGCTCTTTTCAAAGATGGAGATGCGCATTGGCAGAAACCGAACTCGAACGGGCGGAAAAACGCTACGCCCAAGCCAAGGCCCGTCTTCAGGCGCTGAAGAACCGGGAATCCACCAGACAGCGCAAACTCGATACGCGCCGGAAGGTGATCTTGGGCGGTGCGCTCCTCGATCTGGCGGAACGGGATTCCGGGGCCGCCGCCATACTTGACCGGCTGATCCGCAATCTGCCCCGCGAACAGGACCGCAAGGCCTTCGCGGACTGGGGGACTTCCTCCGGGTCGCCCTCCTCTACCCCGTCCAGCTCTGATCCGGAAACGACGTCCTGATGCGGGGCGTGATGTTCGCATTCGGAGGGCTGTTTCGGTTCTTCGGTCAATTGATCTTCACGCCCATCCTGTTGGGCTGGATGATCGGCGCTGTCCTGTTCGGCGCGATGATCGGGGCACTGGTGGCCACGCCGTTCGTCTTCGCCTTCTTTGACCAGCCGCCCGGCGAAAGCGCATGGCAGTGGCTGGTCTTCGGTCCTCTGATGTTTGTGGGCGCTGTCTTCGGGTTTCAGTACTGGCGCATGGCCTCCGGGGCCGATGCCTTCTTCGGACTGGCCGGGGACAGCCACGGCTCGGCCCGCTTCGCCAACCGCAAGGAGTTGAAGAAACTCCAGCGGGAAGACGGCCTTCTGATCGGGCGCAACCCGCACACCGGACGGCTGCTGCGCTATGACGGTCCCGCCCATCTGATCACCCTCGCCCCGACACGGGCCGGGAAAGGCGTTGGCACCGTGATCCCCAACCTGCTGGCGGCGGAACGCTCGGTCCTGGTCATCGACCCCAAGGGCGAGAATGCCCGGATCGCCGGGGAAGCGCGGCGGCGGTTCGGAACGGTCCATGTCCTCGATCCGTTTGAAGTCTCGGGGATGCCCTCTGCCGCCTACAACCCGTTCGACCGGCTGACACCGGACAGCCTCGATCTGGGCGAGGATGCGGCCTCCCTGACGGAAGCCCTGGTCATGGACCCACCGGGGCAGGTGACGGAAGCGCATTGGAACGAGGAGGCCAAGGCCATCCTCGGCGGGCTGATCATGTTCTGCGTCTGCCACGAGGACCGCGACCGCCGCACACTTGCCACCGTCCGCGAATATCTCACCCTGCCCCCGGAAAAGCTGCGCGCCCTACTGGAGCTGATGCAGGACAGCGATGCGGCGGGCGGGTTGATCGCCCGCGCCGCCAACCGCTTCCTTGGCAAGGCGGATCGGGAAGCCGCTTCGGTGCTCTCGAACGCGCAACGCCACACGCATTTTCTGGACTCGCCCCGGATCGCAAAGAGTCTGGCGCGCTCAGACTTCGCCTTCTCTGATCTGCGCCACAGGATCACCTCTGTCTTCCTGGTGCTGCCACCGAACCGGATGGACGCCTACAGCCGCTGGCTGCGCCTTCTGGTCTCTCAGGCTCTCCAGGACATTGCACGGGACGCTGAGGCGTCTGTGGGCGCTCAGGGGTCCTCTCAGCGCCTCAAGACGCCCACATTGTTCCTCTTGGACGAGTTTGCCGCCCTGGGCCGTCTGGAAGCCGTAGAGCGCGCCATGGGGCTGATGGCAGGCTACGGGCTACAACTCTGGCCGATCCTGCAGGACATGAGCCAGCTCAAAGACCTCTACGGCGAACGCGCGGGCACATTCATTGCCAATGCCGGGGTGCAGCAGGTCTTCGGGGTGAATGATTTCGAGACCGCCAAGTGGCTGAGCCAGATGATGGGTCAGGAAACAGCCGGGTTCCAGACCGACAGCTTTAAGCCGGGTGACGGTCCCAGCTTCAGCAACAACATCACGAGCCGCGATTTGCTGACCCCCGATGAAATCATGCAGCTCCGCCCGGAAAACCAGCTCCTGCGCGTTCAGGGGCGAGCCACCGCCGTCGCGCAAAAGCTGCGCTACTATGTTGATCCCGAGTTCAGGGGGCTGTTCGTCCCTCAAGATCTCCAGTGATCAAAAAATCTGTATTTCCGTGGTCCTTCGGTCAAATCAATACCACCTATCAAAAGGCGCGCATCCCATAGCTCTTGCCATGTTGGCCATTCCTTCAAGAAATGCAAAACCTTCCAGGCCGCCACCAGATTGTACGGAAAGAGTCCGATGGATGAATGTCCACAGCCAAGCCGTAGAAGCTCGGGTGAGTGTCCGGTTTTTTGTAAAAACTTTATCATCCATTCTGACCCTTCCGGGCGCGCGATAGTGTCTTTTTCACCCAGGATGACCATCTTTTCCAGCCCCCGGCGGGTGAGACCAAACGTGTGCATGTTCAGGCTGATGATGCTCCAGGCAGCTCTCAGCTCCTCTAGAGACATGTTGGATTCGATACGTTCCCGAAGCGGTTTCATGGTTTCGGCGCTCCAGACAAGATCGGCAGGACTCATGGGCGTCACCATCAGAACGGCTTTGTCGACCTTCTCGTCTTGCGCGGCGATCAGACCGGCAACGGTGCCACCGATACACATGCCCACGACAGATATCTTCGCAAAGCCAAGCTCATGAAGCCAACCAACAATTTTACGGCCATCCAACACGGCTTGTCTCATTGCCCAAACAGTGCGCCCGATATTCGCGCTCAAAAAATTGTCTTCGGCAGAGTCACTGCAGCCACGATCAAAGTGGTACGGAAGCGTTGCTTCGACCACTGTTATCCCTTTTGACGCAAAGAATTTCGCAAATTTTGGATACCGGTTGCGGGCGTACCAATGATGAAAGACAACAATCGCATGCTCTTTTGATCCACTGCCGGTTACGACACACTCAAACGTGTTGTTTTCGTTTTCTAGTGTTGTGATGTCTGACTGAAATATAACGCTGTTGTCTGTGACCTCCAGTGGTTCAAACGACGAGATGGGTGAGTAAAACTGTTTCCCCTCGCCGATAGTCCAAGAGGTTAGGTCAAAGTCCGGAGAGTATTGATTTTCGGCTTCGTCAACCGCGAAGGCGGCAGATGCGTCATGAGAGAATTCGATGCATTTTTGAGAAATACGTTCCTGACGATCCAAGGATTTTTGGATGTGCCTATGGTCATGGCTGCGTGCTAGCTGTCGGAACATTGGATCTCCTGACTTCCATTTTGGTTTCTTTGATAACCAAACAGAATCGTCAGACTCAAGAGATTAGAGAAGAATCAGAAGATTGCTGTGGTTCAAACATGACTTCTTGAACAGGGGGACGATGTTTGAATTTGTTAAAGGGGTCGCGTTTTGAGGGAGTTAAATAGAGTTATAATAGAGTTACACTTTGGAAAAGGTCCAATAACACACTGAAAAAAAATATTTTTTCTAGAAGTCTGGTGTGTGAAATGACGAAGTTTGGTGTGTGAAATGACGAAGTTTGGTGTGTGAAATGACGATAGCTGAGAAAAGTTACCCACAGGCTGTTGGTGTGTGAAATGACGACTCTTGACGATCAGTGTGTGAAATGACGATAGTGAGCCATGGTGTGTGAAATGACGAATCGTGAGCTGAGCAGAGGGTGTGTGAAATGACGAATGCACGCTCCCCGCTCCTGCCTGACCGGCATCCGCAAAAAGACCTGTTCGTTTGCGACATTGTGGACGCGGTGCCGAAAGGCGACATGGCTTCGATGGAACATCCAGTGTTTACCCTCTCGACCAAGCCGGACATGAAGCCGCGACGCTACCAGAATGGTGATAATTCGATTGAGGTTTCACCGTCACGCTACGGGCTGGCCACAGTCCATGACCGTGACGTGCTGATCTACTGTATCAGTCAGTGCATGGCTGCACTCAACGAAGGCCGCAAAGTCAACCGGTCGATGCGGTTCAAGGCTCATGATTTGCTGGTGGCGACGAACCGTCAGACTTCGGGCCAAGGCTACCAGCTCTTGAAGGATGCGCTGCGGCGTCTGCAAGGCACGCAGATCGAGACGAATATCCGCCAAGGTGGCAAGGAATATTTTAAAGTGTTCGGCCTGATCGAGTCCGCGGAAATCGTTCGGGAGGCACGTGACGGTCGGATGCAGGATGTCGAGATCACACTGTCGGATTGGGTGTTTGATGCCATCGAGAACAATCATGTTCTGACATTGAACAAGCAGTATTTTTTTCTCCGAAAACCGCTTGAACGGCGACTCTATGAACTGGCCCGTAAGCATTGCGGCGCACAACCCAAGTGGAAGTGTGGGCTCGAACTCTTGCGCGACAAGTGCGGGTCAGGCTCAACCACGAAAGAATTCAGGCGATTGATTTCGAAGATCATCGAAGATGACGCGGTGCACGACCATCTTCCCGACTACGCCATGAGCATCGAAAGCGATAATGTTGTCTTTCGCCCCAAGGGGGCTGAGGCGGTGATCGCCCCCTCTTTCCTAGCGTTGCGGTTCAGAAAACCAGACACACATGATGAAGCGCGGCGTCTTGCGCCCGGGTGGGACGTATACGTGCTGGAAAACGAGTGGCGGTCATGGGTGCATGACAAGGCTATCGACGTGAAAGATGCCGATAAGCACTTTCTGGCCTTCTGCAATAAGCGAGGCGCATACCAGAATTAAAACGCACAAATGTGGGTTTGTGGCTTTACGCTTTCCCACGAATGTGGTGAGGTGGACTCATGATCATATCTTTCCTGAACCAAAAAGGCGGCGTCGGCAAAACCACCCTATCGGTGAACGTGGCGGGCTGTCTGGCACGCCAAGGCCACCGGGTGCTTCTGATCGATGCTGACAAGCAAGGCTCGGCCACAACATGGGCAAGTCTGCGCGAAGATGCGCCCTTCCAGGTTGTCAGCATGGCACGGGCCAACATGGCGCGGGACGCGCTAAAGCTTGCCCAAGACTATACTCACACCATCATCGACGGCCCGCCGCACGCGGAGGAGATTGCCCGATCTTGTATTGTTGCATCGGACTTTGTGGCGTTGCCCATCGAACCGTCCGGTCTCTCGACGTGGGCATCTGACCTGACAGTGCGTCAAGTCAAAGAAGCGCAGGAATTCAAGCCTTCCCTCAAATGTGGGTTTGTGGTTTCCCGCAAAATAGGGAAAACTGTCATAGGGCGAGATATTCGCAACATGGCTGCCGAGGCGGGTTTGCCAATCCTAGCAAGTGAGATCGAGCAACGGGTGGCCTTCGCTGAAGGTATGACCATGGGGCAAACGATTTTCGAGTGGGCTAGCGATAGCAATGCGGCCCGCGAGATCAACCAATTAACGAAAGAGATTGAGCGGTATGTCGAAGAAGACATTTTCGGCGGCTCCGAAGCCGAAGCAGCAGCCAACGGATGACCAAATCCTCGCGTTTGAACGTGGTGGGGCAGGGCATGACACAACACGGGCAGACAAGCCGGTCGCGAAGACCATGCCGGATGAGCCGACCAAGCGCCTGAGCCTGGATCTTCCGGCGAGCCTGCACACGCGATTCAAAACGGCGTGCAGTGCGACGGATCGGAAAATGGTAGGTGAACTCCAAGCCTTCATTGAACAGCGCACGCAAGAATTGGAAGAGGATGCGGGTATAACCCGCAAATGAACAAAAGCACAAATGTGGGTTTGTGTGAAATACTTCGCAGGCGGGATTTGTGGCTTAAAAACAAAGGGGAGGGCGGCGGCGCAAGAAACGTCACCGCATGATGAGAATGCATGCAGAGCTGAGAACGAGAGAAGCCCTTGGGCCATTCGGCCCGGTCGAGGAAAAGAACGCACCAGACGTGTTGTACACGGCGGGTGATACTGCGCTTTTGACCGAAGGCTCGCGTGTGGCGATTGTCGGCTCAAGAAAAGCCACCCCGGACGGCATCAAACGAGCACAGGCTGTTACTCGTGCCTTGGTGCAGCAGGGTATCATTGTCGTCAGCGGCCTAGCCGAAGGCATCGACACAGTGGCGCATAGAACTGCGATAGAAGAGGGCGGGCGCACTATAGCTGTGCTCGGCACGCCTTTATCCAAGGCGTACCCGGCCACGAATGTCGGTCTACTTGAAGAGATCAAGCGTGATCACCTAGCGATTTCCCAGTTTCCCGAAGGTTATCCAGGCAAGAGCGAGAATTTCCCGCGCCGCAACCGGACGATGGCGCTCATCTGCGATGCTACCATCGTGATCGAAGCAAGCGAGAAGAGCGGGACACGTCATCAGGGCTGGGAAGCAATTCGGCTCGGACGCGACCTCTACCTCCTCGAGAACGTCGCCAACGACCCGAACTTGACCTGGCCAAAGCAGCTCATCGAGTATGGGGCGCAGGTTTTGCGCCGCGAGAACCTGCCGGACATCCTGCTCGACATCCCAAACTACACAGCCGGGGGCGTTCGTGCCTTCGAGCTATGAGTACGGCACGTTCGCCAATTATTCGCCACGCGGCACCTCGGAGTTCTCGAAACGATCGAGAGGAACTTGTGGTGCTATCAAAGCGGGCAGGGTGGATATCATCGCTTCCGCTGTCCCTCACTTGCGTGACGCCAAGTCCGATAATCTAAAGCCGTTTCTAGGGCCGGATGTGACTTTGGTGCCTGCACCGCGTTCTGCGCCTCTGCCGGACGGAGCTCTATGGCCCGCAAAGGTCATCTGTGATGTTCTGCACGAGCATGGGTTTGGCCAGGACGTGCAAACCTACCTGACGCGGATCAAGGCCGTGCCAAAATCGTCGAGCTCGCAAAGGGCGGATGACAGGCCGCTTGTACCGATTCACCTGGATAGCATCGAGGCGGAACGTCCCTTTTTTGTGCCGGACAAAATCACTATCGTCGACGATGTGCTCACCTTGGGACGCACGACATACGCTTGTGCTGAGCTGCTGCGCCAGGTCTGTCCCGAGGCAGAAATCCGCATCTTCGCAATGGTACGCACTCAAGGCATCCAAGACGACATCAATAAGATCGTCGATCCAGCTACCGGTATAATCACGGGCTTCGACTCCGGAAAGACGAGACGCGATCCATGAATCCACAAAAGCACAAATGTGGCTTTGTGGGTTAACCAGCGCATCATTATAGGGGCCTGTTTTCGGAGGGGGCAGAATAATAAGCCTATCGCCGCCGCCTTCTTTGATGCCTGCCGATCCTGATACGTGTTCCACGATCTTGCAGCTCATGTTGCATCAACAGGGCGAAGCGGTTTGCCCACCCCTCTGTGTGAATGAGTCGGTCAAACTTGCTGGTCGGTAGCTTCAGTATCTCGCTTCGGGGTTTTTGCGATAGTGTGGCCCAATCGTCATACAGAACGTACAGCGCGTTTCCGTGGCGCATGTTTTCGAAGACGACAAGATCGTCGGCATACTTCGCACCGATGTAATGATCATTTCCGCCCAAGCCCTTCAAATACTCGATTGGCTGGAATTGCTCGAACAACTCCAGCCGTTCCGTGATCGTTGCCAAGTCAGGCGGGTTTCGACCGCCATTTTGTTGAATACGCATCGCCAGGTCGGCAATCTGTCCAGGCGGGAAAACGTCCCAACGAAGCCGACTTGTGAAAACAAAGTCGGGGTTTTCTGATGCTGCTACAGCACTGACGCCGGTGTTCTCCTGGAGAAGGTTAACTGCGAAAAGCAGGTCCTCTTCGAAGCTGGCCGAATGTTTGGAAAACACTTCATCAATCGAGAAGACGATACCGAAACGGCCATCGTTCAGAACTTCTTGAACGGAAACCTCGATTTGGAAAAGGTAAGGTGGATAGCTGTCAGTCTCATACACCTCACGCGGAATGGCGGCGGTAGTCCAGCCGTTGCGGGCTGCATCGCCGTAGATCGGAATGTCCCGATAAAAGTATTTCCGATGCTTAGGCAGGTCCTTGCGAGTAACCGTCCAGCCTTCGCTGTTCCGCTTTGACGTGGTGCCGACATTAATAGGCGGCACGACTTCCCAGCTTTGCCCGACCTGAAGGGTTTCATGCTTTAGGCCGAGGTGGGCATAGGTTCCTGCGACTATATCGTCAGTGCTGATCCTCTTGCCTGCTAGGACCTTGATATCGTCCACCACAATCCGTTGAAGCTCCACGCGGATTGGCTTCGGTAGTGCCCGAAACTTCTTTTTCCATTTTCCCATGAGGCTTCCTATCTATGCGCCGCTGAGAGATACAACCATCTGTGCCCATCAAGATATCTTATACAATATTTAGCATAAGTGCACAAAGCTTGCATGCTCTGAGGGGCCGCCAGATGGTAGAGTAAAACAACCGGTCAGCATATAACTTAGTCCGAGGTAAATGTTGGATCGACCTATCACCTGTGACGGTTGCTGGCGTCTGCTTCAAGATTTCATGCAAGCTTTATGATAAAAGCCTGCATGGTGGATTGCCGTATCTGAACATGCTGCATGGCTTCGATGCGCAGGACCACCAAAACTGCTGCGGTCCCTTGACAAGCTCTGCCCCACATAAGAAGATTATCACATGGGGTTTGCGAGCGCCCCACGAAGCGTCAGCTGAAGATCGCGTTCCATATCACCCGCAAGACGGAGGAACGCACATGCCTGCGCCCAATGCCATTTCGTTCGACAAACTGACCCGTATCATCGGAACACCGCGCGCACCGCTTTTGCTCGATGTGCGGTCCGAGGAAGATTTCGCGGCTGATCCACGTTTGCTGCCCGGTGCTGTCCGGGTCGATGATCAGGCGCTTGCCAGCCTTGCGCCCCAGCTTGGTGGACAGCCCTCAATCGCTGTCTGTCAGGCAGGACACCGGCGCAGTCAGGGCGCGGCTGCCTGGTTGCGCGCCGAGGGGTGCCCTTCAGAGTATCTTGAGGGCGGGTTCGACGCGTGGCGCGCGGCCGAACTGCCGTTGATCGATTCAACGCGGCTGCCCGCGCGCGACGGACAAGGCCGCACCATCTGGGTGACGCGCTCGCGTCCCAAGATCGACCGGATCGCGTGTCCCTGGCTGATCCGCCGCTTTCTCGACCCTCGTGCGGTCATCCTGTTTGTCGCACCGGCCGAGGTGGTGGGTGTGGCCGAACGCTATAACGCCGCGCCGTTCGATATCGAAGGTGTGTTCTGGAGCCACCGCGACGACCTCTGCACGTTTGATGTGATGCTGGCAGAGTTTGGCCTGGGCACCCGGGCGCTTGACCGGCTGGCCACGATCATTCGTGGTGCTGATACCGCGCGTCTCGATCTCGCGCCAGAAGCGGCAGGTCTGCTGGCCGCATCACTTGGTCTGTCACGTATGTATTCAGACGATCTGGAGCAGTTGGATGCTGGAATGTTGCTCTACGACGCCTTCTATCGCTGGGCGCGGGATGCAACTGACGAGACACATAACTGGCCTACCAACAAGCCGAAGGCAGACTGATGCAGGACCGCACATACCCAACGCTGACCGAGGCTACCCGTATCTGGGCCCGCATCGGCCTCCTGAGCTTCGGCGGTCCGGCCGGACAGATCGCGCTCATGCACCGCATCCTGGTCGAGGAGCAGCGCTGGCTGGGCGAGAAGCGGTTTCTCCATGCGCTGAACTATTGCATGTTGTTACCAGGCCCGGAAGCGATGCAGCTCGCCGTCTATATCGGCTGGCTGATGCACCGCACGCTCGGCGGCATCATCGCGGGCGTCCTGTTCGTGCTGCCCGGCATCGTGGCGATCATGGCACTCAGCTGGATTTATGCGCTCTACGGAAATGTTGGGCCGGTCGAGGCGCTTTTCTTTGGGCTGAAGGCTGCTGTTCTGGCCATTGTGGTGCAGGCGGTTATTCGTATCGGCTCGCGGGCACTCAAAAACGGAGCGATGGTCGGAATCGCCGCTGCTTCGTTCGTGGCCATTTTCGGTTTTGCGGTGCCGTTTCCGCTGATCATCCTGATTGCTGGCCTGATCGGGTTCTTTGGGGCGCGAGCGGGCCTGCCCGCGTTCCAAGGTGGCGGCGGACACGGCAAGGTCGGGGCAGTCCAGGTCGACGACGCTGATACCCTGCTCGGCGAAGAGTCACCGGATCATACGCAGGTCAACCGGGGCTGGGCGTTTCGCATTTCTGGTGTTTTCCTTGCCCTCTGGCTTGCTCCAGTGGCGCTGCTCTTCGCCATACTGGGGCCAGAGAACGTCTTTTCGCAGATCGCGGGCTTTTTCAGCGTCATGGCTGTGGTCACTTTTGGTGGGGCGTATGCCGTGTTGGCCTATGTCGCCCAAGAGGCGGTGCAGAATTACGGCTGGCTCGCTGCCGGTGAGATGCTGGATGGTCTCGGCATGGCAGAGACGACGCCGGGGCCGCTCATCATGGTAACGCAGTTCGTGGGCTTCATGGGGGCCTTCCGCGAGGCGAGTGGCCTATCGCCCTTGATGGCTGCAACGCTCGGTGGGCTGCTGACGACATGGGTCACCTTTGTGCCTTGCTTCCTGTCGATCTTTCTCGGTGCTCCCTTCATCGAGCGTCTGCGCGATAACGCCGTCCTGACGGCGGCACTGACCGCCATCACCGCAGCCGTGGTGGGCGTCATTCTCAATCTGGCCGTCTGGTTCGGGATGCATGTCGTCTTTGACGACGTCAGGGCCGTGACCGGTATGGGCCTGAACATCGAAGTGCCTGTGTTTGCGTCGGTTAATCCTGCCGCGCTGTTTCTGGTGCTGGCGGCCGTGATTGCGGTGTTCCGTTTCAAGTTCGGCCCGGTCACAATTCTCGTTGGATGCGCGGTCGCAGGCGTCGCATTGCGAACCATGGGTGTCGGGTAACTCTTCGCGCGCCCATCTACCTAAAGCTGCGACGCCCAACGGGGATGGTTCTCATCCACGACAAAGGTATGCACGTGCTTCCGGGCCCCCTGAAGATGCGGGTGGTCGGGTGGCAGGTTGTCATGGGTATGCTCAAGCGTTTCCGGATCTTCGCGTGGCCAAAAGCGCATGGCGGCCAGGATGCCTGCAGCTGCCAAGACCACCAGGACAGCAAGCGCCACAAGCAGACCGAACTGCGTCATCAGCCATCCTGACAGCGGATAGGTCAGAAGCCAGCAGGCATGGCTCAGTGCGAACTGTGCCGCGAACAGCGCGGGTCGATCCTCTGCATGGGCAGAGCGGCGCAGCAACCGCCCGGAGGGCGTCAAGACAGCAGAGTATCCAAGGCCCACAAACAGCCACGCTCCAAGCAGGACAGGCCAGATCAGTCCGGCCACCGCGATCTCGGCCGCCAATATGGCCAATGTCAGCACCATCAGCATAGCGCCACCGATCATCACCGCCCGATCCGTGACCCTGTCCAGCACACGTGGCAAGAACAATGCAGCAGCCATGGACCCCGCACCGAAAGCGAAGAGCGTCCATGCAAGGGCGGACGCGTCCAGCCTGAGCGTACCACGCACCAGCACGACGGAATTGACCAGCACCATCGCGCCCGCCGCCGCTGCCGCCATGTTCAGCGCCAGCAGCCCACGCAGACGTGGTGTGGCAAGGTAAATGCGGATGCCGCGTGTCGTTCGGTCATAGATGCCGCGCGGTGCGGATGGTTTGGGGCTGGGCAGCATGACCGAGATAATCAGCATGGCCGAGGCGGCAAAGCCTGCCACCGTGCCCAGGAACAGCGCGTTATAGCTGACCATCGCCAGCAAGAGCCCCGCCAGCATCGGGCTTGCGATATTTTCAAGATCATAGGCCAGCCGCGACAGTGACAGCGCACGGGTATATTGCGCCTCGTCCGGCAGGATGTCGGGGATCGTCGCCTGAAAGGTCGGCGTGAAGGCGGCAGAGGCGGATTGCAGCACAAAGATCAGCACGTAAACCTGCCAGATCTCGGTCACGAAGGGCAGGCACAGCGCCACGGCCGCCCGCACCAAATCGAGCACCACCAGAAACACGCGCCGGTTCACCTTGTCGGCAAAAGCGGCGGCCACAGGTGCGACACCCACATAGGCCACCATCTTAATTGCAAAGACCGTCCCCAGCACCATCGCGGCATTCTCGCCCGCCAGATCATAGGCCAGCAGGCCAAGTGCGACGGTGGCCAATCCAGTGCCCAGTAATGCGACGACCTGTGCCGCGAAGAGGTGACGGTAGGTCCGATCGGCAAGTACTTGCAGCATGGGGGCGGTCCTAAAGGTAGCGCGAGATCGCTTTCAACTCTTCACGATCCGAAGGGGATTGGTCGGCATCGAGGCAATGGTCGATATGGTCATGGATCAGGGCGCGCTTTGCATTGGCCACGGCATTTTCTACAGCTTGCATCTGCTGTGCGATCTCGACGCAGGGTTTGCCCGCCTCGATCATCTCGATGACGGCACGCAGATGCCCATCGGCGCGTTTGAGCCGAGCAATCAAAGCAGGGTGGGTTGCATGGGGATGGGGCTTTATCATAGAACAGAATTATCCCCCCCGAGGGGATAGAACAAGATGGCATGAACAACATGCTGCGGACAGGATCGAGCAGTCAGGAAATCCCGTGCAACGGCTGAAAACTTTCGGACGAACCGCGTGGTCGGCACTTTTGTGTCTGGCGCTCGTCGTGTGGTCAATCGCACCTGCGACGGACCATGCGCCAACGGTGTTCGATGTCATTGCAGATCATCGCGCGATGATCGCGGAACATGGGCATACCCACGGCTTCCACGAAGACTTGGCATGGGCTTTACATGGTCATAGTCACGATGTGGCTGATCATGACCATAGTCCGGCTGTGCTAGCGCTGGCCGCGACAACGAACGAAGTATGGGACAGCCGTGATGTCTGGCATCTCCATGCTTCCTCGACAGGACCACATCGCAGTTACATGATCGACCGACCTCCACGTGCATGATGCGGGCCGCATTGCGGCACGACCTTTCCATCAATCACACACTGGAGACAAATCCATGACCTCAACTTCGCGGGTCCTGCGCGCCGTGGCACCAAGCCGCCCGCTTGCGCTGACCTTTATCTTGCTCGCAGCGTTCATGCTGACTGCGGCGCAGGCCTTTGCCCATAACGTCACCGCAGGTGACGCGGGCTATATTCAGGAAATCTGGGGAGTGAAGATCATTCCCTTCATCTACCTCGGTGCCAAACACATGGTCACAGGATATGACCATATCCTGTTCCTGCTCGGCGTCGTCTTCTTCCTATACCGGATGAAGGACGTTGGCATCTATGTCAGCTTGTTTGCTATCGGCCATTCCGTCACCATGCTGTTGGGCGTCTGGTATGGCTGGGGCATCAACGCTTATATCATCGATGCGATCATCGGGCTGTCGGTAGTTTACAAAGCGCTCGACAACCTTGGCTATTACCAGAAATGGTTCGGCTTCCAGCCCAACACCAAGGTCGCAACGCTGATCTTCGGGCTGTTTCACGGCACGGGTCTGGCGACGAAGATCCTTGAATACCAGATTCCGCAGGACGGTCTGTTGGCGAACCTTCTGGCCTTCAATGTCGGGGTCGAGGTGGGCCAGTTGCTTGCCCTTGCCGTGATCCTGATCGTCATGGGCTACTGGCGGCGGCACCCGAACTTCATGCGCCAAGCCACCATCGCCAACGTGGTGATGATGAGCCTTGGTATCTGGCTGACGGCCTATCAGGTCGCCGGTTACATTGCTTCAACCTGAACAAAGAACGGATAGTCACATGCATAATGCACCCAAACCAAACATCGAAGAATTGCCAACCAAGGCGCAATTGTTCCGCTCCACCATCATCGCAGGCATCGGCGCTGTTGCGATCATGGTCACGGTTTACCTGCCCGCCGAATATGCCATCGACCCCACAGGCGTTGGCCGCGTTCTGGGCCTGACCGAAATGGGCGAGATCAAGGTTCAGCTGGCCGAAGAGGCCGAGGCAGATCGCTTGCTGGATGAACAGCGCGCGCTGGACCAATCGTCCAGTTTGCTGGACAACGTGTTCGGCCTGTTCGTCGGTGCCGCCCATGCGCAGGAAGCCTGGCAGGACGAAGTCACCTTTGTTCTGGAACCCGGCGGCACGGCCGAGATCAAGATGACGATGGAGGCTGGCGCTACCGTCACCTACGCGTGGACCGCAAGTGGCGGACGGGTCAACTTTGACCTGCATGCCCACAGTGGCGGAGAGTCTGTCGACTATGAGCGTGGCGCTGGCCAGACAGAAGGCGCGGGCACAATCGAAGCGCCATTTGCAGGCGATCACGGCTGGTTCTGGCGCAACCGCGACAGCACGCCCATCACCATGACCATCCAGGTGCGCGGTGAGTACAGTGATATCGTCGAGACCTACTGAATGAATCACTCCGTGCCTGTGGTTCGCTGCGGGCACGGCTATCCGTTGCACCTCAGGCATGATCAGTCATTGCCTGAAGAGGCGGCAATTCAAGTTCGCAACTGTCGATGCAAGCTTTTTATTAAAAGCTCGCATGAGCACCCAAGCTAAGAACCCAACAAAACATGGGGAAAGTGCAGCGTCTCACAACATCCCACTTCCGTCATGCAAGGTTTGCAGGTATTATACCGCTATAACCTCGCAAGGATTTGCCCGTGAAAGCTGCCGCCCAGACCACCTGGAACAAGGGTCGCGTTGTAGGCAAAAAACCTCCGCTGACGCCCGACCAGGTCTCCCTGATCCGGATGATCCTGCGCCAGGAGAAAGCCCTGCGTGATCTGGCGCTGTTCAACGTGGCCCTCGATACCAGTTTCCGGGGGTCTGACCTGGTACGCCTGCGGGTCTCGGATGTGGCCACCCCGGCAGGGGTGCGCGAAATCGTCGAAATCCGACAAAAGAAAACCGAGACGCGCAATGCGCGTCCGGTCCAAGCGCGCCTGTCCTCCGGGACGCGTGACAGCTTGCGCGCCTATCTCGCAGCTTCAGAAAAGCCGCTGCACGGCTGGCTCTTCACGGGGCAGGGGGCACGGTGGTCCCAGTCCCATCTCAGTGAAAGTCAGCTCTGGCGTCTGTTCCGGGTCTGGCTGGAGAAGGCTCGCCTCGATCCCAGCCTCTACGGCCTGCATTCGCTGCGCCGGACCTTCCCGACCCATATCTACCAGCAGACTGGCAACCTGCGCGCGGCCCAGCTGTTGCTCGGCCATGCCAGTATTGAAAGCACCAAGGAATACATCGGAACCGAACAGGCTGAAGCCCTCGAAATTGCGCGCAAGTATCACCTGTGACAGCCATGCAGACCTATCTTGAGAAACGCCAGCCTGCGCAGAAAATGGCCCGGTTCTACCGGATGGCGGTCATGCCGAACCTGTTCGGCGAATGGACGCTGTACCGGGAATGGGGCCGCATAGGGCAGGGCGGTCAGGTTCGGATGGATTGGTTCGAGGACGAGAACCAGGCCGTTGCGGCTCTGGTCACACTGGAAGCCTCCAAGCGTCAGCGAGGCTACTGGGTGGAGCCCCAGCAACTGGCGATGTTCAGGTGATAGCGTGACGGACTCGCACAAGCTTCTCGATCGGCAGAAAAGTATAGTAATTATACCATTTTCAACATATATTGCCCTTCATGAAGTTCGAGTATGACCCCGACAAAAGCGTCGCGAACCGTGAAAAGCACGGGATCGACTTTGATGAGGCCCAGGCTCTCTGGGATGATCCTTATCTGATCGAGGCCCCTGCCAACGTCACGGATGAGCCACGCTTTCTGGCGGTTGGCATGATCGGGGCCAGGCACTGGACGGCTGTCTACACATACCGGAGCGACCGGGTGCGGATCATCTCCGTGCGCCGTGCTCGCACGCAGGAGATTGACCACTATGAAAGCGACTGAATTCGACGAACGGTTTGAGGCGGGCGAAGACATGTCCGCCCATGTCGATTGGACAAAGGCGCGCCGCCTCAATGTCGAGGCCAAGCGGGTGAACGTGGATTTCCCAACCTGGGTAGTTGCCGGTTTGGACCGGCAAGCCCAGAAGCTGGGCATCACCCGTCAGGCGCTGATCAAGATGTGGATCGCGGAGCGGCTAGAGTAAACTGATCGAGTTTAGCCGGTCCTGGACCAGCTAAGCGAGTTGTCGTTCGAGCTTGAGTTTCCGAGCCTCCCAATCCGGCATGACGCGCCTCAAGAGGTCAAAGAAGGCGGGTCCATGATGGGGGTGCTCGATATGGCACAGCTCATGCGTGATCACATAGTCTATGGCCTCCGTCGAGGCCCTGATCAGAGCACGGTTGAGGACTAGATTCTTCCGGCCTGTCATCGAGCCCCAGCGATAGCTCAGCTCGCGAATGATGAGGCCGTTTGGGACGACCTTCTCAGGGTCGGAAAAGCGTCCTCGACAGACATCCAGACGTTCGGCAAATTTGATCTGGGCCCGCTGCAACATCCAGTCTCGAACAAGCTCACGGGTGTGGGCGGCTCGACCTGGCTTTGTGCTCCAAACCATCAGCTGACCGCGCTGCATCTTGACGGAGCTTTGTATGCCGGGGATCACCTTGAGTTTATACTGCCGCCCCAAGTACAGGTGGGTCTCGCCGCCGATATACCGGCGTTCTGGCGTTTTGGGCTGGAACTGAGCATAGTAGCGCAGCTGCTTGCATATCCACGGCGCGCGTTTGCGCACCTTCTCGATGATACGTTCAGAGCTCGCGTCCTCGGGCGCGACAACCTCGACCTGCTGGTCGGGCAAGACGCTTATGGACAGGGTCTTGCGAACCCGCCTCACGACAGAAAAACGGATCGTCTCGCTGCCGAAGCTAGCCTCAAGAACCTCGGCACTCATCCGGGGAACCTAGCCCGCGCGATATCCATGATCCGCAGCTCGATGTCGTCGAGAAGGTCGAGGGGAATGTCGATGCCCTTCTCGTCGCGCACGACATCGAAGAAATAGTCGTCAATAGCGTTGCGCATGTTGTTCTGCGCCATCTCGTTCGACCAGACATCGACAATGTGGTGATCCTTGACGATCCCGATGATCGACTGCGCGACATCGGCTGTCACAGTATCCTCAACACCGCCGTTGATCTCCTTCAGGATTGGTTCAAGGACGCCGAAGACAGCCTGAGCGTCCGTGTCTCCCTTGATGCTTTCGGGCATGTCACGGCCATGATCGCGACGCGCAACGCGAGCTGCCAAGTCCACGACTGTCTTGAGGTAATCCTTCTCCGAAATCCGTTTCTCGCGATAGTCGCGGATCGTCTCAGCGAGCATCTCGGAGAACTGCCTGTAGAAGGAGGGGTCTTGCTCCATCTTTTCCGTGATCGTGCGCTTGGTGGCGCTTGCAATGCGATCCGCCTTGGAGGCGGCAGTTTTGCCCTCTTCTTCAATCACAGCATTCAACGCATCAGGATCGTTGATATTCACTAAGTCAATGATCACCTCCGCAGGCTTCGCCGTGACATGATCGTCGAGCAGTTTCTGAATCTTGGGCTCGAACTCTTTCACATCGACGGTTTCCTGATAGCGCAGCTGGACTGAGCGCTTCAGCTCGGAGAAGGCTTTCCAATCCTTCGTAAAGGTGGAAACCGCCGCCTCGTCAAACACGTCATAAAGCTTCTCTGAGGAAAGTGAGATGTGCAGGCAGCGGCCATAGTCCTTCAGCCGAGAATAGAAGTCTGCTCGCTTAGCGTCGTCAGCCAAGAGCTGCTCGAACTGTTCCATGTCCTTCTTGTTGCGAACCTCCTTGAAGACATCCCACAGCTGGTCATGCAGCTGCGGCAGCCTGCGAATTTCCTCCCGAATGTCATGCAATGATCCTGCGACATCATCACCGTCGAAACCTTCGAAAGCGCTGTAGGTCGTAAGTGCTGCGTCGAGCTCTCCAAGAAGCCCCTCATAATCGACAATGAAGCCGAACTGCTTTTCCTTGTCGTCGTCCTCATAGAGGCGATTCACGCGGGCAATGGCTTGAAGAAGATTGTGCTCGCGCAACGGTTTGCAAACGTAGAGCACGGTGTTTCGTGGGGCGTCAAAGCCGGTCAGAAGCTTAGAAACGACAATTAGGATTTCGGGATCGCCTGAGCCCTTGAAGGCGTCGATGACCTGCCGGTTATACTCGTCCTCGGTTTTGTGCTTGGCCATCATCTTGTCCCAGAACTTACGTACCAAGTCCTTGGATTCCTGATCGACTTCCTCGTTCCCTTCCTTGTCGTCAGGGGCGGAGATGATGATCTCGCTCGTCACATGGCCTATCTCATCGAGAACCTCCTTGAAGCGCACGGCAGCGGCCTTTGAGGGTGCCACCAGTTGCGCCTTGAAACCCGTGCCCTGCCAATACTGGCGGTAGTGCTCTGAGATATCGAACGCCTTGGCGCGGATGGCTTGGCTCGTCTTTGACAAGGCATCCATTCGCGAGAATTTCCGTTTTAGATCGGCTTTCTGCTTCTCCGTCAGCCCCTCACTGATCTTGTCGAACCAGGTATCGACGACATCGCCACTCACCTGTTGCGCGACCAAGCGCCCTTCATAGAGCAAAGGGACGACCGCTTCGTCCTTCACCGCCTGATCAATCGTATATTTGTGGATCAACCCCCCGAACGTATCGAGGGTGTTCTTGTCCTTCTTCAGAAGCGGCGTGCCGGTGAAGCCGAGATAGCAGGCGTTCGGCAAGATACGCCGCATCTTCAAGGCGAACTTGCCGTGACCGCCATAGCGGCCTGTCTGACTCCGATGGCTTTCATCGACGAGAACGAAGATGTCGGCGCTATCATCCTTGAAGTCATCCGCCTTGATGGCGGTATCGAATTTGTTGATGATTGTCGTAACCAATGGTGCGCGGTTCCTGATCAGCTCGACCAGGTTTGCCCCCGTGGCTGCGCGCACGGGTTCAAGGTCGCAGGACTTGAACGTGCCCTTGATCTGCTTGTCCAGGTCATCGCGATCCGTGACGATCAGGATACGGGGGTTCTTCACGTCCTTGTCGAGGGCAAGAGCGCGCCCAAGCATCACCATTGTCAGGCTCTTCCCTGAGCCTTGCGTATGCCAGATCACGCCGCCTTTGCGACGACCTTCCAGATCGAAGCCTTTCAGGCGAGCAAGAGCTATTCTGATGCTGAAGAATTGCTGATGGCGAGCGATCTTGCGCACCCCTCCATCGAAGACCGTGAAACGGCGCACAAGGTCGAGGAGACGCTCTGGCCGGCACATTGCGTAGATGGCGCGATCCTGCTCACTGATCGACCTTTCTCCTCCCGCTGCCAATTCCTCGAAGAAGCCCCGCGCATCGGCCAGATCGCCCGAGAAAACAGCGCTCTTTTCCTCTGCCGTCAAAGGTCGATTGATCGCAGTGGAGATGTCCGCGTCCTGATCCTCTTCATCGCGCCAGATTTGCCAGAACTTGCGCGGCGTGCCCACGGTGGCATAACGGGCTTCCTGCCGCTTCATGCTCATCAAGAGCTGCGCATAGTGGAAAAGCTGCGGGATGTTGTCCTCGTTCTGATACCCGATCAGCTGGCTGTCGGCTTTCTTGAGTGACTCTGTCGGGCGCTTGTTCTCGATCACGATGAACGGAATACCGTTCACGAAACAGACGATATCGCAGCGCCGTGTCGCGGTGCTCGCCGTCCGCTCGACACTCATCTCCGCCGTCACATGGAAGATGTTGTTTTCAGGCGTTTCCCAGTCGATGTACTTGAAGGAATAACTCTTGCTGTCGCCCTCAATGGCCTTGGAGATCGTCGTGCCCAGAACCAAGAGATCATAGATATCCTGGTTCGTGCCCTTCAGCCCCTTGAGCTTGTCAGGGGTGGGCTTGAGGCGGCGCAGCGCTTCGTGAGCGTCTTCCAGATCGAACGCATAGCTCTTGCCGCGATAGCTGTAGCTGTTGAGCTTCAGCATCTGCTCCACAACGATGTCGTCGAGGATCACGTTGCGGGGTTTCCCCCGCAGCTGATCGACCTGTCCCTGTGACAAGGGCTGGAAGCCAAGCGCCACCAGCGTCTGGATCGCAGGTATCTGGGATTGGTACTTTTCGGCGGGGTTGAAACCTTGAGGTGCAGGGTGCTGATTCATGCTGCCTCCTCAATCACATCGTCGATGCCTTCGTCGCCATCATCTCCATTACCATCGTCAGCATCAGACGCAGGCTTCTCAATAAGCTCGATAGCCACAGGAATACCGAACTGTGCGAGGCGCTCGACAGCAGCCTGGAAACTCACCTTGCTGAAAAAAGGTAAACCAAGAGTCCCGTCTGCATACGGCGGTCTCATGATACCATAGACAACTCGGTAGTCTTCTCGAACCACTTTGTCGGTGCTCTTGGGCAGGTGAACCTCGAAGCCTGCCTTGACAGACTTTACCTTGGCGCGAAGCTTCTTCCTGAATTCTTTGTCAGAGATAAAGGCATCCGCACTGACAACTCCTTGGGACCAGAGATGACTGATCGGTCCTGAAGAGTTTCCGTCTTTCAAGTGGATGAAATCCTTCTTGTCCGAAAAGAAGTCGCAAGGTTCGATATTTGCATATCGCACGTTTTGCGGGTTGATCTTAGTACGATCCAGCTTGACCAGGTCGTCGCGACTGGCCTCAAGGTGGTCAATCAGTTCTTCCTCGTTGCGGCAGGTTGTCTTGCCAACAATGGTAACCCGCTCAATCGCGTTGAAGGCGGCTTCGATACGGTTCTTGAACGATTTTTCGACTTTGTACCAATCACCGGCGAAGAGGACATAGTAGTCTTGGCTCGCACCTGTGCCGAGTGTTGTTTCATAAACAAAGCAATCATATACACGCCACTTCTCAGAAAACTCGCCTTCGTCATCAGCCTTCGCCTTGACGCGGTGCTTCTCTTTGATTTCGGAGATTCCGCCTTTGAAGGCGCAGCGCTTCAACTCTGCGATATAGTCCTTGATAGAAAGGCTGTGAAAATTTGTGCCGTGGCTCCCAAAACCGTTGTAATGTAGCAGAGCCCCCTCAGTGTAATTTACGATTTCTGGGGGCGTCATGTGTAGATCGCTGGCCTTGCCCGCCTTTAAGTCCTTGATCGCCTTTTCGATACTCGCGTCGAGCTTCTCGATTGTATCCTTTTCCTCGACTCTTCGCATGTTATCGACCCATGCGAACTCTTTTTGATAGGTCGTTTTGGTGTACTCCGAGATGATCTCAGCGCACTTCTCATGGAACTTGTCCGGTTCCACTCGGCACGTGATCGACAGGCTGTCCTTACCGGCAACGAAGCTGGCAAAGGCAGGTTTGCGCGGCGTGCCACCCGCGACCCGGGCGAGATCGCGAAGCATATCAACACCAAAAGCCTGGACATCGCTGTCTTTGCTCGCCTGCACACGTTTCTGAAACGTGACGGCATCTGGTGTTGCCAGATCAATGGATCGAAGCTTGTCTCTCGGTACGCTGTTGAGCGTGACCCGCAAGCCGAACTGACGCTCGAAAGCGTGATCGTTCAATGCGATATGGGCATGACCAAAACACACGGCGGCAATGCGATCCCCGACGGGTAAAAAGACAACCGCGCCTGCACCGCCTGTGAAGATGCCTTCGGGCAAATCGGGGCTGACTTGCTGCAACAGATCACGCCAGCCAGGCGGATTAGAGTAAATCTGTCCGATGAACAGCCGCGCTCCTTCGCCCGCACCCCACGGCCGTTCTTCAAGTGCTCGATCAGCGTCTGGTGCAAATGTCTCGGTGAAGGCGTCTTCGGGCGTACGTCCTTTCCGTAGGAGCCGGACGTTGAGTGTGCGCATTTTTGTTTTCTCAGTCATGCCGCTGCCTCTTCATCGTCCGAGACCTCGACACGCCATTCGCCCGTCAAGAGCTTCTGCATTAGGCCGCGCTTTTGCCGGGTCACAGCCTTGATCTCATCATCGAGGAGGCTGATCTCGGCCTGCGCGGCGTTGAGCCCTTTCGCGATGGCTTTCTGCCGTTCGATTGTTGGGACCGGCACCAAGATCGAGCCAAGATCGCCGAAGCTGACTGTCTCCCGAACGCTGCCTTGCGCTGCCAGAGCGATCCTTTGACGGGCCTCAGCAGAACGAAGCCAGTGCCCGAAGAAATCCGCGTCCAGTCCGCCTTGTACTTGGAACACGACATACATCGGGCTGAGCGCACCTTCGTCCCAGGCATCGAGACGCGCGATGGAGCCGACATTGATGCGCGATGGGTTGTAGGCATACTGACCCCGGCGGACGATCTTGTAATTCGACAGGCTGGCAGAAGCGACACGGTGCGCAAATTGTTCCTCGGCGAGCACGAAGCCTGCCGAGTTGGTCACGCTGAGCACACGTTGTACTTGCTCGTCTCGGTTGCGCGAGGATTTCTCCTTCAGAAATCCGCGCAAGTGCAAGCGCTCAACTTGGTCGTCGTGGATGAGTTTTGCAGCGAGCCCATCCAGCTGCCGCGCCTTCGCAGCCCGCAGAGCGTTAAGCTTTTCGAGCGCCTCTTCCCAAGTCCGCAGGATCGCAGCGATCTTCCGTTGCTCGGAAAGCGGAGGGAGTGGAAACTCGATAGTTTCCAAATCCGGACGATTGATCTTTGGCATACCTGTACGGAATGAGCGCGAAGTCGCATCTGCAACGAAACGCTCAGACGTAAGCACATAATAAATGAAGCTTCTGTCGGTTTTCGTCGGATCGGACACCCACATAGGGTACATGTCAGCGCTGCAAATGCCTGCGAAGTTCGGTAGGGCTGCCTTGTTTAGATTGGGCCGAATCTTCGAATACAAGATCGCTTTAGCGTCAAAGGCGTACTTACCAGAAATCTGCCCGAGTTCGCGAGCTGTCTTCAACCCGCTCTGAGAGAGTCCTCCGCCCGAGATAAGATTATCTGGGCCCACACTGACCAGGTCTGCAATCGCGTCCTCTTTTGGATCAACTTGACCGGATGCGATTGTTACCGCTTCTCCAAGGCTAGTCTGCTGCCATCCCTCACGCATCAATCCCGAGCTCCTTCAGATAGCCCGACATCTTCGTGCGTACGTCTGCCAGCTCGCCCTCGATCCGCACGATGTCCGCCTGCACTGCGGCGACGTCGATCTCTTCCTCGGGCTCGAAGGTGTCCACATAGCGCGGGATATTGAGGTTATAGCCGTTCTCGGCGATCTCCTCGGTGCTGGCGAGGTGGGAATACTTCTCGACCTCGGCGCGGGCGCTGTAGGTGTCGAGCACCCGCTTGATGTGGGTGTCTTCGTCCATCACGTTCTGGGCTTTGCCAGGCGTGAACTCCTTGCTTGCGTCGATGAAGAGCACGTCCTTGCGATCCGCGTTCGCGCCACCCTCCTCGCGGGAGCGGTCAAAGACCAGAATGGCGACGGGGATACCCGTGGTTGTGAAAAGGTTCGCGGGTAGGCCGACAACGGCGTCGAGGAGGTTTTCCTCGATTAGCTGCTGACGGATTTTGCCCTCTGCCCCGCCCCGGAACAGAACACCATGCGGGACGATCACCGCCACGCGGCCTGACTGGCGCTTGGCGATCTCGATCATGTGCGTGATGAAGGCATAATCACCCTTGGACTTGGGCGGAATGCCCCGCCAGTAGCGGTTGTACTGGTCTGTGTCCGCATCTTCTGCCCCCCACTTGTCGAGGGAGAATGGCGGATTGGCGAGGACGACATCGAACTTCTGAAGGTGATCGCCCTCGATCAGCGCGGGACTGTTCAGAGTGTCACACCATTCGATGCGAGCGGCGTCTTTGGCGTGCAGGAACATGTTCATCCGCGCCAGTGCCCATGTCGCGCCATTCACCTCCTGCCCGTAGAGGGCGAAGTTGTTCGAGCCGACCATTTCAGACGCCTTGATCAGCAGCGAGCCCGAGCCACAGGCGGGGTCACAGATCGTGTCGCCTTCCTTTGGCGCGGCGAGTTTCGCCAGCAAGCCGGAGACGGGGGCTGGGGTAAAAAACTCGCCTGCCTTCTTGCCCGCGTCCGAGGCAAAGCGAGAAATCAGGTAGATGTAGGTTTCCCCGATGATGTCTTCCTTCACCCGCGACGGGCGCAGGTCGAGAGCAGGCTTGTTGAAGTCTTCGAGGAGGTTCTTCAGGCGGCGGTTGCGATCCTTGGTGCGGCCAAGGTTCGACTCCGAATTGAAGTCAATGTTGCGAAACACGCCTTCGAGCTTGGAGCGGTTCTTGTCCTCGATGTCTTCGAGGGCGATGTTGATCAGCTCGCCAATATTCGGCTCGTTGCGCTGCTCGTAGAGGTCATAGAAACTCGCGCCTTCTGGAAGATAGAAGCGCTCACGCTCCATGCGACGACGGATGCGGACATCGTCGTCACCATACTGCTTGCGGTAGGTCTCGAAGTGGTCGTTCCAGTTGTCCGTGATATACTTCAAGAACAACATCACCAAGATGTAGTCCTTGTATTGCGCGGGATCGACCGCACCCCGGAAGGTGTCACAGGCAGCCCATGCTGCGTTGTTCACTTCCGCCTGTGTGATTTTATCGTTCATTTTCAAATCCTTTTGCGTCTCATTGTGGGGCGGAGCATGTGCCCGCCCCAAGTTTTCTCTCAAATCAATCCACAGGGCGGGTTGAACTGCGCACGCAGCTGGCGCTCGATCAGTTTCCTGTTGTGTGCGTCGGCATAGATCGCGGCGACAGACAGCTGCGCGTGCCCCTGTCCGCGCCAGCACGGCGCACGGTTATGGTTCGACACCCGTTCCCGAATGTTCTGCGACTCTCCGACATCGACCACGTTCCAGGTGGACGCCGCGCCGTGCCGTCCAAGGATCACGTAAACGCCAGAGCGCGCCTGCAAGTTGTTTTCATTGCCGAAAGGGCCTTCGGCGTGGTAGCTTCCAATGTTGATGGACATGTTCACCTCATGAGTTTGTCCGTTGCGATTTGCCCCAGCTTTTCGAGGAGCGGTGGGCACCGTTATGCTCAGCTTCATTGCCGTGAAGCTGAGCGTTTCGCACCTGTTGAAGCAGGGCGAATCTCGTCAATTTTCTTTTCGTGTCAGCCAGTTCGTGCAGAAGCCGGGTTTCTGTTGCGGACAGGGCATCGAGCTCTGTGATCATCCGCTGCACGGCCAGACTCGGTATGTGCAGCGGTAGCGTTTCAAGACACTCCTTCGGGATCATCCGAAGCTTTGTCCCGCGCGCACCCAAGTCTAGGTGCCGCTGCGCTTCATGCTGATTGATCGACCACGCGACGTATTCTGGGAGGAGATCGTCTCCGCTCGGGCGGATCACCATCACAGGCAACAACGCGACCGCTGCTTCACCTGCACCTCCTATGGCAATGCTGGCTGTGTTGTTGTCTCCGCGAGAGCGGAACAGGACATCGCCATGCTCAACCAGGTAACGGTCGAGCTTGCCATCCAAGGCATATTTTCCTGCCACGCTTAGACTGACCCGCTCACCTTGAAGGTCACGCAGTTGGATAGCAGGGACACCCTTCTCGGCGTCCTCTGTGAGGGCGGTTCTGGCGGCATAGCCCGCTCGAATTTCGCACGCTTCGCCTAAGGTAATATTTTTTATGCTGTAGATCATGCTCATACAAATAGGGCCTCTAGTTGCCGGGGTCAAGAAATTTGTGCGTAGCATTGTCTACTGCATTTTTTAATTTCATAGACCACACTGAAACTGCTTAGCTCATCACCCTACATTCCCAAACGGCCCTCCGGGCATTTCATGCCCGTCCGCGCGAAGCGCCGGGCCTGTCGGCGGGTGGCCTTCAGGTTACCCGCCGACAGGTCACCCCGAAACCAACCTCGCCCAGGATCACACCACAACGCAAAAGGCACCCGCCTTCTGACGGGGGCCTCAATCATTTCAGTGGTGCGGCTGTTACTCAGCGGCCATCCGGTCGGCTTGAGCGGTGCGCTCCATGATGAAGTCCACAGCCTTCTGCGCTTCAGACGCGGCGCGGAAAATCGCACGGCTGTCTTCCTTCATCGCCTCCAGCCATCCTTCGACATAAGCCGCGCTCTGATCGAATTCGGGCTCTACCCCGATCTGCGCGCAAAGCATGCAGTTGCCAATCTCCGCGACCAGCTCCTCGAACGCGTAGGCCTTGCGGTCATTAAACCGGCCCAAGCGGTCAAGCCGCTTTGTCGCCCCTGTCCAGTGGGTCAGCTCATGCGCCAAGGTGCCGTAATATCCTGCGGCCCTGTGAAACGTGCCAATCGGCGGCATGTGGATGCGGTCAGTCTTGATATTGTAATAGGCGCGCGGCTCCTCGGTCACGTCGATCTGCGCGCCGCTCGCGGCAAAGAATGCCTCCAACGCGGGGTCGGCCACGGTGCCAAGATCACGGGACGGATCGGGCAGGATGTAGAATTCAGCGGGCAAGCCCTCGATCTGATCAGCGTTGAACACGCGGTAGGCCTTGGCATAGGGGATCTGACGATCTTCGCCGTTCTCGTCCTCGCGCTCGACGGTGCCGTACTTCACCACGGTTGCGGATTTCTCGCCCTTGCGGACATGGCCCCCAAGCTGCTTGGCCTGATTGAACGTCATCCAGCGGGCTGAGCTGTAATCCTTGGCCATCGCTGTCGCCCAAAGCATCAGGATGTTGATGCCCCGATAGGCCTCGCCGTTGAACCGCTCCGGCAAGCTGACCGATACCCCACCGCCGGTCCACGGCTGGCGCCAGGGCGGCGTGCCCGCCTCGATCTGCGCGATGATCTGGTTGGTGACATGGGTGTAAACGTCAAACTTCTCTGCGGTCATTTGTGACCCTCCTTTGAGTGACGCGGGCCGGGTCTGTTCCCCTTTCCGCCAATGGGCGGGCCTTCCTGTTCTGATCTTTGGAATGCCCATGCATTCCGAAGGGCAGAGCAGGTAAGGGCAAAGCCCGTCCTGCGGCCTGGCGGGGCCGTGACAACCGGGTGGAGGGCGTGAATTTGGGAGGGAACCGCGCGCCTGCGCGTGGGAGGAACCGGAATTTTCGACCGGAACCGACGCCACAGGCGGCGCTTGCCGGTTTTCTCGGACCTGCCAGGATGGCAGGCGGATCAACAGGGTTTGGAAACTATCAGGGTTGGGGTGAGCGGGCGTCAGCCCGTCGATCCTCGGCCCTGTCTATCGCTCAAAGCGAGACTGGCACACTGCCGGGGTCACTGAACTCTATCGAGCCATGTCTAACTCGATAATATACGATTGATGCCTTCGTTAGATTCAGGCACAAGACGACCATCATTGTTTCTGTTGGTATGCGCGATGAACCAGACGATTGACCTCGAACTAAACGTCACCACCGAACAAGGCCTTCGGGGACTTGCTGAGGAAGGACACACGGTCGAAGTGCTGTGCAAAGCCGATCCTGAACGCAAGGGACCAAGCTGGTACGGCCTGTGGATTATGCGGACGGTTGGGAGTGATGGGCAGGAGAAAATCCTTGTCACTGCCAGAACGCGCGTGACGCAGAATGCGATCAGGGTGCGCGAATTCAAGACGGCAACCGGCGTGATTTCATTCCTTGTTGGTGTCGGGTTCTCTCAGGCAAGCATTCCCATGAAGAATGGGCAAACGACCTCTCATCGCCTCGTCAGTGACTGAGACCTGGATCACGGTCGATGTCCCTATCCTTCTCGACCTCCTGATCCTTCTCCTGGTCGCGCTCGTCCTCGATCTCCAGCCGCTCGCGCGGCTTATTCAGCACGTCCTTCAGCCGCTCGTTGACGGATGGCTTCCGCTCATCGCGTCCTGTGTCCTCACCCAGATCATACTCGCTATGACCATCCAGCTTGTGAACCGCCGCCTGGCCGTCGCGCCCGGCGTCCTTCTCCATAATTTCCTTCAGACGCTCCCGCGCATAATTGCGACCTTCCGGTTTCGGCACGTCGTCCTGATCCCGTGGCCGACCCACGACGCGCGCCAACCGCTCCCGGAAATCTTTCGGGTTAGGGTCACGTTCTTTCGAGGTCGCGGCCCTGAGAGCTGCCAGACCGGCAGAAACACGTCCCTGCCCTGCCTCGCGCTCGATGCCATAGGTCTCGCGCGCTAGCTCCAGCCGCGCGCGCATTTCGCGGAACGCGGCGCGAGCCTGGCGAGCGGCGTGGACAACCGCGCCGCGTTCGGTGACGGGTTTGTATTCCCGGCCCTGACGCTCGGCCATCACCTTCGCCCGGCGCTCCATGGAGTTCGCCGCTGGCCCGAGCTTCAGCTCTGGGTCGCGGTCCAGTTCCTCGGCGGACAACTTGTCGCCACGATCCAGCGCCGTCTCGCGCTGCTTCTCAAGCGACCGGTGATCGACACGCTCGATTTCCCCGACACGCTCCAGCGCGCGGTTCTGCAGCTCGGCCCAGAGGCCGCGCATCTGCTCGATCTCGACACCACCGGTTTTGGCGGAATCGAGAACCCGTGTCTTGGCGGTGAAGCCCCCGGCTTCCAGCTTGCGGGTAGAGGTCAGAACATGGGCGTGATGGTTGCGCTGATCGCCCTCGCGGTGCGGGGCATGGATCGCCACATCGACGGCCACGCCGTAGCGGCTGACCAGCTCCTGGGCAAAGTCGCGGGTGATCTGCGACCGGTCCTCGGCGCTGATCTCGGACGGCAGGGCCAGTTCCCATTCGCGGGCGGTGACCGAGTTGCGGCGGGTCTCGCTGGCCTCGGCTTCGTTCCAGAGGCGGGACCGGTCCGAGGCCCAGTCCGGGGCGTCCTTGGGCGTCAGAATGAAGGTCTCCTCGATACCCTGCTTGCGGGTGTAATCGTGGACGCGACCCTCACGCTGGCACTCGATGCGTTCCCCGACGCGGTAGGCTGCTGCTGCCGTCGCGGTGCGCCCGGCGCTGCGTTTGATTGTCTTCACGGAGAGGTGGTAGCTGGCCATGCGCCCTCCCCTCGCCTGTGATGCGAACATGGCCGCGCGCCAGAGCTGATCCGTACCGATGTCCCGATATTGGTCACCGGATCAGCCGTCTTTTCTCCGCAAGAGTGCGCCCGGAACCGGCGCGGTCTGAGGGGAAAAGACAGCCCGCTTGAGGCGAGCCAACGGCTCTCCGACGCGCGGGCTTGCCAGTGATCTGCCCCCAGATCCCCAGCCTTATGGGGGGCGGGATATGGGGACAGATCACTGGCGGTTTGCCGGGGGCAAACCCGGTATCGCGGAGGGGCGTAAGCACCACATCGCGATACCTCCCGCAAGGGAGACACCAGCGGCAGACCGGCCCCCACCGTGGGGCATCGGGTGAGACGTTGGTGCGAGTTTGCGGGACGCGATCCAACTGCCGAAGTTGGCACTGGAGAGTTTGAGAGGCCGGGAGGGCCTTTCATTCCGGCGCGCATCGCGTCGGACGGAGTTGGCCATCGGCTGAGGCTCTGCCTCAAGGAGATCGCACGCAAAGCTCGGAGCCGCAGGTGGAGAGTTTGCATAAGTGCGCCCTTGTCCTTTACATGCCTACGGGTAAGCGCTATCGCTCGATCTGACAAGACCAACCTGTCCACCTGCTCTTTTCAAAGATGGAGATGCGCATTGGCAGAAACCGAACTCGAACGGGCGGAAAAACGCTACGCCCAAGCCAAGGCCCGTCTTCAGGCGCTGAAGAACCGGGAATCCACCAGACAGCGCAAACTCGATACGCGCCGGAAGGTGATCTTGGGCGGTGCGCTCCTCGATCTGGCGGAACGGGATTCCGGGGCCGCCGCCATACTTGACCGGCTGATCCGCAATCTGCCCCGCGAACAGGACCGCAAGGCCTTCGCGGACTGGGGGACTTCCTCCGGGTCGCCCTCCTCTACCCCGTCCAGCTCTGATCCGGAAACGACGTCCTGATGCGGGGCGTGATGTTCGCATTCGGAGGGCTGTTTCGGTTCTTCGGTCAATTGATCTTCACGCCCATCCTGTTGGGCTGGATGATCGGCGCTGTCCTGTTCGGCGCGATGATCGGGGCACTGGTGGCCACGCCGTTCGTCTTCGCCTTCTTTGACCAGCCGCCCGGCGAAAGCGCATGGCAGTGGCTGGTCTTCGGTCCTCTGATGTTTGTGGGCGCTGTCTTCGGGTTTCAGTACTGGCGCATGGCCTCCGGGGCCGATGCCTTCTTCGGACTGGCCGGGGACAGCCACGGCTCGGCCCGCTTCGCCAACCGCAAGGAGTTGAAGAAACTCCAGCGGGAAGACGGCCTTCTGATCGGGCGCAACCCGCACACCGGACGGCTGCTGCGCTATGACGGTCCCGCCCATCTGATCACCCTCGCCCCGACACGGGCCGGGAAAGGCGTTGGCACCGTGATCCCCAACCTGCTGGCGGCGGAACGCTCGGTCCTGGTCATCGACCCCAAGGGCGAGAATGCCCGGATCGCCGGGGAAGCGCGGCGGCGGTTCGGAACGGTCCATGTCCTCGATCCGTTTGAAGTCTCGGGGATGCCCTCTGCCGCCTACAACCCGTTCGACCGGCTGACACCGGACAGCCTCGATCTGGGCGAGGATGCGGCCTCCCTGACGGAAGCCCTGGTCATGGACCCACCGGGGCAGGTGACGGAAGCGCATTGGAACGAGGAGGCCAAGGCCATCCTCGGCGGGCTGATCATGTTCTGCGTCTGCCACGAGGACCGCGACCGCCGCACACTTGCCACCGTCCGCGAATATCTCACCCTGCCCCCGGAAAAGCTGCGCGCCCTACTGGAGCTGATGCAGGACAGCGATGCGGCGGGCGGGTTGATCGCCCGCGCCGCCAACCGCTTCCTTGGCAAGGCGGATCGGGAAGCCGCTTCGGTGCTCTCGAACGCGCAACGCCACACGCATTTTCTGGACTCGCCCCGGATCGCAAAGAGTCTGGCGCGCTCAGACTTCGCCTTCTCTGATCTGCGCCACAGGATCACCTCTGTCTTCCTGGTGCTGCCACCGAACCGGATGGACGCCTACAGCCGCTGGCTGCGCCTTCTGGTCTCTCAGGCTCTCCAGGACATTGCACGGGACGCTGAGGCGTCTGTGGGCGCTCAGGGGTCCTCTCAGCGCCTCAAGACGCCCACATTGTTCCTCTTGGACGAGTTTGCCGCCCTGGGCCGTCTGGAAGCCGTAGAGCGCGCCATGGGGCTGATGGCAGGCTACGGGCTACAACTCTGGCCGATCCTGCAGGACATGAGCCAGCTCAAAGACCTCTACGGCGAACGCGCGGGCACATTCATTGCCAATGCCGGGGTGCAGCAGGTCTTCGGGGTGAATGATTTCGAGACCGCCAAGTGGCTGAGCCAGATGATGGGTCAGGAAACAGCCGGGTTCCAGACCGACAGCTTTAAGCCGGGTGACGGTCCCAGCTTCAGCAACAACATCACGAGCCGCGATTTGCTGACCCCCGATGAAATCATGCAGCTCCGCCCGGAAAACCAGCTCCTGCGCGTTCAGGGGCGAGCCACCGCCGTCGCGCAAAAGCTGCGCTACTATGTTGATCCCGAGTTCAGGGGGCTGTTCGTCCCTCAAGATCTCCAGTGATCAAAAAATCTGTATTTCCGTGGTCCTTCGGTCAAATCAATACCACCTATCAAAAGGCGCGCATCCCATAGCTCTTGCCATGTTGGCCATTCCTTCAAGAAATGCAAAACCTTCCAGGCCGCCACCAGATTGTACGGAAAGAGTCCGATGGATGAATGTCCACAGCCAAGCCGTAGAAGCTCGGGTGAGTGTCCGGTTTTTTGTAAAAACTTTATCATCCATTCTGACCCTTCCGGGCGCGCGATAGTGTCTTTTTCACCCAGGATGACCATCTTTTCCAGCCCCCGGCGGGTGAGACCAAACGTGTGCATGTTCAGGCTGATGATGCTCCAGGCAGCTCTCAGCTCCTCTAGAGACATGTTGGATTCGATACGTTCCCGAAGCGGTTTCATGGTTTCGGCGCTCCAGACAAGATCGGCAGGACTCATGGGCGTCACCATCAGAACGGCTTTGTCGACCTTCTCGTCTTGCGCGGCGATCAGACCGGCAACGGTGCCACCGATACACATGCCCACGACAGATATCTTCGCAAAGCCAAGCTCATGAAGCCAACCAACAATTTTACGGCCATCCAACACGGCTTGTCTCATTGCCCAAACAGTGCGCCCGATATTCGCGCTCAAAAAATTGTCTTCGGCAGAGTCACTGCAGCCACGATCAAAGTGGTACGGAAGCGTTGCTTCGACCACTGTTATCCCTTTTGACGCAAAGAATTTCGCAAATTTTGGATACCGGTTGCGGGCGTACCAATGATGAAAGACAACAATCGCATGCTCTTTTGATCCACTGCCGGTTACGACACACTCAAACGTGTTGTTTTCGTTTTCTAGTGTTGTGATGTCTGACTGAAATATAACGCTGTTGTCTGTGACCTCCAGTGGTTCAAACGACGAGATGGGTGAGTAAAACTGTTTCCCCTCGCCGATAGTCCAAGAGGTTAGGTCAAAGTCCGGAGAGTATTGATTTTCGGCTTCGTCAACCGCGAAGGCGGCAGATGCGTCATGAGAGAATTCGATGCATTTTTGAGAAATACGTTCCTGACGATCCAAGGATTTTTGGATGTGCCTATGGTCATGGCTGCGTGCTAGCTGTCGGAACATTGGATCTCCTGACTTCCATTTTGGTTTCTTTGATAACCAAACAGAATCGTCAGACTCAAGAGATTAGAGAAGAATCAGAAGATTGCTGTGGTTCAAACATGACTTCTTGAACAGGGGGACGATGTTTGAATTTGTTAAAGGGGTCGCGTTTTGAGGGAGTTAAATAGAGTTATAATAGAGTTACACTTTGGAAAAGGTCCAATAACACACTGAAAAAAAATATTTTTTCTAGAAGTCTGGTGTGTGAAATGACGAAGTTTGGTGTGTGAAATGACGAAGTTTGGTGTGTGAAATGACGATAGCTGAGAAAAGTTACCCACAGGCTGTTGGTGTGTGAAATGACGACTCTTGACGATCAGTGTGTGAAATGACGATAGTGAGCCATGGTGTGTGAAATGACGAATCGTGAGCTGAGCAGAGGGTGTGTGAAATGACGAATGCACGCTCCCCGCTCCTGCCTGACCGGCATCCGCAAAAAGACCTGTTCGTTTGCGACATTGTGGACGCGGTGCCGAAAGGCGACATGGCTTCGATGGAACATCCAGTGTTTACCCTCTCGACCAAGCCGGACATGAAGCCGCGACGCTACCAGAATGGTGATAATTCGATTGAGGTTTCACCGTCACGCTACGGGCTGGCCACAGTCCATGACCGTGACGTGCTGATCTACTGTATCAGTCAGTGCATGGCTGCACTCAACGAAGGCCGCAAAGTCAACCGGTCGATGCGGTTCAAGGCTCATGATTTGCTGGTGGCGACGAACCGTCAGACTTCGGGCCAAGGCTACCAGCTCTTGAAGGATGCGCTGCGGCGTCTGCAAGGCACGCAGATCGAGACGAATATCCGCCAAGGTGGCAAGGAATATTTTAAAGTGTTCGGCCTGATCGAGTCCGCGGAAATCGTTCGGGAGGCACGTGACGGTCGGATGCAGGATGTCGAGATCACACTGTCGGATTGGGTGTTTGATGCCATCGAGAACAATCATGTTCTGACATTGAACAAGCAGTATTTTTTTCTCCGAAAACCGCTTGAACGGCGACTCTATGAACTGGCCCGTAAGCATTGCGGCGCACAACCCAAGTGGAAGTGTGGGCTCGAACTCTTGCGCGACAAGTGCGGGTCAGGCTCAACCACGAAAGAATTCAGGCGATTGATTTCGAAGATCATCGAAGATGACGCGGTGCACGACCATCTTCCCGACTACGCCATGAGCATCGAAAGCGATAATGTTGTCTTTCGCCCCAAGGGGGCTGAGGCGGTGATCGCCCCCTCTTTCCTAGCGTTGCGGTTCAGAAAACCAGACACACATGATGAAGCGCGGCGTCTTGCGCCCGGGTGGGACGTATACGTGCTGGAAAACGAGTGGCGGTCATGGGTGCATGACAAGGCTATCGACGTGAAAGATGCCGATAAGCACTTTCTGGCCTTCTGCAATAAGCGAGGCGCATACCAGAATTAAAACGCACAAATGTGGGTTTGTGGCTTTACGCTTTCCCACGAATGTGGTGAGGTGGACTCATGATCATATCTTTCCTGAACCAAAAAGGCGGCGTCGGCAAAACCACCCTATCGGTGAACGTGGCGGGCTGTCTGGCACGCCAAGGCCACCGGGTGCTTCTGATCGATGCTGACAAGCAAGGCTCGGCCACAACATGGGCAAGTCTGCGCGAAGATGCGCCCTTCCAGGTTGTCAGCATGGCACGGGCCAACATGGCGCGGGACGCGCTAAAGCTTGCCCAAGACTATACTCACACCATCATCGACGGCCCGCCGCACGCGGAGGAGATTGCCCGATCTTGTATTGTTGCATCGGACTTTGTGGCGTTGCCCATCGAACCGTCCGGTCTCTCGACGTGGGCATCTGACCTGACAGTGCGTCAAGTCAAAGAAGCGCAGGAATTCAAGCCTTCCCTCAAATGTGGGTTTGTGGTTTCCCGCAAAATAGGGAAAACTGTCATAGGGCGAGATATTCGCAACATGGCTGCCGAGGCGGGTTTGCCAATCCTAGCAAGTGAGATCGAGCAACGGGTGGCCTTCGCTGAAGGTATGACCATGGGGCAAACGATTTTCGAGTGGGCTAGCGATAGCAATGCGGCCCGCGAGATCAACCAATTAACGAAAGAGATTGAGCGGTATGTCGAAGAAGACATTTTCGGCGGCTCCGAAGCCGAAGCAGCAGCCAACGGATGACCAAATCCTCGCGTTTGAACGTGGTGGGGCAGGGCATGACACAACACGGGCAGACAAGCCGGTCGCGAAGACCATGCCGGATGAGCCGACCAAGCGCCTGAGCCTGGATCTTCCGGCGAGCCTGCACACGCGATTCAAAACGGCGTGCAGTGCGACGGATCGGAAAATGGTAGGTGAACTCCAAGCCTTCATTGAACAGCGCACGCAAGAATTGGAAGAGGATGCGGGTATAACCCGCAAATGAACAAAAGCACAAATGTGGGTTTGTGTGAAATACTTCGCAGGCGGGATTTGTGGCTTAAAAACAAAGGGGAGGGCGGCGGCGCAAGAAACGTCACCGCATGATGAGAATGCATGCAGAGCTGAGAACGAGAGAAGCCCTTGGGCCATTCGGCCCGGTCGAGGAAAAGAACGCACCAGACGTGTTGTACACGGCGGGTGATACTGCGCTTTTGACCGAAGGCTCGCGTGTGGCGATTGTCGGCTCAAGAAAAGCCACCCCGGACGGCATCAAACGAGCACAGGCTGTTACTCGTGCCTTGGTGCAGCAGGGTATCATTGTCGTCAGCGGCCTAGCCGAAGGCATCGACACAGTGGCGCATAGAACTGCGATAGAAGAGGGCGGGCGCACTATAGCTGTGCTCGGCACGCCTTTATCCAAGGCGTACCCGGCCACGAATGTCGGTCTACTTGAAGAGATCAAGCGTGATCACCTAGCGATTTCCCAGTTTCCCGAAGGTTATCCAGGCAAGAGCGAGAATTTCCCGCGCCGCAACCGGACGATGGCGCTCATCTGCGATGCTACCATCGTGATCGAAGCAAGCGAGAAGAGCGGGACACGTCATCAGGGCTGGGAAGCAATTCGGCTCGGACGCGACCTCTACCTCCTCGAGAACGTCGCCAACGACCCGAACTTGACCTGGCCAAAGCAGCTCATCGAGTATGGGGCGCAGGTTTTGCGCCGCGAGAACCTGCCGGACATCCTGCTCGACATCCCAAACTACACAGCCGGGGGCGTTCGTGCCTTCGAGCTATGAGTACGGCACGTTCGCCAATTATTCGCCACGCGGCACCTCGGAGTTCTCGAAACGATCGAGAGGAACTTGTGGTGCTATCAAAGCGGGCAGGGTGGATATCATCGCTTCCGCTGTCCCTCACTTGCGTGACGCCAAGTCCGATAATCTAAAGCCGTTTCTAGGGCCGGATGTGACTTTGGTGCCTGCACCGCGTTCTGCGCCTCTGCCGGACGGAGCTCTATGGCCCGCAAAGGTCATCTGTGATGTTCTGCACGAGCATGGGTTTGGCCAGGACGTGCAAACCTACCTGACGCGGATCAAGGCCGTGCCAAAATCGTCGAGCTCGCAAAGGGCGGATGACAGGCCGCTTGTACCGATTCACCTGGATAGCATCGAGGCGGAACGTCCCTTTTTTGTGCCGGACAAAATCACTATCGTCGACGATGTGCTCACCTTGGGACGCACGACATACGCTTGTGCTGAGCTGCTGCGCCAGGTCTGTCCCGAGGCAGAAATCCGCATCTTCGCAATGGTACGCACTCAAGGCATCCAAGACGACATCAATAAGATCGTCGATCCAGCTACCGGTATAATCACGGGCTTCGACTCCGGAAAGACGAGACGCGATCCATGAATCCACAAAAGCACAAATGTGGCTTTGTGGGTTAACCAGCGCATCATTATAGGGGCCTGTTTTCGGAGGGGGCAGAATAATAAGCCTATCGCCGCCGCCTTCTTTGATGCCTGCCGATCCTGATACGTGTTCCACGATCTTGCAGCTCATGTTGCATCAACAGGGCGAAGCGGTTTGCCCACCCCTCTGTGTGAATGAGTCGGTCAAACTTGCTGGTCGGTAGCTTCAGTATCTCGCTTCGGGGTTTTTGCGATAGTGTGGCCCAATCGTCATACAGAACGTACAGCGCGTTTCCGTGGCGCATGTTTTCGAAGACGACAAGATCGTCGGCATACTTCGCACCGATGTAATGATCATTTCCGCCCAAGCCCTTCAAATACTCGATTGGCTGGAATTGCTCGAACAACTCCAGCCGTTCCGTGATCGTTGCCAAGTCAGGCGGGTTTCGACCGCCATTTTGTTGAATACGCATCGCCAGGTCGGCAATCTGTCCAGGCGGGAAAACGTCCCAACGAAGCCGACTTGTGAAAACAAAGTCGGGGTTTTCTGATGCTGCTACAGCACTGACGCCGGTGTTCTCCTGGAGAAGGTTAACTGCGAAAAGCAGGTCCTCTTCGAAGCTGGCCGAATGTTTGGAAAACACTTCATCAATCGAGAAGACGATACCGAAACGGCCATCGTTCAGAACTTCTTGAACGGAAACCTCGATTTGGAAAAGGTAAGGTGGATAGCTGTCAGTCTCATACACCTCACGCGGAATGGCGGCGGTAGTCCAGCCGTTGCGGGCTGCATCGCCGTAGATCGGAATGTCCCGATAAAAGTATTTCCGATGCTTAGGCAGGTCCTTGCGAGTAACCGTCCAGCCTTCGCTGTTCCGCTTTGACGTGGTGCCGACATTAATAGGCGGCACGACTTCCCAGCTTTGCCCGACCTGAAGGGTTTCATGCTTTAGGCCGAGGTGGGCATAGGTTCCTGCGACTATATCGTCAGTGCTGATCCTCTTGCCTGCTAGGACCTTGATATCGTCCACCACAATCCGTTGAAGCTCCACGCGGATTGGCTTCGGTAGTGCCCGAAACTTCTTTTTCCATTTTCCCATGAGGCTTCCTATCTATGCGCCGCTGAGAGATACAACCATCTGTGCCCATCAAGATATCTTATACAATATTTAGCATAAGTGCACAAAGCTTGCATGCTCTGAGGGGCCGCCAGATGGTAGAGTAAAACAACCGGTCAGCATATAACTTAGTCCGAGGTAAATGTTGGATCGACCTATCACCTGTGACGGTTGCTGGCGTCTGCTTCAAGATTTCATGCAAGCTTTATGATAAAAGCCTGCATGGTGGATTGCCGTATCTGAACATGCTGCATGGCTTCGATGCGCAGGACCACCAAAACTGCTGCGGTCCCTTGACAAGCTCTGCCCCACATAAGAAGATTATCACATGGGGTTTGCGAGCGCCCCACGAAGCGTCAGCTGAAGATCGCGTTCCATATCACCCGCAAGACGGAGGAACGCACATGCCTGCGCCCAATGCCATTTCGTTCGACAAACTGACCCGTATCATCGGAACACCGCGCGCACCGCTTTTGCTCGATGTGCGGTCCGAGGAAGATTTCGCGGCTGATCCACGTTTGCTGCCCGGTGCTGTCCGGGTCGATGATCAGGCGCTTGCCAGCCTTGCGCCCCAGCTTGGTGGACAGCCCTCAATCGCTGTCTGTCAGGCAGGACACCGGCGCAGTCAGGGCGCGGCTGCCTGGTTGCGCGCCGAGGGGTGCCCTTCAGAGTATCTTGAGGGCGGGTTCGACGCGTGGCGCGCGGCCGAACTGCCGTTGATCGATTCAACGCGGCTGCCCGCGCGCGACGGACAAGGCCGCACCATCTGGGTGACGCGCTCGCGTCCCAAGATCGACCGGATCGCGTGTCCCTGGCTGATCCGCCGCTTTCTCGACCCTCGTGCGGTCATCCTGTTTGTCGCACCGGCCGAGGTGGTGGGTGTGGCCGAACGCTATAACGCCGCGCCGTTCGATATCGAAGGTGTGTTCTGGAGCCACCGCGACGACCTCTGCACGTTTGATGTGATGCTGGCAGAGTTTGGCCTGGGCACCCGGGCGCTTGACCGGCTGGCCACGATCATTCGTGGTGCTGATACCGCGCGTCTCGATCTCGCGCCAGAAGCGGCAGGTCTGCTGGCCGCATCACTTGGTCTGTCACGTATGTATTCAGACGATCTGGAGCAGTTGGATGCTGGAATGTTGCTCTACGACGCCTTCTATCGCTGGGCGCGGGATGCAACTGACGAGACACATAACTGGCCTACCAACAAGCCGAAGGCAGACTGATGCAGGACCGCACATACCCAACGCTGACCGAGGCTACCCGTATCTGGGCCCGCATCGGCCTCCTGAGCTTCGGCGGTCCGGCCGGACAGATCGCGCTCATGCACCGCATCCTGGTCGAGGAGCAGCGCTGGCTGGGCGAGAAGCGGTTTCTCCATGCGCTGAACTATTGCATGTTGTTACCAGGCCCGGAAGCGATGCAGCTCGCCGTCTATATCGGCTGGCTGATGCACCGCACGCTCGGCGGCATCATCGCGGGCGTCCTGTTCGTGCTGCCCGGCATCGTGGCGATCATGGCACTCAGCTGGATTTATGCGCTCTACGGAAATGTTGGGCCGGTCGAGGCGCTTTTCTTTGGGCTGAAGGCTGCTGTTCTGGCCATTGTGGTGCAGGCGGTTATTCGTATCGGCTCGCGGGCACTCAAAAACGGAGCGATGGTCGGAATCGCCGCTGCTTCGTTCGTGGCCATTTTCGGTTTTGCGGTGCCGTTTCCGCTGATCATCCTGATTGCTGGCCTGATCGGGTTCTTTGGGGCGCGAGCGGGCCTGCCCGCGTTCCAAGGTGGCGGCGGACACGGCAAGGTCGGGGCAGTCCAGGTCGACGACGCTGATACCCTGCTCGGCGAAGAGTCACCGGATCATACGCAGGTCAACCGGGGCTGGGCGTTTCGCATTTCTGGTGTTTTCCTTGCCCTCTGGCTTGCTCCAGTGGCGCTGCTCTTCGCCATACTGGGGCCAGAGAACGTCTTTTCGCAGATCGCGGGCTTTTTCAGCGTCATGGCTGTGGTCACTTTTGGTGGGGCGTATGCCGTGTTGGCCTATGTCGCCCAAGAGGCGGTGCAGAATTACGGCTGGCTCGCTGCCGGTGAGATGCTGGATGGTCTCGGCATGGCAGAGACGACGCCGGGGCCGCTCATCATGGTAACGCAGTTCGTGGGCTTCATGGGGGCCTTCCGCGAGGCGAGTGGCCTATCGCCCTTGATGGCTGCAACGCTCGGTGGGCTGCTGACGACATGGGTCACCTTTGTGCCTTGCTTCCTGTCGATCTTTCTCGGTGCTCCCTTCATCGAGCGTCTGCGCGATAACGCCGTCCTGACGGCGGCACTGACCGCCATCACCGCAGCCGTGGTGGGCGTCATTCTCAATCTGGCCGTCTGGTTCGGGATGCATGTCGTCTTTGACGACGTCAGGGCCGTGACCGGTATGGGCCTGAACATCGAAGTGCCTGTGTTTGCGTCGGTTAATCCTGCCGCGCTGTTTCTGGTGCTGGCGGCCGTGATTGCGGTGTTCCGTTTCAAGTTCGGCCCGGTCACAATTCTCGTTGGATGCGCGGTCGCAGGCGTCGCATTGCGAACCATGGGTGTCGGGTAACTCTTCGCGCGCCCATCTACCTAAAGCTGCGACGCCCAACGGGGATGGTTCTCATCCACGACAAAGGTATGCACGTGCTTCCGGGCCCCCTGAAGATGCGGGTGGTCGGGTGGCAGGTTGTCATGGGTATGCTCAAGCGTTTCCGGATCTTCGCGTGGCCAAAAGCGCATGGCGGCCAGGATGCCTGCAGCTGCCAAGACCACCAGGACAGCAAGCGCCACAAGCAGACCGAACTGCGTCATCAGCCATCCTGACAGCGGATAGGTCAGAAGCCAGCAGGCATGGCTCAGTGCGAACTGTGCCGCGAACAGCGCGGGTCGATCCTCTGCATGGGCAGAGCGGCGCAGCAACCGCCCGGAGGGCGTCAAGACAGCAGAGTATCCAAGGCCCACAAACAGCCACGCTCCAAGCAGGACAGGCCAGATCAGTCCGGCCACCGCGATCTCGGCCGCCAATATGGCCAATGTCAGCACCATCAGCATAGCGCCACCGATCATCACCGCCCGATCCGTGACCCTGTCCAGCACACGTGGCAAGAACAATGCAGCAGCCATGGACCCCGCACCGAAAGCGAAGAGCGTCCATGCAAGGGCGGACGCGTCCAGCCTGAGCGTACCACGCACCAGCACGACGGAATTGACCAGCACCATCGCGCCCGCCGCCGCTGCCGCCATGTTCAGCGCCAGCAGCCCACGCAGACGTGGTGTGGCAAGGTAAATGCGGATGCCGCGTGTCGTTCGGTCATAGATGCCGCGCGGTGCGGATGGTTTGGGGCTGGGCAGCATGACCGAGATAATCAGCATGGCCGAGGCGGCAAAGCCTGCCACCGTGCCCAGGAACAGCGCGTTATAGCTGACCATCGCCAGCAAGAGCCCCGCCAGCATCGGGCTTGCGATATTTTCAAGATCATAGGCCAGCCGCGACAGTGACAGCGCACGGGTATATTGCGCCTCGTCCGGCAGGATGTCGGGGATCGTCGCCTGAAAGGTCGGCGTGAAGGCGGCAGAGGCGGATTGCAGCACAAAGATCAGCACGTAAACCTGCCAGATCTCGGTCACGAAGGGCAGGCACAGCGCCACGGCCGCCCGCACCAAATCGAGCACCACCAGAAACACGCGCCGGTTCACCTTGTCGGCAAAAGCGGCGGCCACAGGTGCGACACCCACATAGGCCACCATCTTAATTGCAAAGACCGTCCCCAGCACCATCGCGGCATTCTCGCCCGCCAGATCATAGGCCAGCAGGCCAAGTGCGACGGTGGCCAATCCAGTGCCCAGTAATGCGACGACCTGTGCCGCGAAGAGGTGACGGTAGGTCCGATCGGCAAGTACTTGCAGCATGGGGGCGGTCCTAAAGGTAGCGCGAGATCGCTTTCAACTCTTCACGATCCGAAGGGGATTGGTCGGCATCGAGGCAATGGTCGATATGGTCATGGATCAGGGCGCGCTTTGCATTGGCCACGGCATTTTCTACAGCTTGCATCTGCTGTGCGATCTCGACGCAGGGTTTGCCCGCCTCGATCATCTCGATGACGGCACGCAGATGCCCATCGGCGCGTTTGAGCCGAGCAATCAAAGCAGGGTGGGTTGCATGGGGATGGGGCTTTATCATAGAACAGAATTATCCCCCCCGAGGGGATAGAACAAGATGGCATGAACAACATGCTGCGGACAGGATCGAGCAGTCAGGAAATCCCGTGCAACGGCTGAAAACTTTCGGACGAACCGCGTGGTCGGCACTTTTGTGTCTGGCGCTCGTCGTGTGGTCAATCGCACCTGCGACGGACCATGCGCCAACGGTGTTCGATGTCATTGCAGATCATCGCGCGATGATCGCGGAACATGGGCATACCCACGGCTTCCACGAAGACTTGGCATGGGCTTTACATGGTCATAGTCACGATGTGGCTGATCATGACCATAGTCCGGCTGTGCTAGCGCTGGCCGCGACAACGAACGAAGTATGGGACAGCCGTGATGTCTGGCATCTCCATGCTTCCTCGACAGGACCACATCGCAGTTACATGATCGACCGACCTCCACGTGCATGATGCGGGCCGCATTGCGGCACGACCTTTCCATCAATCACACACTGGAGACAAATCCATGACCTCAACTTCGCGGGTCCTGCGCGCCGTGGCACCAAGCCGCCCGCTTGCGCTGACCTTTATCTTGCTCGCAGCGTTCATGCTGACTGCGGCGCAGGCCTTTGCCCATAACGTCACCGCAGGTGACGCGGGCTATATTCAGGAAATCTGGGGAGTGAAGATCATTCCCTTCATCTACCTCGGTGCCAAACACATGGTCACAGGATATGACCATATCCTGTTCCTGCTCGGCGTCGTCTTCTTCCTATACCGGATGAAGGACGTTGGCATCTATGTCAGCTTGTTTGCTATCGGCCATTCCGTCACCATGCTGTTGGGCGTCTGGTATGGCTGGGGCATCAACGCTTATATCATCGATGCGATCATCGGGCTGTCGGTAGTTTACAAAGCGCTCGACAACCTTGGCTATTACCAGAAATGGTTCGGCTTCCAGCCCAACACCAAGGTCGCAACGCTGATCTTCGGGCTGTTTCACGGCACGGGTCTGGCGACGAAGATCCTTGAATACCAGATTCCGCAGGACGGTCTGTTGGCGAACCTTCTGGCCTTCAATGTCGGGGTCGAGGTGGGCCAGTTGCTTGCCCTTGCCGTGATCCTGATCGTCATGGGCTACTGGCGGCGGCACCCGAACTTCATGCGCCAAGCCACCATCGCCAACGTGGTGATGATGAGCCTTGGTATCTGGCTGACGGCCTATCAGGTCGCCGGTTACATTGCTTCAACCTGAACAAAGAACGGATAGTCACATGCATAATGCACCCAAACCAAACATCGAAGAATTGCCAACCAAGGCGCAATTGTTCCGCTCCACCATCATCGCAGGCATCGGCGCTGTTGCGATCATGGTCACGGTTTACCTGCCCGCCGAATATGCCATCGACCCCACAGGCGTTGGCCGCGTTCTGGGCCTGACCGAAATGGGCGAGATCAAGGTTCAGCTGGCCGAAGAGGCCGAGGCAGATCGCTTGCTGGATGAACAGCGCGCGCTGGACCAATCGTCCAGTTTGCTGGACAACGTGTTCGGCCTGTTCGTCGGTGCCGCCCATGCGCAGGAAGCCTGGCAGGACGAAGTCACCTTTGTTCTGGAACCCGGCGGCACGGCCGAGATCAAGATGACGATGGAGGCTGGCGCTACCGTCACCTACGCGTGGACCGCAAGTGGCGGACGGGTCAACTTTGACCTGCATGCCCACAGTGGCGGAGAGTCTGTCGACTATGAGCGTGGCGCTGGCCAGACAGAAGGCGCGGGCACAATCGAAGCGCCATTTGCAGGCGATCACGGCTGGTTCTGGCGCAACCGCGACAGCACGCCCATCACCATGACCATCCAGGTGCGCGGTGAGTACAGTGATATCGTCGAGACCTACTGAATGAATCACTCCGTGCCTGTGGTTCGCTGCGGGCACGGCTATCCGTTGCACCTCAGGCATGATCAGTCATTGCCTGAAGAGGCGGCAATTCAAGTTCGCAACTGTCGATGCAAGCTTTTTATTAAAAGCTCGCATGAGCACCCAAGCTAAGAACCCAACAAAACATGGGGAAAGTGCAGCGTCTCACAACATCCCACTTCCGTCATGCAAGGTTTGCAGGTATTATACCGCTATAACCTCGCAAGGATTTGCCCGTGAAAGCTGCCGCCCAGACCACCTGGAACAAGGGTCGCGTTGTAGGCAAAAAACCTCCGCTGACGCCCGACCAGGTCTCCCTGATCCGGATGATCCTGCGCCAGGAGAAAGCCCTGCGTGATCTGGCGCTGTTCAACGTGGCCCTCGATACCAGTTTCCGGGGGTCTGACCTGGTACGCCTGCGGGTCTCGGATGTGGCCACCCCGGCAGGGGTGCGCGAAATCGTCGAAATCCGACAAAAGAAAACCGAGACGCGCAATGCGCGTCCGGTCCAAGCGCGCCTGTCCTCCGGGACGCGTGACAGCTTGCGCGCCTATCTCGCAGCTTCAGAAAAGCCGCTGCACGGCTGGCTCTTCACGGGGCAGGGGGCACGGTGGTCCCAGTCCCATCTCAGTGAAAGTCAGCTCTGGCGTCTGTTCCGGGTCTGGCTGGAGAAGGCTCGCCTCGATCCCAGCCTCTACGGCCTGCATTCGCTGCGCCGGACCTTCCCGACCCATATCTACCAGCAGACTGGCAACCTGCGCGCGGCCCAGCTGTTGCTCGGCCATGCCAGTATTGAAAGCACCAAGGAATACATCGGAACCGAACAGGCTGAAGCCCTCGAAATTGCGCGCAAGTATCACCTGTGACAGCCATGCAGACCTATCTTGAGAAACGCCAGCCTGCGCAGAAAATGGCCCGGTTCTACCGGATGGCGGTCATGCCGAACCTGTTCGGCGAATGGACGCTGTACCGGGAATGGGGCCGCATAGGGCAGGGCGGTCAGGTTCGGATGGATTGGTTCGAGGACGAGAACCAGGCCGTTGCGGCTCTGGTCACACTGGAAGCCTCCAAGCGTCAGCGAGGCTACTGGGTGGAGCCCCAGCAACTGGCGATGTTCAGGTGATAGCGTGACGGACTCGCACAAGCTTCTCGATCGGCAGAAAAGTATAGTAATTATACCATTTTCAACATATATTGCCCTTCATGAAGTTCGAGTATGACCCCGACAAAAGCGTCGCGAACCGTGAAAAGCACGGGATCGACTTTGATGAGGCCCAGGCTCTCTGGGATGATCCTTATCTGATCGAGGCCCCTGCCAACGTCACGGATGAGCCACGCTTTCTGGCGGTTGGCATGATCGGGGCCAGGCACTGGACGGCTGTCTACACATACCGGAGCGACCGGGTGCGGATCATCTCCGTGCGCCGTGCTCGCACGCAGGAGATTGACCACTATGAAAGCGACTGAATTCGACGAACGGTTTGAGGCGGGCGAAGACATGTCCGCCCATGTCGATTGGACAAAGGCGCGCCGCCTCAATGTCGAGGCCAAGCGGGTGAACGTGGATTTCCCAACCTGGGTAGTTGCCGGTTTGGACCGGCAAGCCCAGAAGCTGGGCATCACCCGTCAGGCGCTGATCAAGATGTGGATCGCGGAGCGGCTAGAGTAAACTGATCGAGTTTAGCCGGTCCTGGACCAGCTAAGCGAGTTGTCGTTCGAGCTTGAGTTTCCGAGCCTCCCAATCCGGCATGACGCGCCTCAAGAGGTCAAAGAAGGCGGGTCCATGATGGGGGTGCTCGATATGGCACAGCTCATGCGTGATCACATAGTCTATGGCCTCCGTCGAGGCCCTGATCAGAGCACGGTTGAGGACTAGATTCTTCCGGCCTGTCATCGAGCCCCAGCGATAGCTCAGCTCGCGAATGATGAGGCCGTTTGGGACGACCTTCTCAGGGTCGGAAAAGCGTCCTCGACAGACATCCAGACGTTCGGCAAATTTGATCTGGGCCCGCTGCAACATCCAGTCTCGAACAAGCTCACGGGTGTGGGCGGCTCGACCTGGCTTTGTGCTCCAAACCATCAGCTGACCGCGCTGCATCTTGACGGAGCTTTGTATGCCGGGGATCACCTTGAGTTTATACTGCCGCCCCAAGTACAGGTGGGTCTCGCCGCCGATATACCGGCGTTCTGGCGTTTTGGGCTGGAACTGAGCATAGTAGCGCAGCTGCTTGCATATCCACGGCGCGCGTTTGCGCACCTTCTCGATGATACGTTCAGAGCTCGCGTCCTCGGGCGCGACAACCTCGACCTGCTGGTCGGGCAAGACGCTTATGGACAGGGTCTTGCGAACCCGCCTCACGACAGAAAAACGGATCGTCTCGCTGCCGAAGCTAGCCTCAAGAACCTCGGCACTCATCCGGGGAACCTAGCCCGCGCGATATCCATGATCCGCAGCTCGATGTCGTCGAGAAGGTCGAGGGGAATGTCGATGCCCTTCTCGTCGCGCACGACATCGAAGAAATAGTCGTCAATAGCGTTGCGCATGTTGTTCTGCGCCATCTCGTTCGACCAGACATCGACAATGTGGTGATCCTTGACGATCCCGATGATCGACTGCGCGACATCGGCTGTCACAGTATCCTCAACACCGCCGTTGATCTCCTTCAGGATTGGTTCAAGGACGCCGAAGACAGCCTGAGCGTCCGTGTCTCCCTTGATGCTTTCGGGCATGTCACGGCCATGATCGCGACGCGCAACGCGAGCTGCCAAGTCCACGACTGTCTTGAGGTAATCCTTCTCCGAAATCCGTTTCTCGCGATAGTCGCGGATCGTCTCAGCGAGCATCTCGGAGAACTGCCTGTAGAAGGAGGGGTCTTGCTCCATCTTTTCCGTGATCGTGCGCTTGGTGGCGCTTGCAATGCGATCCGCCTTGGAGGCGGCAGTTTTGCCCTCTTCTTCAATCACAGCATTCAACGCATCAGGATCGTTGATATTCACTAAGTCAATGATCACCTCCGCAGGCTTCGCCGTGACATGATCGTCGAGCAGTTTCTGAATCTTGGGCTCGAACTCTTTCACATCGACGGTTTCCTGATAGCGCAGCTGGACTGAGCGCTTCAGCTCGGAGAAGGCTTTCCAATCCTTCGTAAAGGTGGAAACCGCCGCCTCGTCAAACACGTCATAAAGCTTCTCTGAGGAAAGTGAGATGTGCAGGCAGCGGCCATAGTCCTTCAGCCGAGAATAGAAGTCTGCTCGCTTAGCGTCGTCAGCCAAGAGCTGCTCGAACTGTTCCATGTCCTTCTTGTTGCGAACCTCCTTGAAGACATCCCACAGCTGGTCATGCAGCTGCGGCAGCCTGCGAATTTCCTCCCGAATGTCATGCAATGATCCTGCGACATCATCACCGTCGAAACCTTCGAAAGCGCTGTAGGTCGTAAGTGCTGCGTCGAGCTCTCCAAGAAGCCCCTCATAATCGACAATGAAGCCGAACTGCTTTTCCTTGTCGTCGTCCTCATAGAGGCGATTCACGCGGGCAATGGCTTGAAGAAGATTGTGCTCGCGCAACGGTTTGCAAACGTAGAGCACGGTGTTTCGTGGGGCGTCAAAGCCGGTCAGAAGCTTAGAAACGACAATTAGGATTTCGGGATCGCCTGAGCCCTTGAAGGCGTCGATGACCTGCCGGTTATACTCGTCCTCGGTTTTGTGCTTGGCCATCATCTTGTCCCAGAACTTACGTACCAAGTCCTTGGATTCCTGATCGACTTCCTCGTTCCCTTCCTTGTCGTCAGGGGCGGAGATGATGATCTCGCTCGTCACATGGCCTATCTCATCGAGAACCTCCTTGAAGCGCACGGCAGCGGCCTTTGAGGGTGCCACCAGTTGCGCCTTGAAACCCGTGCCCTGCCAATACTGGCGGTAGTGCTCTGAGATATCGAACGCCTTGGCGCGGATGGCTTGGCTCGTCTTTGACAAGGCATCCATTCGCGAGAATTTCCGTTTTAGATCGGCTTTCTGCTTCTCCGTCAGCCCCTCACTGATCTTGTCGAACCAGGTATCGACGACATCGCCACTCACCTGTTGCGCGACCAAGCGCCCTTCATAGAGCAAAGGGACGACCGCTTCGTCCTTCACCGCCTGATCAATCGTATATTTGTGGATCAACCCCCCGAACGTATCGAGGGTGTTCTTGTCCTTCTTCAGAAGCGGCGTGCCGGTGAAGCCGAGATAGCAGGCGTTCGGCAAGATACGCCGCATCTTCAAGGCGAACTTGCCGTGACCGCCATAGCGGCCTGTCTGACTCCGATGGCTTTCATCGACGAGAACGAAGATGTCGGCGCTATCATCCTTGAAGTCATCCGCCTTGATGGCGGTATCGAATTTGTTGATGATTGTCGTAACCAATGGTGCGCGGTTCCTGATCAGCTCGACCAGGTTTGCCCCCGTGGCTGCGCGCACGGGTTCAAGGTCGCAGGACTTGAACGTGCCCTTGATCTGCTTGTCCAGGTCATCGCGATCCGTGACGATCAGGATACGGGGGTTCTTCACGTCCTTGTCGAGGGCAAGAGCGCGCCCAAGCATCACCATTGTCAGGCTCTTCCCTGAGCCTTGCGTATGCCAGATCACGCCGCCTTTGCGACGACCTTCCAGATCGAAGCCTTTCAGGCGAGCAAGAGCTATTCTGATGCTGAAGAATTGCTGATGGCGAGCGATCTTGCGCACCCCTCCATCGAAGACCGTGAAACGGCGCACAAGGTCGAGGAGACGCTCTGGCCGGCACATTGCGTAGATGGCGCGATCCTGCTCACTGATCGACCTTTCTCCTCCCGCTGCCAATTCCTCGAAGAAGCCCCGCGCATCGGCCAGATCGCCCGAGAAAACAGCGCTCTTTTCCTCTGCCGTCAAAGGTCGATTGATCGCAGTGGAGATGTCCGCGTCCTGATCCTCTTCATCGCGCCAGATTTGCCAGAACTTGCGCGGCGTGCCCACGGTGGCATAACGGGCTTCCTGCCGCTTCATGCTCATCAAGAGCTGCGCATAGTGGAAAAGCTGCGGGATGTTGTCCTCGTTCTGATACCCGATCAGCTGGCTGTCGGCTTTCTTGAGTGACTCTGTCGGGCGCTTGTTCTCGATCACGATGAACGGAATACCGTTCACGAAACAGACGATATCGCAGCGCCGTGTCGCGGTGCTCGCCGTCCGCTCGACACTCATCTCCGCCGTCACATGGAAGATGTTGTTTTCAGGCGTTTCCCAGTCGATGTACTTGAAGGAATAACTCTTGCTGTCGCCCTCAATGGCCTTGGAGATCGTCGTGCCCAGAACCAAGAGATCATAGATATCCTGGTTCGTGCCCTTCAGCCCCTTGAGCTTGTCAGGGGTGGGCTTGAGGCGGCGCAGCGCTTCGTGAGCGTCTTCCAGATCGAACGCATAGCTCTTGCCGCGATAGCTGTAGCTGTTGAGCTTCAGCATCTGCTCCACAACGATGTCGTCGAGGATCACGTTGCGGGGTTTCCCCCGCAGCTGATCGACCTGTCCCTGTGACAAGGGCTGGAAGCCAAGCGCCACCAGCGTCTGGATCGCAGGTATCTGGGATTGGTACTTTTCGGCGGGGTTGAAACCTTGAGGTGCAGGGTGCTGATTCATGCTGCCTCCTCAATCACATCGTCGATGCCTTCGTCGCCATCATCTCCATTACCATCGTCAGCATCAGACGCAGGCTTCTCAATAAGCTCGATAGCCACAGGAATACCGAACTGTGCGAGGCGCTCGACAGCAGCCTGGAAACTCACCTTGCTGAAAAAAGGTAAACCAAGAGTCCCGTCTGCATACGGCGGTCTCATGATACCATAGACAACTCGGTAGTCTTCTCGAACCACTTTGTCGGTGCTCTTGGGCAGGTGAACCTCGAAGCCTGCCTTGACAGACTTTACCTTGGCGCGAAGCTTCTTCCTGAATTCTTTGTCAGAGATAAAGGCATCCGCACTGACAACTCCTTGGGACCAGAGATGACTGATCGGTCCTGAAGAGTTTCCGTCTTTCAAGTGGATGAAATCCTTCTTGTCCGAAAAGAAGTCGCAAGGTTCGATATTTGCATATCGCACGTTTTGCGGGTTGATCTTAGTACGATCCAGCTTGACCAGGTCGTCGCGACTGGCCTCAAGGTGGTCAATCAGTTCTTCCTCGTTGCGGCAGGTTGTCTTGCCAACAATGGTAACCCGCTCAATCGCGTTGAAGGCGGCTTCGATACGGTTCTTGAACGATTTTTCGACTTTGTACCAATCACCGGCGAAGAGGACATAGTAGTCTTGGCTCGCACCTGTGCCGAGTGTTGTTTCATAAACAAAGCAATCATATACACGCCACTTCTCAGAAAACTCGCCTTCGTCATCAGCCTTCGCCTTGACGCGGTGCTTCTCTTTGATTTCGGAGATTCCGCCTTTGAAGGCGCAGCGCTTCAACTCTGCGATATAGTCCTTGATAGAAAGGCTGTGAAAATTTGTGCCGTGGCTCCCAAAACCGTTGTAATGTAGCAGAGCCCCCTCAGTGTAATTTACGATTTCTGGGGGCGTCATGTGTAGATCGCTGGCCTTGCCCGCCTTTAAGTCCTTGATCGCCTTTTCGATACTCGCGTCGAGCTTCTCGATTGTATCCTTTTCCTCGACTCTTCGCATGTTATCGACCCATGCGAACTCTTTTTGATAGGTCGTTTTGGTGTACTCCGAGATGATCTCAGCGCACTTCTCATGGAACTTGTCCGGTTCCACTCGGCACGTGATCGACAGGCTGTCCTTACCGGCAACGAAGCTGGCAAAGGCAGGTTTGCGCGGCGTGCCACCCGCGACCCGGGCGAGATCGCGAAGCATATCAACACCAAAAGCCTGGACATCGCTGTCTTTGCTCGCCTGCACACGTTTCTGAAACGTGACGGCATCTGGTGTTGCCAGATCAATGGATCGAAGCTTGTCTCTCGGTACGCTGTTGAGCGTGACCCGCAAGCCGAACTGACGCTCGAAAGCGTGATCGTTCAATGCGATATGGGCATGACCAAAACACACGGCGGCAATGCGATCCCCGACGGGTAAAAAGACAACCGCGCCTGCACCGCCTGTGAAGATGCCTTCGGGCAAATCGGGGCTGACTTGCTGCAACAGATCACGCCAGCCAGGCGGATTAGAGTAAATCTGTCCGATGAACAGCCGCGCTCCTTCGCCCGCACCCCACGGCCGTTCTTCAAGTGCTCGATCAGCGTCTGGTGCAAATGTCTCGGTGAAGGCGTCTTCGGGCGTACGTCCTTTCCGTAGGAGCCGGACGTTGAGTGTGCGCATTTTTGTTTTCTCAGTCATGCCGCTGCCTCTTCATCGTCCGAGACCTCGACACGCCATTCGCCCGTCAAGAGCTTCTGCATTAGGCCGCGCTTTTGCCGGGTCACAGCCTTGATCTCATCATCGAGGAGGCTGATCTCGGCCTGCGCGGCGTTGAGCCCTTTCGCGATGGCTTTCTGCCGTTCGATTGTTGGGACCGGCACCAAGATCGAGCCAAGATCGCCGAAGCTGACTGTCTCCCGAACGCTGCCTTGCGCTGCCAGAGCGATCCTTTGACGGGCCTCAGCAGAACGAAGCCAGTGCCCGAAGAAATCCGCGTCCAGTCCGCCTTGTACTTGGAACACGACATACATCGGGCTGAGCGCACCTTCGTCCCAGGCATCGAGACGCGCGATGGAGCCGACATTGATGCGCGATGGGTTGTAGGCATACTGACCCCGGCGGACGATCTTGTAATTCGACAGGCTGGCAGAAGCGACACGGTGCGCAAATTGTTCCTCGGCGAGCACGAAGCCTGCCGAGTTGGTCACGCTGAGCACACGTTGTACTTGCTCGTCTCGGTTGCGCGAGGATTTCTCCTTCAGAAATCCGCGCAAGTGCAAGCGCTCAACTTGGTCGTCGTGGATGAGTTTTGCAGCGAGCCCATCCAGCTGCCGCGCCTTCGCAGCCCGCAGAGCGTTAAGCTTTTCGAGCGCCTCTTCCCAAGTCCGCAGGATCGCAGCGATCTTCCGTTGCTCGGAAAGCGGAGGGAGTGGAAACTCGATAGTTTCCAAATCCGGACGATTGATCTTTGGCATACCTGTACGGAATGAGCGCGAAGTCGCATCTGCAACGAAACGCTCAGACGTAAGCACATAATAAATGAAGCTTCTGTCGGTTTTCGTCGGATCGGACACCCACATAGGGTACATGTCAGCGCTGCAAATGCCTGCGAAGTTCGGTAGGGCTGCCTTGTTTAGATTGGGCCGAATCTTCGAATACAAGATCGCTTTAGCGTCAAAGGCGTACTTACCAGAAATCTGCCCGAGTTCGCGAGCTGTCTTCAACCCGCTCTGAGAGAGTCCTCCGCCCGAGATAAGATTATCTGGGCCCACACTGACCAGGTCTGCAATCGCGTCCTCTTTTGGATCAACTTGACCGGATGCGATTGTTACCGCTTCTCCAAGGCTAGTCTGCTGCCATCCCTCACGCATCAATCCCGAGCTCCTTCAGATAGCCCGACATCTTCGTGCGTACGTCTGCCAGCTCGCCCTCGATCCGCACGATGTCCGCCTGCACTGCGGCGACGTCGATCTCTTCCTCGGGCTCGAAGGTGTCCACATAGCGCGGGATATTGAGGTTATAGCCGTTCTCGGCGATCTCCTCGGTGCTGGCGAGGTGGGAATACTTCTCGACCTCGGCGCGGGCGCTGTAGGTGTCGAGCACCCGCTTGATGTGGGTGTCTTCGTCCATCACGTTCTGGGCTTTGCCAGGCGTGAACTCCTTGCTTGCGTCGATGAAGAGCACGTCCTTGCGATCCGCGTTCGCGCCACCCTCCTCGCGGGAGCGGTCAAAGACCAGAATGGCGACGGGGATACCCGTGGTTGTGAAAAGGTTCGCGGGTAGGCCGACAACGGCGTCGAGGAGGTTTTCCTCGATTAGCTGCTGACGGATTTTGCCCTCTGCCCCGCCCCGGAACAGAACACCATGCGGGACGATCACCGCCACGCGGCCTGACTGGCGCTTGGCGATCTCGATCATGTGCGTGATGAAGGCATAATCACCCTTGGACTTGGGCGGAATGCCCCGCCAGTAGCGGTT
>JGI24514J20073_1000037_pt1 | contig 141709 bp, 131 predicted proteins | sample LinPmetageLP37_FD_20073 | JGI IMG/M metagenome (IMG submission 20073) | reverse complement strand
CCAGGCACGCTGGTATGGACCGCTTTCGCTTTGATCCCCGTCGGCTTTGCGGCGGGCGCGACACTGTTTGGCGTGATCTGGCGTGACAGCGCCCCGCCCCGATTGCTGGTGGCCGGGCACGGCCTGCTCAACGCGCTGGGCGTGGTCATTCTCGGCGTGGCGGTTTTCAGCTAAGAAACATCTTTGCCGGAGATCTCGTGCTCGCCGAGCGGCCGCGCCTGTTTCTGGAAGGGCCGAATGGCTCGGGCCGCTTTCAGCTCAGCCTTGACGTGGCCGAACAGGCCGCGCCAGAGCGGCATATGCCAGTCCGGCTCCCGCCCACGCCCCAGGCGCATGAGCTGCACGTAGTACCAGCCCATCTGCGAAAATATATTGATGAAGCGGAGCGCGCTCACCGGCGAGCGCAGACCGAACAGACCGCGCCCGTAAGCCAGACCTGCGCCGGGATCGTCGGCGCGCGCTGTCGTGGCTTCGAACAGCCGCGCCACGAAACCGGGGTCGACACAGAGCGGGCGCCCTAAACCGACGATATCGGTATCGCCGGACGCAAGCGCTGCTGCCATGGCGCCACGGCTACGAAAACCACCGGTGACCATAATCGGCATCTCTGCCTCGGCTCGGACAAGCGCGGCATATTCCAGAAAATATGCTTCGCGACGGCGGGTTGACGCACGCGCCGTCACGTCCGCGGTGTGGCTGCTGCCCTCGAAGCCGAGCAGCTGCGGCTGTTCGTAGCTGCCCCCGGAGATTTCCAGCAGGTCGATATCACAATGGTTGAGCCCGCGCACGACCTCCAGGCAATCGGCGTTGGAGAATCCGCCCTTCTGGAAATCGGCAGAGTTGAGCTTCACGCCAATCGCGAATTCGGGGCCGACCGCGGCGCGCACAGCGCGCACCACATCGAAGAGCAGGCGTGCCCGGTTGTCGAGAGATCCGCCGTAATCGTCGTCACGCTGGTTGGTGATGGGCGACAGAAACTGGCTGAGCAGATAGCCGTGCGCGGCATGGATCTGCACGCCGTCGAAGCCGCAGCGCCGAGCCACGACTGCGGCGTTTACGAAGCGCTGCTGAATGGCGCTGATATCCGCACCGCTGAGCGCGCGCGGCGTGCGATAGGCGCCCAGCAGCTTGAGTCCGACCGCCGATGGCGCCACCGGCCGCGGGCTGCAGTAGAACGGCGCCTGGCGACCCGCATGCGACAGCTGCATCCAGATTCGACTGCCGCCACTTCGGCCTGCTGCGGCCCAGCGCGCCAGTGCCGGCTCATCGGCGTCGCCGTCGATCACGACGTTGCCAGGCCGCTCCAGATCCCAACGATCGATCTGTACGTTGCCGGTGATCAACAGCCCCGCACCGCCGCGGGACCAGCGCCCATAGAGCCGGTCGAGTGCCGGTGTAGCGTTCATGCACGCGTTGGCCAGGCCCTCGGTCATTGCCGCCTTGGCGATACGGTTGGGCAGAATCTGGCCGCAGGGCAGCGTCAGCGATTGGCGCAAGGCGGCAATATCAGCCGCTGCGGCGCCAGAATGCTCGGAGGTTTGGTCACGTTCATTCATCCGCCGAGCATAGCGCGATGATGCGAGCGACATGGCCAGACGGCGATGCTTGTGGCTACTGACGCCGGCCACGATCGTGTTTCGACTGCGACCGGCGCCAATCGCCAAGCGCTCTGGCGCTCGCCTGGCCCGGACGCCAGACGGCCGCTACCGATTCAACTCCCGCGCCTCCATGGGCCTATCCATCACCGTATCCGATACACCATGGGTTTCATCCAGACAACAGAGCAGCTAACGGCCGCTTCGGGTTTCGACTCGGGCGGAGATCGGCATGACGATGACGTCGGACACGCGCACCGGCCGCGGATGATCGCCCAGCGCGTCGGCCACGACGTGCCCCATGATGCGCAACACAGCGCCGGCCGTCGCCGTCTGTTGCTGCGCGGCCCGAGACTGCCTGCGTCTGCTCGCGCTTGTCGCGGCCGGCCTGGGCCACACGCCACCGGCGCCACGGGTTCGACAGCCGTGCGCACGCCGATCGCCTTATTCATGGTGCTTCTCTGCCTGTTGATCGGCGGCTGTACGGCGAAAGACAGCCCTGAAGCACGCTTCGACGATTATCAGGACCGGCTCGCGCGCACGCTTGAAGTAGTCCGGCCGATAGCCGTGGCGCCATCGGCGCAGCTGTATCCGGGCAAGCGTGAGCTGCAGTTGGCGCTCGAAACACCGCGCACCGGCTGGATCGGCCTGTTCCAGCTGCATCGCTGCGGCCTGGTCAATCTCGTGTCCGAACGCAACAGTATCCTCGGCCGTGTGGCCCCCGCGCACCAGCGGCTGGCCTACGAGTCGAAACTGCTGGCAGGCCTGCAAAGCTGCCGGACGGATACAGCGGACGACAAGACAGCCGACGACGATTTCAAGGCGCGTCTGAACGAACTGATCGCGATCAAGGAACAAGCGGTACCGGCAATTTTCTGGAACTACACGCTGGGCGGCGACGCGAGCGCGCACCTGTTCAGCCTGGCCGGACGGCCACCGACGGCGACGCCGACCGCCGCCGGGCGAGACAGCCGCGCGGCCCTGGAAGATCTGTCATCGGCCGGGCGGCGGCTGGCCGACGGCGAAACGCTAGATGCCGACGAACTCGCCGCGATCTATCAGCGCCTGGAGAGCTCCACCTACGGCGGGCAGTTACAAAGTGCCGCGATCTCAGCTACCGCTGCGCTGGACGCTGCGCGCGCCATGATCGATCGGCGTCTTGCGCGCCGACCGGTGTGCTTCAACGGTCGGCCCAGTCGCCGCGGACGAACCCTGCAGACAATCCTGCTACAGGTGTACGGGCCCGGCGTTCAGGCCTATCTGGCGGATCTGGTGCGCGCCGGACGCGAATGGCGCGCCGCGGTTGCAACGCTGGTCGATGTACAGCGCGTGCCTTTGCCGCAGACCTGGACGGCCTATCAGCAGGCCACGCTCGCGCCGGACAGCGGCGTCTGGGCGCGGCTGGATACCGCCATTCACCGGCACACAAAGCGCTGGCAGGACATGCTGGGCGACTGCGGGCTCATGCCGGGCCAGGCGCAGACCCGTTCCGGGCCGTAGCGAGGCTATTCTGCAACAGACCCTAGCGTCGACCGTCGCGACCGATAGCGCGCTCTGCCGGCCGCATGGCCCGTTGGCCGGGCGTGATCTGGCGCGCCGACGGGTCGCGGCCGAACGACCTGTGAGCACGCTGTTCATGGCGATGCCCGCGGTGGGCGCGATATCGTGAGTGACCATAAGCCCCGTCGGCCTGCGAACGGCTACCGTAGGGGTGGGAATAGCCGCCAACGCGCGGCGCTGTCCCGGCTCCGAAGCGGCCGTAGACGCCGCTGCCGGGATGTTCGAATACACGCCCCTGGCCTGGCGCGCCACGAGCGACCCCGTAGCCGTAGGGCGTGATGATCACCCGGTCGGGCCCAGGAGTGCTGTATTGCTCATAACGATAGCCGCTCGAAGGCCCGAAGACCTGAGTCTCGCGCTCGCTGCGATAGCTGCCGAACGGCGTACTGCGCTGCGACTTCTCGATAACGATGATCTGCGAGTTATCCGCCGCCGACGCACCGGCTCCCCACGCCAACAAGCAGACGCAGAACAGCATCACAAGCGCCGCAATATCCGTGTCATGGCTCATCACCGACCTCCGATCCGCTTCGGCGACGCGTTCAGTACGGTCTCGCGTCATGTTCTAGCTTCTACCATCAGGCCGTGATCGTGAACCTGTCGTGAATGACACAATGTTCGCTGGAAAGCTTCAGGACAGGTTCAGCGCGTCCCGCTTAATCTCGTCTGTCAAAGACACTGGCCAGCCACAATGAATATCCGCGCACGCTCGTCATCGCCATCCTTGTCGGCCGCAGTCGCCGGGCTTTTGATCGTCATGACAGTGGCTCTTGTCGGCTGTGCAGGCAGCCCGAAGCCTGAGGTGGATCCGATATTCACTGCGGTGCCCGGCGGTAAATACGACTGTTATTATCAGACTGACAATCGCAACACTGTGGTCAAGGGTGCGACAAGCACTGTAGGCCAGGCGGCGGTCGGCGGCGCGGCCGGCGGTTTGCTGGGCAATCAGATCGGTAGTGGTAGCGGACGGGATATCGCAACCGGCGTGGGCGCCGCGGCCGGTCTTGCGGCCGGCGCCTGGAACGCGCGTCGCATGCAGAACAATCGCGTAAACGATTGCCTTCAGCAATCACCGGCAGGTTCACAGTCGCTTGATCGCTACAACTATCAGTATCAGGGCGGCTAGCTGACCAGCGTGATATTGAATCTCTCCAAGCCTCGAAAACCGGGCGCACGCCAGGCGGCAAACCTGGACACGGCGTTTCTTGTGCTAATTTTCCTGCTCCTGTTTGCGCCGCTCGCCTACGCGCAGTCATCGAGCGCGCTGCGTTCGAACATGGCGCAGGCCGCCGGGCCCGGACCAGGCAGCGCCACGCAGCGCGCGGAGAACGACAACGGTCAACGCTTGCCGCCCAACGTAGCGCCCGGTGAAGCCGCACGACGTGCGACGCGCGAGTATGGCGGCCGCGTGCTCAACGTCGTACTGGAAGACGGTCCGGGTGGGCCGTATTATCGGGTGAAGCTGCTCGACGGCGGGCGCGTTCATGTCGTCCACGTCGAGGCCCGCAAATAACGCGAGCACTTGTACTGCACGCAGAGGACGACGCATCAATGCGAGCACTGGTTATCGAGGACGACGTCGATCTGCGCGAGCAGATCTGTGTACAGTTGCGCCGCGACGGGTTTGCCGTCGACGCGACCGGCGAGGGCGAGGAAGGCATGTTCTTTGCCCTGGAGTATCCGATCGATATCGCGATCATCGATCTGGGGCTGCCCGGCCCGACCGGGCTGGATATCATCCGCGAAGTGCGTGAGGCCGGGCTGGATTATCCCATCCTCATCCTGACCGCGCGCAGCCGCTGGCAGGACAAGGTCGAGGGGCTGGAGGCCGGTGCCGACGATTACGTGGTCAAACCGTTTCAGCCGGAGGAACTCACCGCGCGTATTCAGGCGCTGGTGCGCCGTTCGCGCGGCTGGGCACAGCCCAAGCTGGAGTCCGGCGATATCGTGCTCGATACATCGCGCCAGGAAGTGTTCGTGGCGGGTGAATCGATCGAGCTGACGGCCTATGAGTATCGCGTGCTCGAGCACCTGATGCTGCATGCCGGCGAGGTGGTCTCCAAGACCGCGCTGACCGAGCATATCTACGAAGAGAACGCCGAGCGTGATTCCAACGTGATCGAGGTGTTCGTGCGGCGCCTGCGCGCCAAGCTCGACCCGGACGGCACCCGCAAGCCAATCGAGACGCTGCGTGGCCGCGGCTATCGTCTGGCACGAGATGATCGATCGGCCGCAAGCGATACCGGCGCCGCCAGCCCGTGATGAACTCGCTGCGGGCGCGGCTGCTCGCTGCGACCGCAGTCCTGTTGCTGGCCTTCATCCTGCTCACCGGTCTGGCTCTGGAGACCGCCGTGAGCGAGCGCGCCAACCAGGCCGAGCACGACCGTCTGCAGGGGCTGAGCTACGCCCTGCTCGGCAGCGCTGAAATCACCGACGACGGCAGCTTCAAGCTCGCCTCGCGCGTGCTGCCCGAATCCGATCTCACCCGCCCCGAATCCGGGCTCTATGCGCTGGTTCTGGATGATAAGGACGAGCCCGTCTGGCGCTCGCCGTCGCTGCTGGGCACGATCGCTCTGGAGGCCACGCCTGCGGTTGGCGAGTGGCTGCTGGCGCGCGTCGAGCGCGACGGCGGCACGCTGATTGCCCTGTCGTTCGGCTTCCGCTGGGTGACCGACGCGGGCGACGACTACCGCTATACGCTTGTCGTGGCCCAGGATGCCGCCACTTTCATCAAACAGATGCAGCGCTTTCGCGGCGTGCTCTGGACCCTGCTGCTGGGTTCCGCGCTGGCTCTCCTACTCGTCGAACTGTTGATCCTGCGCTGGGGCCTGGCGCCCCTGCGGCGCCTCGCGCGCAATCTGGCAACGCTGCAATCGCATGAGCAACGCCGCATCGAGGGCCGTTACCCCGACGAGATTCAGCCGCTGGTGTCCAACCTCAACGCCATGCTCTCCAACGATCAGGCCCGGCTTGTGCGCTATCGCAACGCGCTCGGCGATCTGGCCCACAGCATGAAGACGCCGATGGCTATCCTGCGCGGACTGGCCGAGGACGACGACATGCCCCAGGCCCAGCGGGCCCCGCTGCGCATTCAGCTGATGCGGATGAACGATATCCTCGACTATCAGCTGCAAAAAGCCGCCGCCGCGGGCAAACGCAGCCTGGCACCGGCGCTGATCATAGCGCCGGTAGCCCACAAGCTCGCGCGTACGCTGACCAAGGTCTATGCCGAACAGAACACCCGATTCGAGGTGCAGATCGATGCGCGCCTGACCGGCCCTATCGACGAGGGCGATCTCACCGAACTGCTCGGCAATCTCATGGACAACGCCGCGAAGTACGGTCGCGGCAAGGTGGTAGTAGGCGCATCCAACCAGAACAACGACCTGCATCTGCGCGTCGACGACAACGGCGACGGCTTCGGCCACGACGCTCAGCGCCTGCTCGAGCGCGGCGTGCGCGCAGACACCACGCGCGAGGGCCAGGGCCTGGGCCTGGCGGTGGCCGCCGAGATCGTGCGCGCCTATACCGGCCGCATCGAGCTGACCCATGGCGAGACCGGCGGCCGCGTCCAGGTGATCATCCCGGCCAATTGAGGCTGATCCCTGCCGCAGGCGGCACCGGACGCGGCGCGGCGCGGCGCGGCGCGGCGCGGCGCGGCGCGACAGATTATCGCTTGTGACCCGAGCCTGTCGCCCCAATCCTGTGTTTTTACAGGCCGCCCTCAAATGGGCGATGGTGTGTCAATACAAACGCCGGCCCGCGGCCTGCACATCACAAGATCACCCCATGGTTATGCCCTATGAATGACGCCGAGCCGACCCCACGCCTGGACCCGGAAAACCTGAGCCCCGAGGCCATGGACGCCGATGCCTATCATCGCGTGGTCGGGCCGGCCCTGCAGGTGGCCGCCGAAGTCGCTGCCAAGCGCGGCCACCCCACGCTGCACGACGACATGGCCGCCATGCTGGCGCTGGTGGAAATGGTCACGCGTATGGCCGATCTCTACGCCGAGCACTATCCGGACGCCGACGTGCGCCCCGAAATGCTCGACAATGCCGCTACCGGCGCCTGCGTGATGGTTTTCCAGCAGGCCAAGCTGCCGGCCGATGCGATCGGCCAGTGCCTGGCCGCACTGGAGACCGCCTACCGTCAGTTGCACGAGCAGAACGTCATCGACGAGGCCCGGCCGTTCATCGCCATGGCCTGGTCGCACTTCGAGGACGACCAGCGTGACGAAGCCAAGCACTGTCTCACCCAGTCCACACAGCGCGCGATCGCCGCGATCGAGGCCTGGCAGACTCAGGTTCACTAGGGTGTCCCACCGACACTACCGCGGCCTGGCCGTGCTGGTTGCAGCGGCGCTTGCACTTACCGGCTGCATCACGATCAATCCGCTGGGTGGCGGCGGCGATAATAGCCTTCAGGAAACCACCGTCGAAGGCGAAGGCCACGCCAAGGTGCTGTGGCTGCCGATCTCGGGCTTCATCTCGGATACCGCGTCGAGCCGCGCGCTCGGGTTCGTCCAGCAGCCCTCGACGCTGGCCACGATCGATCGGGCGCTCGACAAGGCCGCGGATGACGACGCCATCAAGGCGGTCGTGCTGCGTATCAACAGCCCGGGCGGCACGGTATCGGCCGCCGACGAGATCCATGCGCGTATCCAGCGTTATCACGCCCAGACCGGCGTGCCGGTGATCGCAAGCCTCGCCGGCGTGGCTGCATCCGGCGGCTACTATGTGGCCATGGCGGCCGATCCGGTCATCGCTCAGCCCACCACCATCACCGGCTCGATCGGCGTGATCATTATCGGGGTGAACGCGGCCGGTCTTATGGACAAGCTGGGCCTGAAGGATCAGACCATCACCTCCGGCGCCCATAAGGACATCCTGTCGCCGCTGCGCACCGAACGCCCGGATGAACGCGCCATCGTCCAGCGCGTGGTCGACTCCCTGTATGCCCGGTTCGTGCAGGTGGTCGAAGCCGGGCGTCCCGACCTCAATCGGGCCCATCTGGACGAAATCACCGACGGACGGATACTGGCGGCCGACGACGCGCTGCGGCTCGGCCTGATCGATCGGATCGGTCATCTGGACGACGTCATCGCGCTGGCCCGGCGCAGTGCGCAAGACGACGATGCACGGATCGTGCGGTACTACCAGGGCCGCGCAGCGCCGTCGAGCCTGCTGGCCGAGAGCCCGGTCGGCGGTAGCGCACTCGGCGTAAACGCGGCCGGAATCCCGATCGAACTGTCCGCGGGCAGCGACGGCGTCGGCCAGCCGCTCTATCTCTGGCAGCCGCCCGCGCCGGCTTACTGACCCGCCGGGACCTCGACCAACACGGCCTCGCGAACGGCAGTGGCCGGCCACCACTTGCGATCGCCAGTGCGTTGAGAGTCAGTCGCGATCCTGTTCCGGGTCGCTGGCCGCGGCGGCCACTGCAGCCGTCGGCTTGGCATCCTCGAGATGCGGCAATGAGGTCAGATGCGCGATCGACTGACGCAGGTCCGAGCCCAGCAGTCGCAACGCATGTTCGGCCACGTTGCGCAGGCGCTCGTCGATATGCAGGCGGTTGCCCTGCTGCTCCAGCAGGCCGACTCGTACCAGGGTCTGCAGATAATTGCGGAACAGTCTGAGGTCGAAGAACTCCGGGCTGTTACGCCCGGACACGATCGCCATGCGTTCGGCCATGAGCTGACACTGGCGCTCGAAGCGACCGCGCTCGATGATGCTGCCCACGTCCAGGTTGTGGCTGAGCAGCATCACGGTCATCGCATAGCGCTCGAGCGCTTCGCGCATGATCCGCGACAGGCTCACCAGGGCAGCGAATTCGTGGGTGCCTGCTTCCGGACGACGCAGCCGGTCTTTATCGTCGACCATCAGCAATCCGGTGGCGATCATGCCGTCAATGGCATCGTTGAGCGCGGCTTCGGCCTCGTCCACCGGCCATCGCAGGAACAGCTCGGAGGCCAGCAGCGGGTACAGCTCCAGCGCATCCGCCAGCAGGGCACGTCGATTGCGCTGCTCGAAATGGGCAAAGAAGTTGGCGATCAGCGACGGCAACGCGAACAGATGCATGACGTTGTTGCGCGTATAGGTCAGCAGCACGGCCTGACGCGATTCCACCGTGAGTACATCGCCCCAGGCGTGTGGCACGCGCAGCATGCGCATGGTCGGCTCGGCCTCGGCGAGCATCGCTTCGCCGTCGACGTCCGGCCCGGGCGCGGTCGCGTCGGCCGAGTACGGACTGGTGCGGGCCAACTTGGCGAGCAGCTCGAGCGTATGCACCATCTCGTTCTCTGCCACGGCCTTCTGCGGGCTGCCGAGAAGCACCAGAGAGGCCAGCCCGGTGGCATTGAGCGTCGCGGTGGCATTGATGCCCTCCATGACGCGATCGGCCAGGTCGGCAACAAAATGCTGTAGCCACTTCGGCCGGGTATCGACGTCGAGACCGGCCATCTGGCGGCGCCAGTCCGGCAGATGCGTATCGGCGTAGCCCTGAAGATCGATCGGTTCACCAAACGAGACACATACCTGTCCGTATCGACGCTTGAGTACCTTGGTCGAACTGCGCACCAGATCACCCACGGATTCCCCTTTCTTGGGGCGCGTGCCGCGTAGTTCGTCGAAGTACTTGTTGACCTCCATGACCCGGTCGTAACCGATATAGACCGGCACGATCGCGGTTGGCGCACCGTTGCTGCCCAGCGCGCTGGTCACTGCCATCGACAGCATGCCGGTCTTGGGCGCGAGCAGCCGACCGGTACGGCTGCGCCCCCCTTCGAGATAGAACTTCATGGGCTGGCCGCGCTGAATGAGCACGTCGACATAGGCCCGGAACACCGCCGTGTAGAGCCGGTCGCCCTTGAAGCTGCGGCGCAGGTAGAACGCGCCACAGCGGCGCAGCAGCGCCCCGATAGGCCAGAAGTTGAGATTCACCCCGGCGGCGACTTGCGGTAGCGCCAGCCCTTCCTTGTAGAGGATATAGGACACCAGCAGGTAGTCCATATGGCTGCGGTGGCTGGGCAGATAGATCACTTCACGGCGGTCGTGGGTGGTCGCACGCAGACGCTGCAGATGACGGACATCGACGCCGTCGTAGATCCGATTCCATAGCCAGGTGAGCACCCGCAGCATGAAGCCGATAGCGATATTGGAATAGTCGGCCGCTATCTCATTGGCATAGTCGCGCGCGCGCGCACGAACCACCGACAGCGTGGTGTCCTCGCGTCGAGCGGCCTCTTCCAGGCTGTGTCGTACGTCGGGATCGGCCAGCAGCGAATTGATCAGCTGGCTACGCCGGGATAACGTCGGGCCCAGCGTGGCCGCGCGTTGACGTCGGAAATGCACCCGCAGCACGCGCACGAGCTTGCGCACCAGCGTGGCCGGCGGCGCGTCGTCGTCGAGAAACGCGCGATAGTCCAGCGGCTGGCCGAAATGCACCAGCGTATTCCGGCCATTTGCGAGTACGATCAGAAACTTGCGCAGCATGCCGGTGCGCTCGCTGTCGGCAAACAGGATCCGGAACAACGACGTTTCCTTGACCGGGTTGCGCCCCCAGAACACCGATACCGGCACCATCTGCACGTCGAAGCTCTTGTCGTGCAGGCCCCGGGAGACGATGCGATGCAACTCGGAGCGGGCCCGGCTTCGGCCCACCGGCAACGCCAGCACCACCGCACGATCGTTCCGGGGCATGGCGTTGCCGGCCAGAAAGGGCCGCGGCAGACCGTGCTCGGCACAGGCGACTTCCAGCGCCAGCCAGTCCACGAGACTGGCCACCGGCAGCACGTAACACACGGGTTTGTCGGGGGACAGTGCGATCTCGTCTAGATCCGACGGTGAAGCATGGGTATTGATCCACGCGCGCACCGGCCAGCGCAGCAGCGGCATGAACAGCATGAAGAAACGGATCAAAAACGGCATGGTATGTCTTGCAGTAAGAAAACGAGCGGCGTCGAGGCGTGGCCGCCGTGCGGTGCGCTGGCGTATATCCGACGTGGGCGTGGGCGACGCGCAGTCATTTGGAGCGGACGAACAGCCGCACGAGGTTGCGGCTGGTCTGGCCGATAGCACGGGCGATGCGCTCGATCGAGCCGCGTTCGGTCAGGCTCTGTCGATCCGCGGCCGAGGCAAGACGCGGCGCAAAGCGTACCCGCAGCTTCACCAGCGCACTCCGATCGGCGGCCACGAACTCCCGAAACAGCCAATTCCACGGCAGATTCCAGATCCGGCCACGGCAGACACGGGCCACGAAATCAACGATATATGGCATGCCCTCATCGTCCATCAGAATATTGCTGGGCGCCCGCAGGTCGCAGTGCGCCACACCGCGCTCGTGCATGGCGCCCACCAGCCGATCCAGCTCGAGATAAGCGGCCTCCGGCGCGCCTGCCTTCGGCCACGGCGTGGCCGGAATATATTCCATGAGCAGGCCGCGCGCATCGAGCTGGCGATGGATCCGAGGAATGCCGCGGACACCGGCCAGACGCCGCAATGCACTGGCCTCACGCCATATCAGCACCGGCGCGATCACCCGCCCGAACCAGCCCGGCGTGCGCGCATAGTCCTTGAGAATGGCCCTGGCGCCGCCACAGGCCACCAGCGCCACCTCGGGTTCTGTCGCCCCACCGGCCTTGAAATAATGCGAGGCCCGTCCATGCAGCGCTTCCCGCGAGAGTGCGATCAACTCCTGCATGTCCGTGGCCCCGGACAACGACTGGGCCCGGGCATGGGCCTGTTCGGTCATGACGACGTTTATTCTTCGTCGCTGGCCGCGTCGTCGTCACCGTACAGACGGTTCGCCGGCACGTTGCCGTCGTAGACCGACTTCAGGCGATTTTCCAGATAGTAACCGCGCATGAAGGCATAGGGGTCGAACTGCTGGGCGAGCGTTTCCTCGAAGCCGAGCAGGCTGGCCCGAAGATTGAGCACTTCAAGACCGCGCAATGCGTAGGGAATCCAGGGATAGTCCTCATCAATGGCGTCGAATTCATCGAGGTAATTGATCGGATAGAGAAACTGGTCACCCAGTCCGCCAGTGAAGTCGCGGCCGCTGCTGGGCCCCAGGAACGGCAGAACCAGATACGGGCCCTGGCCAAGCCCCCAATAGCCCAGCGTCTGGCCCAGATCCTCGTCCGGATCGTTGATACCAATCGCGGTGGCCACATCGAACAGTCCGCCGACGCCAGCGGTGGTGTTGACCATGAAACGGCCCAGTGATTCGTTGAACGAACCGAACTTGAGCTGCAGCGCGCTGTTGACGATGCTCACGGGCTGGTGGGCATTATCGAAGAAGTTGCCGATGCTGCGCTGGACCGGATCCGGGGTGATCTTGTCGTAGCCACGCGCGACCGGCTGCAGGATATAGCGATCGGCGGTGTCGTTGAACTTGTACACCGCGCGGTTGACCGGCTCGATCGGATCCCAGGGATCCGACGGCGGACTATGCGCACAACCAGCCAGAACGACTACGCTCAACAGACCGGCGCCGTGGGCCAGGAATCGGCTGAAGAATCGGGAAAAGCTATTCATCTTGTATCGGCCTCGAAAAGCGCACGCCACGAACTACTTGTTGCCACGGTAATGGCCCAGCAGTTCCGTCAGCGAGCGCTGCGGTTGGAAATCGAAAGTACGCGCAAACAGGCTACCGTCGATGATTACTGCGTACTTGAAGAAATTGATCAGATAACTCGGTGGCGCATAGCGTCCCAGTGCCCGCACGGCCCGCCGGGCCAGCATCGGCGGCACCGACGGCAGGAACAACCGTCGGCAGCCGGCCAGCTGAAGCGCATCCTGGTAGGAGACATAGTCATCCGGTGCGACATTATATACGCCCGGATGGTTGCGCTCGAACGATCTCATCACGGCCTCGGCCATATCTTCCACATGGATGAACTGCATCAACGGCGAAAAGCCAAGCAGACACGGGGCGACCGGCTGCGCGAGCATGCGGCTGATTTCATTACTGATGCCCGGCCCCGCGATATGGCAGGGCCGCAATATCGTGATGTTGAGCTCGGGATGCTTGTACAGATGGATATTGAAAAGATTCTCGAGTTCGACCGCATCGACGATCTCACGCATGAGATTGGCCGCGCGCATCGGGTATTCCTCGTCGATGAGCGACGGGTTGCGCGCGTCGGCGCCGTATACGTGGAAGGTCGACAAGGCGATCACCTGCTCCACGCCGTACTGGAGCGCCAGACGCAGCAGCCGCGCGGTGCCGGTCACGTTCGCCGAGTATCGCCGGCCACGGGTGGACTGGGTGAAGCGGATTCGCCCCAGATGGATGATGGCGGTAAAGCCATGCTCACGAAACACGTCCTCGAATGGGTGCGTGTTGAAATCCACTACGTAGTCGACTGTGTCCGGGTAACTGGTCTGCAGCCCACGGAATTCGACGCCGATCACATCGTAGTTCTCGCGCAGCAGTGCAATCACGTGCTGTGCGAGCGCGCCGGCCGCACCCGTGACCATCACCTTGCCGCGGGTGGCGCTGCCAATGCCGGCCGGCGCGGCCTTGCGCGCGGTGTCCGCGGGCGCCCGCCGGCGCGCCGGCGTCTTGCGTTTTGGGGCAACCGAGCCATTGCCCGCCCCTGTTTTTCGCGTGTTCTTATCGGTCATGGACGGGCCCTAGAAAATGCTCTTGCGCTGAGCGATGCCGGTATCGATCAGGTCACGGATCGCGTCCTTGACCTCTTCGACCCGCCACTCGACGTCGCGTTCGTTGCGCGCGTCGTTGGCATAATGCATCGGCTTGCCGAAGTTCATGAACACACGCGCCGGCAGCGGCACCAGCGGCGCCAACGGGAAATACGGCAGGCCGAGCACACGCGCGAGCGGCTTGATATTGGCCAGCGACGGCATGGTCTCTTCGCAGCCCACCACGCCCACGGGCACGATCGGCGTGTTGTACTCCATCGCCAGATGCATGAAGCCGTGGCCAAAGCGCTGTAGCTGATAGCGCAGCCGATACGACTTGCCGGAGCCGCGAATACCCTCCGGAAATACGACGATTGCCTCGTCGCGCTCGAGCATCTTGGCGCAGTTCTTGGGATCACCGATGACCCCGCCGACCGAGTTCATCCAGTTGCCCAGAAATGGCACCGAAGGAAACCAGCGCTCGATCATCGAACGCGGCAGACGCGCGTTCTCGGGCTGGTTGGCCACCGCAAAACTCACCATTACCCCATCCATGGGCAGCTGACCGCTGTGGTTGCCCACGATCAGCAGGCGTCCTTCGGCCGGGATATTGTCCAGTCCGAACGCCCGCGCCCGGAAGTAGTTGTCGTAGAGCCAACGCACGGCCATGAACGATATCTTGGCGGTGTCGGGGTTGAGCCCCCAGGGGTCGTATCCCTGCGATCCCATATTATGCTTGGGTAGCGCATCGACCAGCGCATCGACTTCCCGAGTCACCGTGCGCGGCTTGAGAAATTGTCGGACGCGCATGTCGATCCTCGCACAAATACCCGGTGCTACGCAGGCACCCGGCTATGGTTATAGACTCCACCCTGTCACCATCGAGCTTACCACGCAGCCTGTCGCCGACGTTGCCTCCCATGCCCGACTTTCCCGTGTCTGATACCGCGCCCGGCGGCCGCCTCCAGCAGGTCGTGAGTATCGGTACCGATCTGATCCGACCGGGCACTGGTCAGGCACGAACCGCATTCGACGACGCAGCGCTGGCCGAACTGACGGCCTCTATCGTCGAATCGGGCGTGATCCAGCCCGTGGTGGTCAGCGGCAACCCGGAGCACGGCTATCGACTGCTCGCCGGCGAGCGACGCTGGCGCGCCGCGCAGCAGGCCGGGCTTGGCCAGCTGCCGGCCATCGTGCGCAACGATCTGTGCGAAAACGATGCCGTGGTACTCGGCCTGATCGAGAATCTGCAGCGGGAGTCGCTGGGCGTGATGGATACGGCGCACGGCCTGGGCCGGCTGTGCGAGCGCTTTGCGCTCACCCACGACGACGTCGCCCGGAAAATCGGCAAATCACGCGCGTATGTGACCAACTATCTACGCCTGCGCTCGCTTGCTGAACCCGTCCAGGCGCTTGTCGAAAACGGGGCGTTGCAACTGGGCCATGCCAAGATTCTGGCCGGCCTGGGCGCCGCCCGCCAGATCGCGCTGGCCCGCGAGGCTGCCGATCGCAGGATGAGTGTACGGGCGCTCGAGGCCGCCGCAAGGCGCAACGCACAGCCCCCAGCCGAGCCGATCAAGGTCGACGGCGATATGGCAGAGCTCGAGTCACGGCTGGCCGAGCATGTCGGCAACGACGTACAGATCAGCTACGAACCTGATCGTCGGCGCGGTGAGCTGCGCATTGCCTTCCACGATCTTGACGAGTTCGACGGGCTGCTCGCGAAACTGGGTTATATCGCGGAATAGCGCACGCCGGCTGGGCATTGCGAAAGCACAGCCTCGTGCTGATCAGCGGCGATTGCGGCTATGGCTGGGCTGACGTGTCTTTTTCACCGCGGCCATGAGACCGAATCCGATGATCACCGCAGCGCCGACGCCGATCCAGATGGGCGGCACGGCCAGCGTATAGGCGCCGTAGCCGAGTGCAGTGGCGACCACCACGACACCAACCATATAGATCGCGAAATTGGACATAGCGTATTACCTGTTGAGATTAGGGAAGCTCTGATTGAATCAGAGGCACCCTGCTCGCTCACCCGTTCAGTCGACGTGCGGTGTATGCAGCGGCCCGACCGTCTGCTTGCTGAAATACACCGACAACGCCTTGAGCTGGGCATCCGTCATGCCCTGCACCTGGCCGGCCATGATGCCGTTCTGGCGATCGCCGGAACGATAGGCCTTGAGGCTGTGCAACAGATAATCCTGATACTGGCCCGCCAGAATCGGAAAGTTCGCGGTCTGTGCCACGCCTTGCTTGCCGTGACAGGCCGCACAGGTCTGGACGGTCTGCTCGACCCAGTCGTTGCCTGCCGGCTTGGCGTCATCGCCCTCGCCGGATTGTGCAACGGCCACGCTCGACGCAAGTACGGCTGCAAGCATCACCAGAACGCGCATCGGCATGGCACGCGAAAAAAACTGAATCATCGTTCTAAGCCCCGTCATTCCGGCTTCTGCTTCGACAGAAAGGCCGCGATGTTCTGGATATCATCGTCGCTCAGGCTCGATGCCTGCGCATGCATTGTGGAATGCTTGCGCTTGCCCTCGCGGTATTCCTTGAGTGCGGCGACAATATAGGCCGCATGCTGGCCGCCGATCCGGGGCACGTGATAAGTCGGATACGCATTCGCATACCCCTTGATCCCGTGGCAACCGACACAGGTATAAAAGCGTTCCTTGCCCGCGGCGGCGTCGCCCTCGGCATCCCCCTGCTCCTGGGCGAACGCGGGTGCGGCCGTCATCAGACAACACACCAACGCCATCAGGCCCGTACGCCAGCTCTGCATCATCAAAAATCTCCCGGTAACTGCCCTGCGCCAGGCAGCCCGGCGCAGCGCTATGCTCTTTTAAAACCGCTTTCGAGTCAATTCCAATCGCCCGCAGGCGCGCTGTATTCAGTCGCCCGGATCATCACTCGAAGCAGGCTCGACAAGCTGCGCGATACTGGCATTGAGATTGAAGCCCGGCCGAGCCCCTTTGCGGGTACGAACGCCGAAATCCCGTTCATCCAGCTGCAGTAGTACGAGTTCGGCGACGCCCCCGGTCACACCGCCGGCCGGGCCGCTCCAGACGCCGATACGGGGCTCACCCGCACGCGCTCGGGGCAGGCCACTGCCATACACGCCACGCAGGCGTTCCGGCATCAGCGCCTCGGCGCCGCCATCCAACGGCGATGTGCTCAGCTGAACATCCAGCCAGCTGCGCCAGCGGCGCGACGACAAAAACTCCAGCCGCTCAGCAGGCACCCGCTCGACCGCGCGCCGTACCAGGCTCGCGGCCACCCCTCGGCTGCGGTTTGTCAGCGACCGCGGGCCCGACTCGCTCTGGCCCAGCCGCTGGTGGAGATTGACCGCGCCGGGAAGCCGCAGGCAACCGTCGATATGGGCACGCAGGCGCAGCGTCTCGCCCTGGCCGTGCGGGATCGTGCTTAACGCCACGGTGGCCGTCATCCACGGCGCGCCGCCATAGGGATTGGGCAAGTGCAGCTGCACTCGCGCGTCGTGTGGGCGCGACACGCGTGCGTCACGGCCCGACAGCCGGCGCAATGGTCGACGAAGAAAATCCAGCATCAATCGACTCGCGTTATGATTTTGTTAAAATTTAAGTAAAGCACTGATAGGGGCCAACTTCATGATCGTACGTCATCTTATCGTCAGTGGACGTGTGCAGGGCGTGGGCTTTCGCGCCGCGACGGCCGACACCGCTGGCCGGCTGGGCCTGCGCGGCTGGGTTCGCAACCTCGAGGACGGTCGCGTGGAACTGGTCGCCGGCGGCGACACCACGGCGATGGATCGCCTGCACGCATGGCTGGTCGACGGGCCGGCAATGGCTCGCGTCACCGATATCCACGAATACGATGCGCCGTCAGCGTCAGACCTGCCCGCATCGTTTGTCATTCGATAACTTTTACCTCCTGGAGACAATAGCCTCATGCACTCAATAGACAAGTCGCCGGTGCCGCAATGGTTCTGGCTATGGCTTCCCATCGTTCTCTATTTCGGCCACTTCCTGGCGCGTTGGCTGCTCGACGAGCTGACTTACAACGGCTTGGTTGAACACGAGTCGGGGTTCACTGAGGTGACTACTATATTGCTGCTCGGAGCGGCACTGCTCGTCGGGCTCCGCGTCTTGTATCTGTCCTGGACGCTCGGCGACAACACGCTGCGGTTTTTCCTGATCTGCTTCTGTCTGGGTTGTCTCTACTTCGGCGGCGAGGAGGCAAGCTGGGGCCAGCATCTGTTCGGTTGGGACACGCCGGCTTCCTGGCAGACACTGAATAATCAGAACGAAACCAACTTCCACAATTCGAACGAGCTCGCGGGCTCGCTGCTCGATCAGCTGCCGCGCAACCTGCTGTCGGCAATCATACTGATCGGCGGCGCAATCGTGCCCTTGTTCCGGGCAGCGCGTGGTGCCACATACAAGCTCGGCGGCTTCAAATCGGCGGTGATGCCGGGCATCATCTGCGTGCCGGCGGCGTTGATCGCGCCCTTGGCATCGATACCCGAGAAGATTCTGAGAAAAACGATCGGCAATGTGCCGTGGCCATTTGATATCGAGGCCGGCGAGGTCAAGGAATTGATGATCGCCGTGTTTCTACTGGTTTATATTACGTCGATCTGGCGCGAGTTCGATCGGCGCATTGTCGGATATCGAGGCATTCATAACACGCCATAAAAAAGGAAGGCCCGAATCGGGAGGGCAACCGATCCGGGCCTTGATGACCACGCCGTCAGGGGAGAACAGCGCGGCCGATGCAGCGATAACACTGGGGAGTGCAACCGCTGCGTTTGGCAGGAAACGGTGAGGGGGAGCACCGGATCTGCATTGGCGACAGACATTGCATCGTGTCGCCTTGGGCGGAATTATAGGCACAACCGATCGTCTTTCCTAATTACATTTCCGTTAACTATGTATAGTGCTGCACTATACAGTTATTTTTTCAGCTCACTCAGAGCATTACGTTCGTCCGGAGCCCCGATGAGTACACCCCCCGCCCACGACAACAGCCCGGTCGCGCGCGAATCCGCGAAAAGACGTACGTTTGCCATCATCTCGCACCCCGACGCCGGCAAGACCACGCTTACCGAAAAGCTGCTGTTGTTTGGCGGCGCGATCCAGCTGGCAGGGACAGTCAAGGGCCGCAAGGCGACCCGTCATGCCACCTCCGACTGGATGGCCATGGAGCAGTCGCGCGGTATTTCGGTGACGACGTCGGTGATGCAGTTTCCCTACAACGACCGTATCGTCAATCTGCTGGACACCCCCGGCCACGAGGATTTCTCGGAAGATACCTATCGCACGCTGACCGCTGTCGACAGCGCGCTGATGGTGATCGATATCGCCCGCGGCGTCGAACCGCGAACGATCAAGCTGATGGAGGTCTGCCGGCTGCGCACCACGCCGATCTTCACCTTCATCAACAAGATGGACCGCGAAGGCCGCCCGCCGCTGGAAGTGCTCGACGAAATCGAGGAAGTGCTGGGCATTGCCTGTGCGCCCATCACCTGGCCGATCGGCATGGGCAGCCAGTTCAAGGGCGTCTATCACCTGCTCGAGGACAAGGTGCATCTCTATGAAGGCACCGACAACGAGGCCGGCGGCAAGACCGTGACGCTCGACGGTCTGGACGACCCTCGCCTCAAGGAGATTGCCGGGCATTATTACGCGGACCTGCTCGAAGAGATCGAGCTGGTGCGCGAAGCCGGCGATGGTTTTGATCTGGAGTTGTATCGGGCCGGCGAGATCACGCCGGTGTTCTTCGGCTCCGCGGTGAACAACTTCGGTATCCGCCCGCTGCTCGACGCATTTGTCGAATGGGCGCCAGGCCCCCAGCCACGCGCCACGACCTCGCGCGACGTGGTGCCCAGCGAGGCGCCGCTGTCAGGGTTCGTATTCAAGATCCAGGCGAATATGGATCCGCAGCACCGCGATCGCATCGCGTTCATGCGCGTGTGCTCGGGCCACTACGAAAAAGGCATGAAGATGCAGCATCTCAGAGCGGGCAAGGAGATCCGTATCAACGATGCGATCACCTTCATGGCCAATCGGCGCGAGGCGGCGGAGAGTGCCTGGCCGGGCGATATCATCGGCATCCACAACCACGGCACCATTGCTATCGGCGACTGTTTCTCCCAGGGCGAGGACCTGCAGTTCACCGGCATCCCCAATTTCGCTCCGGAGCTGTTCCAGCGCGTGGTACTGCGCGACCCGCTCAAGGCCAAGGCACTGCACAAGGGCCTCGATCAGCTCTGCGAGGAAGGCGCGACCCAGGTGTTCCGGCCGGTCAACAACAACGACGTGATCCTGGGCGCGATCGGCGTACTGCAGTTCGATGTGGTCGCTGAGCGGCTACGCACCGAATACAACGTCAACGCCGGCTTCGAGGCGATCGGCGTGTACACCGCGCGCTGGATCTACGGCGACGATCGCGAGATCGCGCGTTTTCGCAATCGCATGGACGACGGCGTGGCCGAGGATCACGGCGGCGCGCTGGTCTATCTGGCGCCCTCGCGTGTGAAGCTGCAGCTCACTCAGGAACGCTGGCCCGAGATCACCTTTGCGGCCACGCGCGAGTACAACGCCGGCTGACCCAGCCCGGCCGCCTGCCCAGCTGTCAGCAGGCGCTGGCCAGCCGGATGCCGGCACGCCCGAGCAGCTCGGCCTCGCGGGCCAGATCGGCGCGGGTGAGCGGCCGTGACTCCAGCCATTCGCTGTCGCAGACCAGTTCGATGCCGCGCTTGGTCGTGTGCAGACGGGCGGGCGGGATGGTCTGCGGATTGCGCCCGCGATGGAGAATCACCGCCAGACGCAGGACAATCGCCAGGCGCTCGGCGCTTTCGCGCCAGACCGAGGGCAGCGTCTGGATCACGTCGCTGCGAAACCGACCGCGGTGCAGCCGCACAAGCGCGGCCAGAATCGCCTGATCGGCACGCGAGAAGCCCTGCAGATCAGCGTGCCGCAGGATGTATTCGCCGTGCTTGTGATAGCCCTTGTGCGAAATCGCCAGGCCGATCTCGTGCAGCAGCGCCGCCCAGCGCAGCAGGCGTACCGCCATGCCGCTGGTCGGATCATCTGCCGCATCCACATGCCCCAGCAGCCGGATTGCCGTCGCTGCCACGCGCTCGCCCTGGCCATGGTCCACATCGTAGCGTCGGCTGGCCGACACCACGCCGTCTTCGCGGGCGTCGCGATCGTGCAGGCGCCCGAGCAGATCAGCGACCACTCCCTCACGCAGCGCCTTGTCGGACACGCGCATCGACTCGATCTCCAGGCTCTCGAAAATGCCGGTCAGGACCGCCAGCCCGCCCGGAAAGATCGCACGGCGATCCTCGGAGACGTCCGGCAGCGCCAGCTTGTCGACCCGCCCGGCCTTGACCACATCGCGCCCCAGTTCGCGCAACGACTGCGGGGTGATGATCTCCTGTGTATCCGACACCCCCGCCGCACGCAGAATGGACTTCACGCTGCCCGACGCGCCGACCGCAATATCCCAGCCTGATTCCCGATACGCCCGGGCGATCGGCTCCAGCGTCAGGCGTGCATCCATGATCGCCGCCTGCCAGGCCTTGCGCGTGATCTTGCCGTCGGCAAAAAAACGTCGCATCTGCACGACCGCGCCCAGCGACACGCTTTCCACGAGCTTCGGCTCGGCGTGCTCGCCGATAATCAGCTCGGTAGACCCACCGCCGATATCCACAACCAGACGACGCGGCCACTCATCGCCCAGATCCTGGATTACGCCGCCGTAGATCAGCCGTGCTTCCTCGGCGCCGTAGATGACCTCGACCGGATGGCCCAGGGCGGCACTGGCCCGCTCGATGAAATCGTCGGCGCCCTGGGCACGGCGCAGCGTATTCGTGCCCACCGCACGTACATGGCCATGATCAAGCCCGCGCAGGCGCTGCCCGAAGCGCTCAAGACAGGCCAGCGCGCGCTCACAGGCCTCGGCATCGAGTGTTCGGTCTTCGGTCAGGCCAGCCGCCAAGCGCACCGACTCCTTGAGGCGATCCACAACATGTAGTTTCCCGCCGTCGTCGCGCACCACGATCATGTGAAAACTGTTCGAGCCGAGATCCACCGCGGCGACGGTCTGGGGCGCATGTTCGCCGCGAGGGGTTTCCAAAAGATGATTCATGCGGCTATCTTATGGCCTGGGGTGATCGGGCGCGAGGGCGCTGACGTTTTGCATACACGCCGACAGACATTGCTGTATCCGGTGACGGGCCTGCCATGGCCGCGATAACCACAGGGGGTGCCGCCCCGCGCGCCTGGCTGGCACTCGGCCTGCTTGCACTGATGCTCTCCGGCTGCGCCACCCAGGGCAAAACCACGGCGACCCGCAATATCGGAGATGCCGGTCGCGATCAGCCCGACAGCCTGTGGGCCCGCGACCCTACCTACACGAGCAGGCACAGGCCCTACTCCAGCGGCGACGCCGCGATCGAGGACGCCCTGCACGATTACTATCGGCAATGGCAAGGCGTGCCCTATCGCTACGGTGGCCGCGGCGCCGACGGTATTGACTGCTCCAGCTTCGTACGTCAGACGCTGGGCGCCATCGAGTCGCTGGACCTGCCTCGCACCACCCACGAACAGGCCGAACGCGGCATGCCCGTCAGCCGAGGCGAGCTGAGCCCGGGCGATCTGGTTTTCTTCAAGACCGGTCGAGCCGGTCGTCATGTCGGCGTATATGTTGGCAACGGCCGGTTCATGCACGCTTCGACCAGCAAGGGCGTGACCATCTCCCGCCTGGACAATATCTACTGGCGCCAGCACTACTGGCAGTCGCGTCGCGTCACGTCGCTGACCCGTTGATCGGCCCGCTGATCGGCCCGGGCGGGTCGCTTCTGCGACACTGTGTGGCATGAGCGATCAAGAAAACACCCTGCGCGAAAGTCTTCGCGAGATCATCTTCGGCACTGACACGCCTGCGGGCCGCGCGTTCGATATCGCGCTTCTGATCGTCATCATCGCCAGCGTCGGCAACCTGATGCTGATCTCGGTGGGCCAGATCGAGGCGCGCTTCGGCGTCACCCTGCACCTGCTCGAGTGGGTGTTCACTGCACTGTTCAGCATCGAGTATCTGACGCGTATCTATGCCGCGCGTCGACGCTGGGCTTATATCACCAGCTTCTACGGGTTGATCGACCTGATCTCGGTTCTACCGCTATATCTGGCGATGCTGCTGCCCTCGGCCCATTATTTCGTCGCCGTACGCGTGCTGCGAGTGATGCGTATATTCCGTGTCCTCAAGCTCGTGCGTTATGCCAACGACGCCAACACGCTGACGCGCTCGCTGCTGCACGCCCAGCGCAAGGTACAGATCTTCCTCGGCCTGCTCACACTGATCACGATCATCCTCGGATCAGTGATGTATGTTGTCGAGGGCCCGGAGCACGGCTTCACCAGCATTCCGCGGAGCATGTATTGGGCGATCGTCACCATCACCACGGTCGGCTACGGCGATATCGCGCCTGGCACACCGATCGGCCAGGCGCTGGCGGGCGTGGCCATCCTGTTCGGCTATGCGCTGCTCGCGGTCACGGGTGGCATCATCACCGCCGAACTCACCAACGAAACCCGGGTCGAGCGACAACGTCGCCAATGCCCGTACTGCGAACGCAGTGGCCACGAAGTCGATGCAAAGTACTGCAAGTTCTGTGGCGGCGATCTCGAGGGCGACGACAAGGACGACCCACCCGACGACGAAGAACAGGCCGCCGACCGCGACAAGCTCGATTGAGCGCCGCGGCGATGGGCACGACGTGCAGTCAAGACTGACAGTGTGCTGGCATCAGGCCCCTAGCAAGCCGAACAAAAGAGTAACCGCCGAGTACGTTCGAGCGAAGCACGCACCTGCTGTATCAGGCAAGAAGCTCAGCACTCATCCCGGCTGCACACAGGCCAGGCGGCAGCGCGTATTGAGCCTGCCGTGTCGCAGCAGCAAAGCACCACCCCGCACCATAGCGTGCTTTGCTCACCCGGCCCTGGGCCGCCAAAGCAAACGATAGACCATAAAAAGCCCGCCGCCGGTTTCCCGGGGCGGGCTTGCCTGTCACAGCCTATATAAAACCTGGATCAGGTCCGAGCCGGCTCGGCCTGGGCCTGCTCGATCAGGCGATGCGATACGGATTTACGCAGCATGTCATGGGCGCGCTCGATAGCGCGATCCAGGCCCTCGTGACGGATCTTGAACTGCTTGTTGGCCCGTGCCTTCAACTCCTCGGCGCTCGGAAACCCGGGTAGCTCGATCTCGGCCAGATACGCCTCGGCTGCACTCCACTTGGTAGTCGCATGGGTACGCAGGTCGTCGAGCACGTGGCTGCCTTCCCAGCGGCGGCGCACGTTCGCACTGATGCGATCAGCCGAAAAGCCGTCGGCGATATAGGTCGCACACTTGTCGATGATCTTCTGCGTCGGCGCCTTCTCGTTGGCGAGAATGGTCTTGGGCGGCTGACGCAGATCCCACACCAGGCCGACTTTCTCAAGACCAAGAAGCATGTAATAGGTCACATCGACTTCCCACCAGAAGAAGCCGTTGCGGGCGGTCGCCGGGTAGTAGTGGTGATTGTTGTGCCAGCCCTCGCCTAGCGACAACAGCGCCAGGAACCAGTTGTTACGCGAGTCGTCGCCCGTCAGGTATCGCTGCTTGCCGAACATGTGGTTCAGCGAGTTGATGGTGAAGGTTGCGTGATAGACCAGAATCGTGGACAACAGGAAACCGACCAGAAAGCCCGACCAGCCGGCAATCAGCGTGCACACCACGGCAGTGATGACGCCCGGCATATAGAGGTGGCGCTCGATCCAGCGTAGCTCCGGGAACTTCGAAAAGTCCTTCATGAGGTCCATATCGGGGTTGGAGCGCGCTTCGCGATAGATCCAGCCGATATGCGCGTCGAACACGCCGTACTGGCGCGGCGAATGCGAATCCGCCGGCATATCGGCGTCGCGATGATGCTCGCGATGCTTGGCGGCCCACCAGAGCGGGCCTTTCTGCATCGCCGTGGCGCCTAGGAACGCCATGACGAACTGGAAGACGCGGCTGGTCTTGTACCCACGATGCGAGAAATACCGATGATAGCCACCGGTAATTCCGAAGACGCGGGCGATATACAAGCCCACACACAGGGACACCGAGGCCCAGGTGAACCCGGTCCACCAGATACCGATCAGTCCCAGATGCATGATCGCCATCGGGATAAACTCTACCCAGTTGAAGCTGTCGTCCATATGCTGGTTGGACGGGAATTTCCTTTCGCTCATCGCGTGACGAACCTCGTGAGGATCAATAATTTAGCTGCAGTGCACAACTGTGCACTTACGCATAAAGTATGGGGCAGTTGAGAATCCTTTTCAAGAAATCGACCTGATCGCCCGTCCAGTTTTACGCTGAGGGCCTGTTGCCGTTTCGTACGAGACCGCGCCAAGGGCTGTTTTGCGGCAAGACGAGGCGCAGCAAGTGCCGTGTAGTGATTCTACTCAAGCGCGCTGTAACGCTGTATTGCCGCATATCGTTAATTTGTGGGCCCTTGTCCCGAAGGATTGGGCCTCCCTGAAAAATCTACCAGGGGCCTCAGACGGCGTTGCAAGTCTTGATCGTGGCTCGCCACGACCTGCGACTCGCGCCTTGCCTGAGACGATTTGAGGACTCCAACGCGGCGCTCATACGAAACGGCAACAGGCCCTAGTCACGCCGATGGGTGTGTTTGATTGCGTTCGGTCTCGAGGCTAGCGAAGTCGAATAATGTCGAATCCGCCAGCTGCGACGGCGCGATATTGCCCATGGAACGGAATATCCGCTCGGTACGACCGGGATCGGTCTCTTCCCACTCGGCGAGCATCGCCTTGATGTTCTGGCGGGCCAGATTGGTCTGCGAACCGCACAGGTTGCAGGGAATGATCGGATACTGGTTGAGCCGTGCGAATTTCTCTATATCGCGTTCACTGCAGTAGGCCAGCGGACGGATGACGACATTCTCACCGTCGTCCGAGCGCAGCTTGGGCGGCATGGCAGCAAGCCGCGCGCCGTGAAACATGTTCAGGAAAAGCGTCTCTACCATGTCGTCTCGATGATGGCCGAGCGCGATCCGGTTGTAGCCGTGATCCTTCGCGTACTGATAGAGCACGCCGCGCCGCAGCCGCGAACACAGACCGCACATGGTCTTGCCCTCGGCGATCTTGTCGGTGACGACGCTGTAGGTATCGCGTTCGATGACGTGGTAATCCACGCCGAGTCGCTCGAGATACTCGGGCAGCACAAACTCGGGGAACCCGGGTTGCTTTTGATCCAGGTTGACCGCCGTGAGATGGAAACGCACGGGCGCCCTGGCTTGAAGATAGATGAGCATGTCCAACAGCGTGTAGCTGTCCTTGCCGCCCGACAGGCAGACCATGATGCGATCGCCGTCGCGGATCATGCCGTAGTCGGTAATCGCCTGGCCGGTGAGCCGACGCAGCCGTTTGGTCAGCTTGTTCGCTGCCACCGAACCCGGCGTGAGTCCGGCCGGGGGCCGGGTATCCAGGACTGGAATATCTTTGGGAATGGCGGACATGGCGGCAGATCGACTCGGCTAGGGAAAACGCCTTTGTTACGGATTGTACCGGCGCCAGCCACAGGTATCAGCCGACGCGGCACAACTGAGCGATCACGCGCCGGCTTTCCGCCGCGTAATGGCCACCGAACAGGCGCGCATGATTGAGCAGATGATAGAGCTGGTAGAGCGGCCGGCGGACATGCCGATAGCCGTCGCTCATCGGCCATGCGCCCCAGTAGGCCTCGAAGAACAACGGCGAAAAGCCGCCAAACAGCTCGGCCATGGCCAGATCAGTCTCTCGATCGCCGTAATAGACCGCGGGATCGAAGATCACGGGCATGCCGTGTTCGTCCATGGCGACATTGCCGCCCCAGAGATCCCCGTGCACAAGCGATGGCTCCGGCACGTGCCCGTCCAACAGCCCGCCCAGCCGCGCCAGCAGTCGATCGCCCTCGCGGGCCAGCGCGGGATGCTCGGGCGCCAGCGCATCGAGCATCGTGGCCAGGCGGTTTTCGCGCCAGAACTCCGCCCAGCGGGCATGCCGCGCGTTGGGCTGTCGGCTGATCCCGATGGTGTTGTCCCGGTACCAGCCGTAGCGGGCCGCGACCACGCCGTGCATATCGGCCAGCGCCTCGCCAAGCCGAGTCATCGCGGTGGGCGAGAGCGCCCGCAGTTCGATATGTTCGAGCACCAGAAACGCATGCGCCGGCGTGATGCCGTGGGCGATGACAGCCGGCGCGCGCAGCCCGACAGCCTGGGCCAGTTCGGCCAGACCGGCCGCTTCGGCGGCAAACATGTCGGCGCGATCAACCCGATTGAGCTTGACGAACCACGACCGCACGCCGTCATCCAGTCGATAGGCAACGTTGATCGAGCCGCCGCCCACGCGGTGCTGCCCTGTGCTGGTGTAGCTCGCCCCGGTCGCCTGGGTGATGGCGGCGTCAATCGTCGCCCAGTCGATCACGCCTGCGCCGCCGCGTGATCCAGCCGGCGACGTATGCGATCGCCCAGGCCGAGTTCGTCGCCCAGCGCGGCGAGTCGGTCCCGATTCGGCGGCCGGCGCGCGATATCGCGCTCGTCGGCAGACAGCTCGATATCAGTGACGATGGTCGCCAGCCGCCTGGACAGCCGCGCCTGATCGGCGTGGCCCGCGAGCTTCTCGGCAAGCGATTTCGCGCCGCGCAGACCGCTCGCCGCAACGGCGTCGAGATCGGCGAGCATGGGCTCGAGCCCGTTGAACAGGCCAAGCAGGCGCGCAGCGGTCTTGGCACCAATGCCGGGTACGCCGGGAATGTTGTCGACGCTATCGCCAACCAGCGCCAGATAATCGGGTATGGCGACCGGGTCGACGCCAAACTTGTGCCGAATCGCTGCAGGGTCGTAGCGCAGCTCTCGCGCGTAATCCCAGAGTATGTCGCGGGGACCGAGCAACTGGGCCAGATCCTTGTCGGAGGTCACGATCGTGACCGGCTCCTGGGCGCTCGCGGCGAGCGTGCCAATCAAGTCGTCAGCCTCGTAGATCGGGCTCGATAGCGTCGCAACGCCCATCGCCTGCGTCAGTTGCCGGCACGCCGCGATCTGGTCGACGAGCGCAGCCGGGGGCAATTCGCGGGTCGTCTTGTAGTCGGCATAGAGATCGTTACGAAACGAAGACGTGAGCGATTCGTCGAAGGCGGCGGCCACCGAGGCGTCGTCGTCAGCGGCCAGCAGCTGGGTCAGAAAAGTGGCATAGCCGTAGACCGCGTTCATCGGCCGTTCGTCGCGCCCGGTCAGACTCGACGGCAGCGAGTGGAAGGCACGAAAGATATAGACACTGGCATCGACGAGCAGCATGGCGCTAGTCTATGGCCCGTGGCCGTTTCGTGCGAGAGCATCGAATCTCGGCACGTATGCTATGTCTCGCAAGGGAGCGCTGTTCGCCGCGCGTGGTGCGACCTCCGCCCCAGCGCGGCGATCGCATGAGCCATGCAAGAGACTTTCGCACGGCATTGATACTCGCCGCCTTGACGAATGACTTGGACAGCCCCGGTTATCTCACGTTTTCGCCCTTCACGGATTGTTATATGACTCGTCTCACGCTCTCAATCGCCACAGCAGCTGCCGTGCTGGCAGGCTTCACGGTCAGCGCCCACGCCGCCAGCGACGACAGTAGCCTCGTCTATCAGGGTGCAAGCGGACAGTTCACCGTGGATGTGCGCCCAGGCGAGGTGCGTATCGACGATGCGAGCCCGGACTGGCAACTCTACGACCAGAGCGAGCAGACAATCTATACCGTCAATCCCAGCGCGCGCACCTATACGCAGCTGGACAAGAGTGCTGCCAGCAGCATCCGCTCCCAGGTCGATCGGCTGCGTGGGCAGATCGAAACCAAAGTGCAGCAACTGCCAGAAAAACAGCGCACGACCGCCCGTGCGGCGCTGCTCCAGTCGATGCCCGCGCTGGATTCCAGCGAACACCGCGTCGGCCTGGATCGCACCGGCCGCAGCGAAACCGTGGCCGGCATCAAATGCGACGTGGTCCAGGTGGTACGTGACGGCCAACCGGCCGAAACGCTGTGTGTAGCGGGCGCCGAGGCGCTGGGCATATCCGAGCAGAGCTTCGACAGCGTGCAGTCGATGTTCGAACTGATGCAGACCCTGCTCGCCGGCACCGGCTTCGAAGCCGCCGGACTGCCATATCTCGACCTGGCAGGCATGCCGATACGCTTTACCGATACCAACACCGGCGAAAAACGCCAGCTGGTGAGCATCTCGCACAAGCGCCTTCCAGCGGCGCGCTTCGACATTCCCACGGACTACGCCGAAAAGAAGCTCGCACCGAGCGCTCGCTGAGTTGCTGTCGTCAATGTCGTGTGGGCCGCTACGAAAGCTGCCGGCTTTCGGTTAGACTCGTTTTCGGGTCGACCCGGTACCGCAGCCTCAGGGGGGATTAGCGCTTTGGCAATCGTCTGCGCGCTGCGACGGGTATTCATCGCAACAAAACAAGAGAACACATGAGCGTAAAAATCGCAGTCCCGAAAGAGACGGCCAGCGGCGAGACGCGTGTCGCCATGGTACCGAAGGTGGCCGACAAGCTGGCCAAGATGAATATCGAAATCCTGCTCGCCCAGGGTGCCGGCGAAGGCAGCCGGATTCCGGACGAGGCCTACAATGCGCCGGTGGAGATTGCCGGCAGCGAGGCCGATATCTTCGGTGCCGACGTGGTGCTGGCAGTCAACGCGCCCGGGCCCAAGCAGATCGCCATGATGAAGAAGGGCGCGGTGCTCGTCAGCTTTGTCCAGGCACATAACAACAAGGATGTCGTCGACGCGCTCAACAAGGCATCGGTGACCTGCTTCGCCATGGAACTGGTGCCGCGTATCACGCGTGCGCAATCCATGGATGCGTTGTCGTCGCAGGCCTCGGCAGCCGGCTACAAGGCCGCGCTCATGGCCGCATCGAAGCTGGAACGATTCCTGCCCATGCTGACCACCGCCGCGGGCACGATTCGCCCGGCCAAGGTACTGGTGATCGGTGCCGGCGTGGCCGGACTGCAGGCCATTGCCACGGCCAAGCGCCTGGGCGCAAAGGTTTCGGCCTACGACGTGCGTACCGATACCAAGGAACAGGTCGAATCGCTCGGCGCTGACTTCCTCATGGCCGAGGGCGTCAAGGCCGAAGCCGAAGGCGGCTATGCCCGCGAACTGAGCGACGACGAGAAGAAAAAACAGCAGGATATGCTCGCCAAGAACATGGCCGATGCCGATGCGGTGATCACCACCGCCGCCGTACCGGGCCGTCCGGCGCCGAAGATCATCTCCAAGGAGATGGTGGAATCGATGAAGGCCGGCGCCGTGATCATCGACCTGGGCGCTTCCGGCGGCGGCAACTGCGAGCTGACCCAGCCGGACGAAGTCGTCAGCCACGGTGCGGTCACCATCTATGGCCCGTCCAACGTGCCCGCACTTCTGGCCGAGCACGCCAGTGAGATGTATGCACAGAACCTGCACAACTTCCTGCAGCTGATCATCGTGCCTGAAGACGGTCAGGACGACGCCAAGCCCGCAGACAAGACATACCAGCTCAAGATCAACTGGGACGACGAGATCCTGGCCAAGTCTGCGCTCACCCACGACGGCGAGATCGTCAATGAGGCCGCCAAGAAGGCGCTCAACGGCGAAGGCTAGGTCTAAAAGGGCCAGACGGCCGACGGATCGACCAACGGACCATATTTTCAGGGAGAAACACTGTGATCACAGGTTTTGTCGCACTCTATATCTTCATGCTCGCCGCCTTCACCGGCTACGAGATCATCGGCCGGGTACCGGCCATCCTGCACACCCCGCTCATGTCGGGCTCCAACTTCGTGCACGGCATCGTGCTCGTCGGCGCCATGGTCGCGCTCGGCCACGCCGAGGGCTTCTGGGAGACGCTGATCGGCTTCATCGGCGTGATCCTTGCGGCAGGCAATGCCGTGGGCGGTTACGTGGTGACCGAGCGCATGCTCGAGATGTTCAAGACGTCCAAGGACTGATCGCGTCCTGCACATCTGATTCAAGTATAAGAAGAGCACACGAAAAGGTTACCGACTATGAGTTTCTGGGCATTCACCGTCGACGCGAGCTACTTTATTGCAGCCGTGTTGTTCATCGTCGGCCTCAAGCGGATGGGTTCGCCCAAGACCGCCAAGGCCGGTATCAAGTGGGCGGGCATCGGCATGGTGCTGGCCACCGTGGTCACCCTCTGGCATCCGGATATGGACGCCGGATTCTTCCGCTATTTCCTGATCCTGCTGGCCATTGCCATCGGTGGCGGCGGCGCGTACTACACCGGCAAGAAGGTCCAGATGACCGGCATGCCGCAGATGGTCGCGCTCTACAACGGCATGGGCGGCGGCGCGGCCGCGGCGATTGCACTGGTCGAGCTGTACTCGACACGTGCCTTTGAGCACGGCACCACCGTGCTCATCCTGGCCGTGATCGGTGCACTCATCGGCGGCGTGTCGTTCTCCGGTTCGCTGATTGCCTGGGCCAAGCTCGAAGGCAAGATGAGCAAGACGATCCGCCTGCCGGGTCAGCACCTCATCAACGCCGGTATTGCACTGCTGGCCGTGATTCTGGGCATCTGGATCTGTGCCTCGACCGGCGGCGCGCCGGTGATCGTGACGCTGTTCTTCATCACCTGCCTGATCTTCGGCGTGATGCTGACCAACCCGATCGGCGGCGCCGACATGCCGGTGGTGATCTCGCTGTACAACGCGCTGACCGGCCTGGCCGTGGCCTTCGAGGGCTTCGTGCTCGGCAACCCGGCCATGATCATTGCCGGTACCGTGGTGGGCGCGGCCGGTTCGCTGCTGACCCTGCTCATGGCCAACGCCATGAACCGCTCGGTCTCCAACGTGCTGTTCGCCGGCTTCGGTGTCGACGACGGCGCTGAAAGCGAAGGCCCGGAAGGCGAGATGAAATCGACCGAAGCCTTCGATGCCGCGGCATCGTTTGCCTACTCGGACTCCTTGATCATCGTGCCGGGCTACGGCCTGGCCGTGGCCCAGGCCCAGCACAAGCTCTGGGAGTTCGTGCAGATGCTGCAGAAAGAGCACGATGTCGACGTCAAGTTCGCCATCCATCCGGTCGCCGGTCGTATGCCCGGGCATATGAACGTGCTGCTGGCCGAGGCCGGCGTGCCCTACGATCTGATCTTCGATCTGGAAGAGATCAATCCGGAGTTCCCGAACACGGACGCCGCACTCGTGATCGGTGCCAACGACGTGGTCAACCCGGCGGCCAAGACCGACGAGTCCAGCCCGATTTACGGCATGCCGATTCTCGATGTGGAGAAGGCGCGCGAGGTCTATGTAATCAAGCGCGGCAAGGGCACCGGTTTCTCCGGCGTACAGAACGCGCTGTTCTTCGGCGACAATACGCAGATGATCTTCGGCGACGCCAAGCAGGTCTGTACCGACCTGGCCAACGGTCTCAAGCAGATCTAGCCCGATCCGGGTTCAGGCAAGGGAAAAGCCGCCTGCGGGCGGCTTTTTTCTGCCCGACACCCGGCTCGACGTCGATGCACGAGCTCGCGCCCATCATCACTGTGCTGTCGACTTACCGGCCGCGTCGAAGCCGGCTGCGACGTGGGTTCAGGCGCGCGGCAGTAGCGTTGATCCTGCGCGAAACCCGCCAGGGCGGCGAAGTGCTGCTGATCGAACGCGCGCATCGCGTCGGCGACCCGTGGTCGGGCCACATGGCGCTTCCGGGCGGCAGGATGGATACGGCCGACGATGCGAGTGCGTCGACCGCGGCCTGCCGGGAGACACGCGAGGAAACCGGACTGGTCGTGAGCCGAGGCGACGGCATCGGCCGCCTTTCGGATCGGACAACGCTCGATCATCGTCGTCGTGCGCCCATGATTGTGTCACCGTTCGTCTATCGGCTGGCGGGCGATCAGCCCATTCGTTGCAACCACGAGATCGCGGCCACGCGCTGGCTGCCGCTGGCCCGGCTGGACGAGCCGATCCATCGCACCACCACAGCATGGCCTATGGGCAGGCTGAGCGTGCCGGTACCCTGTTATTACTGTGCCCCGCACCAGCGACTCTGGGGCCTGACATTGCTGATTCTCGACGAACTGCTCGACGTGGCACGCCGCGGCCCTTCATCCTTTCCGTGGGCAAAACAGCTTGAACCGGGCAGGACCAGCCCTTCCGACCATTGACGGGTTGACAAGTGATCACAGCCTCGTTCGACCGAAAATATGTTTTATCCACAGCACGTTGTGAATAAAGCGCACACAACACGATTGCCAGTCATGTTTTCAACACTTGCAAGAATTTCTTAAAATACTGTTTTATATAAATAAATTCAGACCATTTTCCTTCGATCGAATTTTCGGCAAATAGCCATGCGCGCTGCACTGCAAAACAATCCACGGAGTTATCCACAGGTTGCGTGGTGGCGATGACCACCGCGGCCAGGCCGCGTCTGCTGCGTGTGGCCTTGCCCGTGCCCCTGCACGGCCTGTTCGACTATATTGCACCGTCCCAGACGCCGGCCGATGCCCAGGGCTGGCGCGTGCTTGTACGCTTCGGGCGCCGCAAACTCGTCGGCATCGTGGTCGACACCGACGTCGAGAGCGCCGTCGACCCCAAACGCCTGCGACCCGCCGACACGGTGCTCGATGACAGCCCGGTTTTCGATCAACCACAGCTCAAGCTCCTGCGCTGGGCGGCACGCTATTACCACTGTCCGTTCGGCGAGGCATTGGCCACCGCCCTGCCGGTCGCGCTTCGGCGCGCACGCGCCGATCAGACGCCAAGCCGTCATCACGCCTGGCAGGTCGCACAGGCATCGTCGACGTCCGCTCTGGCGTCCGAGCTGGCCCGCGCCCCGCGCCAGCGCGATATCTACGACTGGATCGCGTCGGCCCAACGCCCCGTCGATCATGCGGATGTACTGGCCCGGTTCACCAATCCGGCCGCCCCGCTCAAGGCGCTCACAGCGCGCGGCCTGCTGGTGCGTATTGAAACGCCGGGCGGACTCGTACAGGGCGGCGCCAGCGTCGCGCCCGTACTCACCGCGCCCCAGCAGGCTGCGATCGATACGCTCCGCAGTGCATCGGATTCAGGCTTTTCACCGACCCTGCTCGAAGGGGTGACCGGCAGCGGCAAGACTGAAGTCTATTTCCAGCGCATGGCCGACGTGCTGGCCGAGGGCCGTCAGGTGCTGTTCCTGGCCCCCGAGATCGGCCTGACCCCGCAGCTGATCGAGCGCATACGTGGCCGTTTTGCTGCCCGCATCGGCGTTCTGCACTCGCAGCGCAGCGAAGGCGAACGCGGCGACGTATGGCGGGCCGCGCGTGCCGGGCACGCGGATATCATCATCGGCACCCGCTCGGCGGTATTCACGCCGCTGCCACGCCTGGGCCTGATCATCGTCGACGAGGAACACGACGGCTCCTACAAGCAGCAGGACGGCTTTCGCTATCACGCCCGCGATGTGGCCATGCGACGCGCGCAACTCGTCGGCGTCCCGATCGTGCTCGGCAGTGCGACACCGGCACTGGAGAGCCTGAACAACGCGCGTATCGGGCGCTATGGCCATATCCGCCTGGCCCAGCGGGCGACCGGCGCACCGCTGCCGCCCATCCGCGTGCTCGATGTCCGCTCGCGGCCGCTGCTGGGCGGACTCTCGGATCCGATGCTCAACGCGATCGACACGCACCTGACGGCAGGCAACCAGGTGATGATCTTCATCAACCGCCGCGGCTATGCGCCCAAGCTGACCTGCCACGACTGCGGCTGGGTCGCGCCCTGCGAGCGCTGCGATGCGCCGCTCACGCTTCACGGCGGGCTGAGCCGGCTGCAATGCCACCACTGCGGCGCAGCCGAGATGGCCCCCAGGCGCTGCCCGGCCTGCAACAGCGAGCAGCTGCTCGCTCTGGGTGCCGGCACCGAACGCGTGGCCGGGGCGCTGCGCAGCCGGTTTCCGGACGTCTCGATTGCCCGCTTCGATCGCGACAGCATGGCCCGCAAGGGACGTCTCGAAGCCCAGCTCGCAGACGTGGCCAGCGGCGCCACCCAGCTGCTGGTCGGCACCCAGATGCTGGCCAAGGGACACGACTTCGCACGACTGACCTGTGTCGGCGTGCTGGACGTCGACGGCGGCCTGTTCTCCGCCGATTTCCGGGCCGCCGAGCATATGGCCCAGCTGGTCACCCAGGTCGCCGGGCGCGCCGGACGCGCCGAGCTGCCCGGTGAGGTCTGGCTGCAGACGCGCCACCCGGATCACCCGCTGCTCCAGCGCCTGCTCTCCGGCGGCTATGCCGGCTTCGCCGAAGCCGCGCTGGCCGAGCGCCGAGAAGCCGGGCTACCACCGTTCGGCCACCTTGCGCTGCTGCGCGCCGAAGCCCATGGTCAGCAGCCGCCGATGGATTTTCTGCTGGCCGCAGCCGCCACCATCGACCAGAGCGCCGATCTGGCGTGCTGGGGCCCGGTGCCGGCACCGATGCAGCGGCGCGCCGGGCGATATCGCGCCCAGCTGCTGCTGCACGCCAGCGGCCGAGCGCAACTGCATGTCGCTCTTGATCAGTGGCAGAGCGCGCTGACCGAGCTGCCGCAGGCGCGACTGGTGCGCTGGTCGATCGATGTCGACCCGCAGGATCTGCTGTGAGCCGAGCCCCTGCGCAAAAGCATCTCCCGGCACGGCCAACGGCCGAATCGCGCAGACGTTCGAAGATCGGACAGACGAACGAGCCGCCAATGCACCCGTCGCGCTCTGCCGGGTACGATCACGGCGGCGTCGACAACCGCGGCCTGTCGATTCGAATCGGTCTACGGCCTGGACGACGGCATCCCGGCGTGTGGCCAGCTATCAGGTCGGCCTGGTTATCGAAGGCCCCAACTCTTCGAGGCCCGCATAGCCCCTGCGCCGACCGCGCGTTAGACTGCGCCGTCATTCGACGCGCGAACCTTGATCACCCGTGAAAAGCCTCTGCCAAGAATTGCTGGCCCATGCCGCCGCTGCAGCCTTTCCCGATCTGGACGTTGCCGCCGCGCCGCACGTCGAGCGCACGCGCGACCCGGCGCACGGCGATTTCGCCAGCAATATCGCAATGACGCTCACCAAGACCCTGCGCCGCAATCCGCGCGAGATCGCACAGGCGATCATCGACGCACTGCCGGCCGATGATCGTATCGACCGTGCCGAGATCGCGGGCCCCGGCTTCATCAACTTCTTCCTGTCGGCTAACGCCTTCCGTGCGGTGATCGATACGGTACTCGATCAGGGCGAGACCTTCGGCCACAGCAATATCGGTGCCGGCCGGCCAATGGTGATCGAATTCGTCTCGGCCAATCCGACCGGGCCACTGCACGTCGGCCATGGCCGGCAGGCCGCGATCGGCGATTGTCTGGCGCATCTGGCAGAGGCTACCGGCTGGACCGTAACCCGCGAGTTCTACTACAACGACGCCGGCGTTCAGATCGACAATCTCACGATCTCGGTGGTCGCACGCGGCAACGGCCTGGCACCCGGCGATGCGGGCTGGCCGGAATCAGCCTACAACGGCGACTATATCGCCGACGTCGCCGCCGCCTATCTGGCCGGCGAGACGGTCACCGCCGATGATCGCGAGGTCACCGGCATTGGCGATATCGACAACGCCGAGGCCGTGCGCGAGTTCGCGGTGGCCTATCTGCGTCGCGAGCAGGACGCAGACCTGCGCGCCTTCGACGTGCATTTCGATATCTATTCACTGGAATCGGCGCTCTATGAAGCCGGCCACGTCGAACAGACCGTGGGCGCGCTGGTAGCGACGGGCCATACCTACGAAGCGGATGACGCGCTGTGGCTGCGCACCACCGACTACGGCGACGACAAGGACCGCGTGATGCGCAAGGCCGCCGGCGGCTATACCTACTTCGTGCCCGATGTGGCTTATCATCGGGGCAAGTGGGGCCGCGGATTCGAAAACGCCGTCAACGTGCAGGGCTCCGATCACCACGGCACCATCGCCCGGGTACGCGCCGGACTGCAGGCGCTGGATATCGGTATCCCGCAGGGCTGGCCGGAATATGTCCTGCATCAGATGGTCACGGTAATGCGTGGCGGCGCCGAGGTGAAGCTGTCCAAGCGTGCCGGCTCCTATGTGACGCTGCGCGATCTCATCGATCAGGTCGGGCGCGATGCGACCCGTTATTTCCTGGCGGCGCGCAAGTCGGATTCGCAGCTCACCTTCGATATCGATCTGGCCCGCAGCCAGTCGGAAGAGAACCCGGTCTACTACGTGCAATATGCCCATGCACGGATCTGCAGCGTGCTGCGCCAGGCCGAGGAGCGCGAACGCGCCTTCGAGCGTAACGCTGCCGATCTCACGCTATTGAGCGCCGACCACGAGCAGCATCTCATTCGCGTGATCTCGCGCTTCGGCGAAGTGATCGAGATGGCAGCCGCCGAGCGCGCCGTGCAGGCTGTTCCGCATTATCTGCGCGAGGTTGCGGACGCATTTCATAGCTACTACAACGCCCAGCAGTTTCTGGTCGACGACCCGGGCCTGCGCAACGCCCGCCTGGCGTTGATAGCTGCCGCACGGCAGGTACTGAGCAACGGGCTGGCCCTGCTGGGTGTCAGTGCCCCCGATCGCATGTAGCCAGCGATAATTCCTGGCGCCCCGCGCGCTCCCTGTTCGTGACCCGACCCAGAGGTTTGCTCCATGTCCCGCGATTACTCGTCGCGCCGTAACGCACCGCCCACCAAGGGCAAGCGCAAGGCGCCGCCGCGCAAGGCCGCCGCACGATCCACAGCGAGCAAGCGTGCGGCCAGCGCCGGCCCGCCCGGCTGGGTCTGGATGCTGTGCGGGCTGTGTATCGGCCTGGTCGTAGCGGCCGGGTTCTATGTCTTTGCCCGCCCCACCGGCACCACCATGCAGGAACAGGTGGCGGTGCCGATGCAGCAGAGCGGCAGCCAGCCGCTGTCCGTGAGCAAAGACGATGGCTCGGCCGCCGCGGACGCCGCCGAGGAAGAGCCGCGGTTTTCCTTCTATAAGATGCTGCCCAACTACGAGGTGGTGATTCCGGAAGAGCAATACCCTGATCAACGTCCGGCGAAGACGAGCTCCAGCAGCAGCTCATCGCCGGCCGGCGAGCCCCCGCCGCCGCCGACCGCGAGCAAGCCGCAGCCCACCACGCCCAAGGTGGAGGAACCCGGCAGCTATATCATCCAGGCCGGTTCGTTCTCGACCTTCGCCGACGCTGACCGGCGCAAGGCCGAACTCGCCCTGCTGGGACTGCCGGCTCAGATCGTCGACGTGACCCTGGCTTCGGGCAAGACGGTATATCGCGTTCAGAGCAGCACCATCACCTCCAGCAGCCGTCTGAACGACGTGCTGGCACGGCTGCGCGACAACCGTATCGACACGCTGGTGATGCGCGCGAAATGATGGCGCCGTGCCGGCGATCTCAGCCAGCACGGCGCCTTGCTTCGATCGATATCAGGGCTTGTCGCCCAGATACCGGGTCAGCGTGTCCTGCCAGTCGTCGTCGGCCAGGTATTCGAGGATCGCGCGATTGATGGGTTCGCGCAGGTCGCTGCCCTGCGGCAACGCGAACGCATAATCCTGGCGGTCGAACACGCCGGAGATCACCTGGAGCGCGTCGGCATAGCCGTTGAGCACCTCATAGCGCAACAGCGGTGCGTCGTAGACCACAGCATCCACGCGTTTGGCGGCAAGGTCGTCGAGCGCGGTATCCAGTTCATCCACGCCGACAAAGGCAATGCCGCGCTCGCTCAGGGCGTCTGCCGAAGCCGAGCCATTGATGGTGGCCACCCGCGACTTGGCCAGATCCTCGACGCCGCGGATACCCGACGACAGACGATCGACGGTCAACGATGTGGCAATAGCCGCGGTGAAGCTGGAAATGATGATGATCCCGGCGAACATCCACACCAGGCCGACCAGACGCCCGCCCAGCGTCTTCGGTGATTTGTCGCCGTAGCCGACGGTGGTCATGGTGACCGCCGCCCACCAGAAGCCGCTGGCCAGCCCCTTGGCCGGGCCGCCGCCGAATTCCTCGGCGTTGACGCGTCTTTCGAACAGCCAGACGATCACGCCGACGGCGAGCAGCACCACGGCGAGTGCGCCGAGGGCCATGAAGAACGGCCAGGAGAAGAACCGCTCGATAGTCGACCAGACACGGCTGCCACCGTTTGGCACCGCGATCGCCAGACCCGTGGAATAGAACGGATAGGTGAAGTCGATCTTCTGCTCGCGTGCGGCCGTTACCGTCAGCGCCGCCACGGATACATCGAGCCTGCCGTCCTGAAGGCCGCTGAACAGCCCGGGCAACGTGCTGTCGCGAAACTGATACTCGACGCCGATCCGCTCAGCCACGGCTTTCCAAAGGCCGATACTGATACCCGAGAACTGCCCGTCGTCGCCTTGGACCACGAACGGCGGCGCCGCCTTGGTGCCGACCGTCAATGACGCGCCAACCTCGGCCGCGGGCATTCCGTTGTCGCCGGTGTTGGCCTGCTGCTGGGCACAGACAGCCGTGGTAAACAGCACAAGCGCGGCCAGCAGGCCCAGCAACAGCCCAGATCGGCCGATGCCGGATCGGAGGCGGTTCGCGTCAGATGTTGATCCCATATATCCCCCGCCTGGATTCAGGCGTTAAAAACCGTGGCGAAGCGCCAATGTGAAGCTCACGTCCGGCGAGGCGCCGGTGTTCAGATCTTCGATGATCGCGAACGCCAGCGCGGTGTGCGCAGTGGCTCGCCAGTCGAAGCCCAGCGCGCCCTGTACGGCAACGCCGTCGAGTGCCTCGATATTCGTGTCGTCGTAGAAGGCGCTATGGCTGTTGGCCTGCACCTGAACTACAAAAGCATCGGTCAGCGCGTAACCGATCGTGGCCCAGCCGAAGCCGACGGTCTGTACGCGCTGCGCGGCCAGCACGTCGCCTTCGCCGGTATACAGCGCGCCGGCTCCTGCGGCGAGCCGCCAGTCGGACAAACCCGACTGGTTATTGCCGATCGTTGCAGACACGGCGAGATCGGCGCTGGCGCTGCCGGTCAACCGATCGGCGTCGCCGGTGGGCAGCTTCAACTCGCCGGCTACGGCGGTGCCCCAGTCGCCGAACCCGGCCAGGCGCTTTTTCACGCCGAGCCGGACATCGCCGAGGCCCGACGGCGAGTCGTCGACGTCCAGCGCCAGACGACCGCCGCGCTCGTATCGGAATTGCTGCTGATTGTGTCTGGCGCGCGACCGGCCGCCGTCGGCCAAGCCGAAGGTGTCGTGAAAATCGCCGATGAAACCATCGGCGAAACCGCCGCTGTGATCGACGAACGGCAGCTCGATCGAGGCCTGCCATCGATGGCCGAACCCGCGTTTGAACACGAGCGCAGCCCGGGTTGTTTCGCCGTCGAAGATCAGCCGCTCATCACCCGCCGACTGGGCGGTGTAATGACTGGTGTAGTCCACCACGAAGTCGGCCTGCCAACGACCCTTGTCGGCAACGACGTAATTATCCGGTCGCGGCAGCCCATAGACGCCGACAGTGGGCGATTGATCGGCAAACACGAACGGCTGCGGCGCGCCAAGGTCCTCGGCCGCCCACCCCGTGCCCGCTATGAGGCCCGTGGTCAGCGCGAAGCCGGTCGCACACTCTCCAACTCTGCATGCCCCCATGCGCTGCCCCCGTTATTCCGCTGCGGCGTCGACAATTCACGACACGCGTTATCCGGATTATCGTCTGCCCGACTATAAGCCACTTTCGTATCGGCAGGGAGCCGCCGGTTGGCGGGACTGGCAGCTAGACCGGATCGAGCTTGGCGTAGCCGGCGATCAGCCATTTGCTGCCGACCACATCGAAATTGACCTGAATACGCGCGCGCGCACCATCGCCTTCGAATGCCAGCACGGTGCCTTCACCGAATTTCCGGTGGCCGACCCGCTGACCGAGCTTGAGCCCGGCCGCCGATTGCTCGGCGCGCCCCAGCGCGCCGGGGCGGAACACGGGTTGGCTGATGCCCGCCTGCGGCCGGATCTCGCGCAGATATTCCGGCGGCACTTCGCGCAGAAACCGCGACGGCGCACAGAGATTCTCGGTGCCGTGCAGACGACGGACTTCAGCGTGCGACAGATACAGTTTGACCATGGCGCGCGTGAGCCCGACATAGCACAGCCGGCGTTCCTCCTCGAGACCGTTTTCGTCGTCGATCGAGCGCTGGTGCGGAAACAGCCCCTCTTCGAGGCCGACCATGAACACCAGCGGAAACTCCAGTCCCTTGGCCGAGTGCAGCGTCATCAGCTGCACCGATTCATCCCATTCGCCGGCCTGGTTCTCGCCGGCTTCCAGCGACGCATACGCCAGGAACTGGGTGATCTCGTCCATGGTTTCGTCGTCGTCCGGCGTATAGGCACGCGCGGCCGAGACCAGTTCGTCGAGGTTTTCCTTGCGGCCCTCGGCCTTCTCGTCGCCGCCCTTGCCGTGATGGATCTTGAGCCCGGTGGCCTCGATCATCTGCTCGCTGGCCTCATGCAGGCTCATGCCTTCCAGCTGGGCATCGAGCAGATCAATGAGTTCGATGAACGACATCACCGCGTTCGCTGCCCGCGCAGACAGTCCCTGCTTGTTGTCGGGGTCCGCGAGATCGAACGCCGCCTGCCACAGACTCATGGCCTCGGCGCGCGCATGGCTGCGAATCTTGTCGACCGTGGTCACACCAATGCCGCGGGTCGGCGTATTGACGACGCGCTCGAAGGCAGCGTCGTCGGCACGCGACTGCAGCAGGCGCAGATAGGCCAGCGCGTCCTTGATCTCGGCGCGCTCGAAGAACTTCTGGCCGCCGTAGATACGATACGAGATCTCGGCGGCGATCAGACGTTCCTCCAGCACCCGTGACTGGGCGTTGGAGCGATACAGAATCGCGATATCCGATCGCGCGCCGCCGTCGGCGATCCAGGCCTGAATACGCGTGACCACGTGCTGGGCCTCGTCGTACTCGTTGAAGGCGCCGTAGATATCGATCGGCTCGCCGTCGGCGCCGGCGGTCCACAACTCCTTGCCGAGACGCGACAGGTTGTGTCCGATCAGGCCGTTGGCGGCCCCCAGAATCGTGCCGGTCGATCGATAGTTCTGCTCGAGACGGACCGTCGCCGTATCGGTGAAATCGTCCTCGAAGCGCAGGATGTTGTCGACCCGGGCACCGCGCCAGGAATAGATCGACTGGTCATCGTCGCCCACGATGAATACCTTGCCGTTCTTGCCGGCCAGCAGACGGATCCAGGCGTACTGCAGGGCATTGGTGTCCTGGAACTCGTCGACCAGCAGATGGCTGAACCGGCGCCGGTAATGCGCCAGCAGCTCGACGTCGTCCCGGCAGGTTTCGTAGGCACGCAGCAGCAGCTCAGTGAAATCCACCAGACCCGCGGCTTCACGCGCGACTTCGTAGGCCTGATAGACACGGATCATCTGGCTGCGCGCGTAATCGCCGGTGTCGGCCAGATCACGCGGGCGCTCGGCGGCGTCCTTGCAGCTGTTAATGAAACCCTGCATCTGGCGCGGCGGCCAGCGCTGCTCATCCATCTCCAGATTCTTGAGCGTGCGCCGGATCAATCGGTACTGATCGTCCGAATCGATGATCTGAAACGCCTGTGGAAGCTTTGCCTCCTTGTAGTGCAGGCGCAGCAGGCGGTGCGCAATACCGTGGAACGTGCCCACCCACATCGCCCGTGCCGGCACCCGCAGCATCGGCTCAAGGCGCGCGCGCATCTCGCCTGCGGCCTTGTTGGTGAAGGTCACCGCCAGAATCGACTGGGGCGATACGCCCTCGACGCCAATCAGCCAGGCGATACGGTGGATCAGCACGCGGGTCTTGCCGGACCCGGCGCCGGCCAGCACCCGCATATGGCCCGGCGGCGCGCCGACCGCTTCGCGTTGGGCTTCGTTCAGGGGTTCAAGAATTGTCGATACATCATCCATGCAGCGATTGTACCCAACCGCAGCCTGCTGCCGGCGTTCATCGACGCGAAAGCCCCGGTTTCTATAATCTGTCGACGACACGAGTAAAAGACCGGGGTTCGCTTACGAGCCTGGCCCAAACGAGAGACCACACCATGCGCCGCCTGCTTGCACCGCTGTTCTTCCTGCTTTTTCTGGTCGCCTGTGCGACGTCGCCGACCGGGCGCAACCAGCTGCAGCTGTTCTCCGAGGACAAGATTGCCGCGATGGGCGTACAGAGCTATGCCCAGATGAAGAAGGATGAGCCGATCGATACCGGCACCGCCGACAACACCTATGTGAAATGCGTCGCGAACGCGATCACGAATGTAACCGGCGGCGAATGGGAAGTGACCGTGTTCAAGGACGATCAGGTCAACGCCTTTGCCCTGCCTGGCGGCAAGATCGGCGTGTATTCGGGGCTGCTCGACGTTGCCGACACCGACGACCAGCTCTCTGCGGTCATCGGACACGAGGTGGGCCATGTGCTCGCGCATCACGGCAACGAGCGCGTCTCCCAGCAATACGCAACCCAGGGCGGGCTCTCAGTTGTGTCGGCCTTTCTCAGCGGCGGCGGTGGCGGTATCGGCAGCCAGGCGCTGATGTCAGCGCTGGGCCTGGGCGCCCAGGTCGGTATCCTGCTGCCCTTCTCCCGCACCCAGGAGAGCGAGGCCGACACCATCGGCCTGGAGCTGATGGCGCGCGCCGGCTTCGATCCGCGCCAGTCGGTCACGCTCTGGCAGAACATGGCCGCGGCCAGCGGCGGCAAGGAGCCGGCCGAATTCATGTCCACGCATCCCTCCGACAATACGCGTATAAACAACCTGCAAAATCATATGGCCAAAGCGATGGAGCTCTACGAGCAGGCGCCAAGCCACCCCCAGTGCGGTTGATTTTTCAGCACTCGACAGCGTGAATACCCGATAAACACAATTTTTTCGACCAGGCTCTTGTCGGGGAGCCAGAGTTATGTACACTCTGAAATTGTACGGCTCTGCCGTCCTCCGTTGGTCTTAGTTTTGTGTCGTTGACGAGTCCGGACGGTTTTCAAATAAAAATGACACGGTATCGCTAGGACCAGTTGAGATGAATATTTACGTAGGCAATCTGTCGTGGAACACCCACGATGACGAACTCCGCGGCGCGTTCGAGAGCTTCGGCGAAGTCTCGTCGGCCAAGGTGATCATGGATCGCGAGACCGACCGTTCGCGTGGCTTCGGCTTCGTGGAGATGCCGGACGACAACGAGGCCAAGGCCGCCATCGAAGGCATGAACGAAAAGGATCTGGGTGGCCGTACCCTGCGCGTGAACGAAGCACGTCCGCGTGACGATCGTCCGCGCGGCCCGCGTCGCTTCTGATCTCGGTTCGACGTTGACGTAGAAAAGCCGCCCCAGCTTGGGCGGCTTTTTTTTTGATCGGTGGCTGCACTGCAGTGCGTTGTGCTGCTCGCTAAGCCGTGCCCAGGCCTGCGCCCGCGCTGGCCGGTATCAAGGCTGCCCGAACGGCGCTTTCAGCGGTGCGACGCGCGGTCCTACCCGCGTCGAGCGGTAACGCCTACGCGCGCCAAGTCGACATTTGTGAGCCTGGAAGTCCTGCCTCCGTGTGAAGCGCTCAGGACGCGCTCTTTTCAAAGAAGACCGACGCCGGCAATTGCAGATCGGTAGCGGGCAGGCGCACCGCGCGCAGGGCGACGAACACGAACAACAGAGGATTCACGTCATAGACCGCGCGTAGCACGGGGATGGCGGAGCGGTCGATAAAGCCCCCGCCAGCCAGCGCTTGCAGGCTGATCGCGCTGGCAATCGCCGGCTGTGGGTAGCCGCTGGCATAGCGCAGATGGTCAAAGAACTCGGGATGCTGCAACAGTGGCTCCAGCACGGTCTCGAGCCGATCGGCCGCAAGCACTCCGGCGAGACTGATCTGTAGATGGGCTGCGCGCCGCTTATCGCGCAGCAAGGCAAACAAGGCCGGCATCAACGACTGGCCTGTGCTGTCGATCGGGTTGTCGATCGACACCAGCACGTTCAACCCCGCCGCCAGCGGGGCATCGAGCGCGTCCACGCCGATCCAGCCCTGGCTGCCGTTATCCGCATGGCGCAGGCCTATCGGCAGATACAGAGCCAGATCGTGCTTGTTCATGGCGGCGTAGAAAGCCGCCACGCGCTTATCCTCCAGATCGATCTGCTGCTCGACCGGGGCCCAGCGAACGCCAACCGCGCCGGCCTCGGCCCAGCGCGCGATCTGGTCAAGCGCATCCGCTCGATACGGATGAATCGACACTACGCTGGACAGCTGCTCTGGCGCCTGGGCTGCGAGTCGGGCTGTATTGTCGTTATCGACATAATCGAGCGTCGCCACGTCGTCGCGGTGACCATCGTTGCCGTAAACCGCATCGCGGGCGACCAGACGGGCGCGGTAGTCGACCGGCATGGCCTGTATCTGGCGCAGCAGGCGCGCCAGATACGCCGCAGCCGGCCGGTCGCTGCCCAGAATGCCGGCCGCGTGTTCGGTGATCTGATCGTCCATCCATGTCAGCGGAGATGTGCGCTTGTCGGTCGTGGCCGGTGGCGAGTCGCTCTGGTCGCTCTGGTCGCTCTGGTCGCTCTGGTCGCTCTGGTCGCTCTGGTCGCTCTGGTCGCTCTGGCTTTCGAGATGCTGCCCGCGTACCGGCACATCAACATGCCGGTCGATGATCGCCCCGCCGTTGGCATCGGCAAACGCCGAATCGACCCATGCCTGGACGTCGTCGTCGAAAATCCAGGGCGCATCTTCCGGCGCGTGTGTCCAGGCACCGGCATAGCGATCAAGCGCGGCCTGCCAGCCCACCACACCAAGTACTGCCAGCGCGAGCAGCACAAGGATCACGGCGATCAAACGGGTCATGAAAGCCTTCACGATAAACGCCGGTTCAGGTCAGTACGCCATCGCCGCGACGGATTGTCTCGGCGTAATGACAGGCCACCTGCTGGATATCATCTGTTGCGTCGACCGGCGTATCGTCCAGCGTACGCAGCGGTGGCACCTGCTCGCCGCAGCGTACATCTGCCCACGGGCAGCGCGTACAAAATACACAGCCGCTGGGCGGATCAGCAGGCGACGGCAACTCGCCGGGCAGCTTGATCCGTTCGCGGGTGCGCTCCAGGGCCGGGTCGGGCCGCGGCACAGCAGACAGGAGCGCGCGCGTATACGGATGTGCGGGCGTGTCGAACAGTACGTCGGTTTCGGCGCTTTCCATTACCCGACCCAGATACATGACCACTACCGTGTCGCTGATCTGGCGCACCACGGCCAGGTCGTGCGCGATGAACAGGATCGCAATATCGAACTCGGCGGCCAGTTCCATGAGCAGGGCCACGATCCGGGCCTGAATCGACACATCCAGCGCAGAGACCGGTTCGTCGCAGATAAGCACACGGGGCCGGACCACCAGCGCACGGGCGATGCCGATACGCTGACACTGGCCGCCGGAGAACTCGTGCGGATACCGATTGATCTGGCTCGCCGACAGGCCCACGCGTTCAAGCATCGACAGCACGCGCTCCTGGCGCTGGGCGCGGCTCAGGTCGGGGGCGAGATGACGTAGCGGCTCGGCCACGATCTGGCCCACGGTCATGCGCGGATCAAGACTGGCCAGCGGATCCTGGAAGATCATCTGCACGTCGCGGCGTAGTGCATGCCAGTCGGCCCGGCTGCCGGCGCTCATCTCGCGGCCATCGAACTGCAGCTGACCGGCGGTGATCGGATGCATGCCGGTGATCGCCCGCGCGAGCGTCGATTTGCCGCAGCCCGACTCACCCACCAGGCCCACCGTACGCCCGCGTACGAGATCCAGACTGACGCCATCCACCGCCCTGAGCGGCGCAGCCGAGCGCCATAGCGCGCCGCTGTCAGTCGGAAAATGCACTTTCAGATCGCGCACGCGCAACAGGGCGTCAGTCATGCCGGAGCCGCCGGTGGACAGTGGGTCGGAATCGATGACTTCGATGGTACGCTGGCAGTGTGAATTCACCCAATACGCTGGCCCCATCGTCGCTGTCGCTGCTAAGCTTCAATATGCAGGTAGGCGTCGGCACCAAGCGCTATCGCGAGTATTTCACGCGCGGCTGGCGGCATGTGCTGCCCAGCAAGCAGGTGCGCGACAACCTCGAGCTGATCGGCCAATTGCTCATCGGCCACGACATCATCGGCCTGCAGGAGATTGATGCCGGTAGCCGGCGCAGCCGCTATGAGAATCAGATCGAACAGCTGGCCGAGAGAGCCGGCTTCGACTACTGGTACGTACAGGTCAACCGCAACCTCGGCCGGGTGGCCCAGCACGGGCTGGGGCTGATCAGCCGCTACGAACCGTTCGCCGTGAGCGAACACAAGCTGCCCGGACGCCTGCCCGGACGCGGCGCGCTGATTGCCCGCTTCGGCGCGCCGTTCAACGCACTCACCGTTGTCGTCACGCATCTGGCGCTGGGTGCCGGCAGCCGTGCGCAGCAGCTGGCCGCCATCTGCGAACTGGTCGCCGACGACGAGCATGTCGTCGTCATGGGCGACACCAACTGCAGCGCGTCCGCTCTGATCGCAGATCCGGCGCTGGCTGCCAGTGGCCTGTGCGTGTACGACCGCTCCCTGCCTACCTTTCCAAGCTGGCGCCCGCGGCGTGGCATCGACCATATCGTCACGTCCGCCGGGCTTGGCGTACTCGAGGCCAGTGTCGTCGACGCCACGTTGTCCGACCACCGCCCGGTACAGATGCGTATCGAACTGCCCGAACGGCTGGCGCGCACGCTCAAGAGCTAAGGCCGCTAGAAGTACGGCGAGAACAGCCAGAAGAACGAGTCTCGAAGACGCGCCGGCAAGCGCCGGCTTCTGAGTTCGGCCACCGTGTAGCGATGGCTGTGCTCGATAGTGGCGGCGATATGCTCGGCCAGTCGCCCGACGGCTGCAGCGTCGAAGATCTCGACGGCCAGCTCGAAGTTGAGCCGCAGACTGCGCGGATCGATGTTCGGCGAACCGACCAGCGCATAGTCATCGTCTATGACGAACAGCTTGGTGTGCGCAAACGGCGGCGGCCGATAGAAGATCTTCACGCCGCGCGCCATCAGCTCGCCCTGTGCATGCCGCGACGCCCATTCTACAAAGGCCAGATTGTTCTTTGCCGGCAGCACGATCGAGACATCCAGCCCGCGCAGCGCAGCCGATTGCAGCGCGCCGATCAGCGCCGGGCCGGGCAGGAAATACGGCGTCATGATCAGAACCCGCCGACGGGCAGACGCCACCGCGGTATGCAGCAAAATGGCCAGACGTTCGATATCGCGGGTGGGCCCGTTCTCGATGGTGCGACAGGCGGCACTGCCGATTTCAGGCAGATGGCGCGTATTGATCGCGGTCTGATCGCCGGTGGCAAACGCCCAATCCGAGAGGAACACCGCCTCGATCTGGCGCACGATCGGACCGAGAAACCGAAAGTGCAGGTCTTCGGTGCCACCGGGGCGATCGGCGAGATGCCGATCACCGATATTCATGCCGCCGGTAAATGCCACGCCTGCGTCGGTGACCAGGATCTTGCGATGGTTGCGCAGATTGATCCGCAGCGACGGTGGCAGCAGCCGCGGCGGCAGAAAACGCGCCGCGGTAACCCCGCGTCGACGCAGCAACGGCACCGCGCGCCTGCCCGGCCAGGCATAGAATTCGCCCACGCCGTCAACCAGAACGCGCACATCCACGCCGCGCTCGGCGGCGCGCTGCAGCGCGGCAATGAAACGCTTGCCAACACGGTTGGTCTCGAGAATATACGTGGTCAGATAGACAAACCGGCGCGCGCGCTCGATGGCCTCGAGCATGGGCGGGTAGGCTTTCTCGCCGTTATGCAGGATATCCACGCTGTTGCCGGCCACCACCGGCCAGGCCGACAGCCGATCGCCGGCCGCCGCCAGACCCAGACGCCGCCGATCAAGAATGCTGCGGTAATCGCGCAATTCCGCGTTTGCACCGGGCCGATGCGCGCCCAGGCCGTGACGTGAGGCGGCATCCAGCCGTCGCGCCCTGATCCGCACGCGATTGACACCGAACATGTAGTACAACAGCGGCCCGATCGGCGGGAAGAGCAGCGACACCCCGATCCACCCGAAGGCGCTGCTGGGTGTCTCGCGCGACAGCAGCGCATGCGCGCTGGCTGCGATGGCACTGCCGACAACCACGGCGACGGTCACCCAGAAACGCAGGACGCTGAGCAGTTCGGGAGCGAAATCCGGCATGAAGAGCGCGCTAGCCGCGCGCGCGCCGCGGCGTATCCAGCCGCGGCACGGCCGCCAGCAGAGCGCGGGTGTAGTCGTGCTGCGGAGTCTCGAATATGGCGTCGATCGGGCCGTGCTCGACGATCTCGCCGGCGCGCATGACAACCACCCGCTCGCATTGGCCGGCGACCACGCCCAGATCGTGGGTGATCATGAGCAGCGCGGTGTGGGTGCGCGTACGCAGTTCGCCGATCAGATCGAGAATATCGGCCTGGACCGTGACATCGAGCGCGGTTGTAGGCTCGTCGGCAATCAGGATATCCGGCTCGCAGGCCAGCGACATGGCGATCATCACGCGTTGGCGCATGCCGCCCGAGAACTGGTGCGGGTAGTAGCGGATACGCCGCGCGGCATCAGGGATACGCACCGCCTCCAGCCCTTCGATCGCCGCCTGGCGTGCAGCGCGACGGCCAAGCCCGCGATGCCGGGTCAAGACCTCGATCATCTGCGTGGAGATACGCAGATGCGGGTTGAGCGCGGTCATCGGATCCTGGAAGATCATGGCGATCTTTGCCCCGCGCACCCGGTTGAGCGTGCGCGGGCGCGCACCGATCAGCTCGATGGCCTTGTCGTGCGCCGCAAAACGCGCGGAGCCGGTTACGCGCGCGTTGTCAGCCAGCAGACCCATGAGCGCGAGCACGCTCTGGCTCTTGCCCGAGCCCGACTCGCCGACAATGCCGAGCGCCTCGCCGGCGGCCAGCGCGAAATCGATGCCGCGCACGGCCTGGATTTCGCCGTCGGGCGTGTCGAAAGACACGTTCAGATTGGAGACTGTGAGCAGCATGGGGCCAGTGTATGCGAAGCGCTGGCACCGCGAGGGCATACGCACCAGAATCGATCTGGCCCGCGCTCAGCGATCCTTCGGGTCCAGCGCGTCGCGCAGGCCGTCGCCGATGAAATTGAAACAGAACAGCGTGGCAGCCAGAAACAGCCCCGGCACGATCAGCAGCCAGGGCGCGCGGTTCATTTCATCGGCGCCGTCCTTGATGAGCGCGCCCCATGAGGTCGCCGGTTCCTGCACGCCCAGCCCCAGAAAACTCAGGAACGACTCGAACAGGATCACCTGTGGAATAGTCAGGGTGATATAGACCGCAACCACGCCGAGCAGATTGGGCACAATATGGCGCGCGACAACGACAGGTGCGGGTGCGCCGGCCATGCGCGCGGCCTCGATGAACGGCTGGCTCTTGAGCGCCAGCGTCTGGCCGCGCACGATACGCGCCATATCAAGCCAGTTGATCGCACCGATGGCGATGAAGATCAGCAGGATATTGCGCCCGAAGAACACCATCAGCAGGATCACGAAGAACAGGAACGGCATGGCATAGAGGATGTCGACGATACGCATCATCACGCCGTCCACGCGCCCACCGGCATAGCCGGCCGTGGCGCCGTAGGCTACGCCGATGATCAGGCTCACGAGAGTGGCCACCAGACCGATCATGAGCGAGATGCGCCCGCCTTCCAGCACGCGCACGAACAGATCACGACCGAGCCCGTCGGTGCCCAGCCAGTGCGCGTCGGTCAGGGTCGGGGCCACCCAGATCGCGCCGTAGTCCTGGGTGAAATAGTCGTTGGGCGAGACCCACGGCCCCACCACGCAGGCCATCACAATCAGCATGAGCAGCCCGATCGACACCACCGCGGCCTTGTTGGCCGCCAGCCGCCGGAGTGCATCCGAGAACAGGCTGCGGCCCCTGACCGCGCGCTCCAGCTTGTCGGCCGCAACGCTCATCAATAAGCCACGCGGGGGTCGAGCCAGCCATAGAGCAGATCGACCAGCAGATTGAAGACCACGATGAGTACGCCGTAGAACAGCACCACGCCCATGACCAGCGTGTAGTCGCGGTTGAGCGCGCCAATCACGAAGAACTGGCCGAGCCCCGGGATACCGAAGATGGTCTCGATGACCACCGAGCCGGTGATGATGCCGGCCGCGGCCGGCCCGAGAAACGACACCACGGGCGTCAGCGAGGCCGGCAGCGCGTGCACACAGATCACCCGCATGCTCGACAGCCCCTTGGCGCGCGCGGTGCGCACATAGTTCGAGCGCATGACTTCGATGGTCGAGGCGCGTACCAGGCGGGCCACATAGGCCATCATCGCCGTGCCGAGCGCGACCACCGGCAGCACATAGCCCTGCCAGCCGCCAAGCCCGCCCGCCGGCAGCCAGTCGTTATAGACGGCAAAGACCAGGATCATGAGCGGCGCAAGTACGAAATTGGGGATCGATATGCCGAGCATTGCCGTGGTCATGGCCAGATAATCGATCGCCCGGTTCTGGCGCAAGGCGGCAGCCATCCCCAGCGGGATGCCGAAGATCAGGGCAAACGCCAGCGACGCAGCGCCGAGCATGGCCGATACCGGAAAACCGGCCTCGATGAGCTGGTTGACGGTGACATCGCGATACTGGAACGACGGGCCGAAGTCGAAATGCAGCACGTCCCAGAGATAGCGTCCGTACTGGGCAATCAGCGGCTCGTCGAGATGATATTTGGCCTCGAGATTGGCCCGCACCTCGGGGGCCAGCTCACGATCCATATCAAACGGCCCGCCGGGGGCCGCCCGCATCATCACGAACGCAAGCGTGAGCAGAATGAACAGCGTCGGGATAGCGCCCAGCAGGCGCCTGGCCGCATAGCCAAGCATCAGACGGACGAGCGCCGTTCAGCTACCGGCAGATCACGGCTCAATCGCCAGATCCTTGCTGTAGTAGATATCCAGCGGATTGCCTGCAAAACCGGTCACATACGGCTTGATCAGATACTTGCTGGTATAGAAATAGATGGGGATCACCGGGCTGTCGGCCAGCAGCTGCGCCTCGGCGGCGTGCATGACATCGTTACGCTCGGAGCCGTCCGGCATATGCGCGGACTGCTCCTGCAGGCGATCATAAGCAGGACTGTCATAGCCGGTGGCGTTCAGGCCAAAGCTGGAATTCATCAGCTCGAAGAACGTGTTGGGATCGTTGTAGTCGCCGATCCAGGCCATACGGAAGGCCTCGGTATCGCTGCCCTGGCGTACCGAATCCAGATACACCTTCCACTCCTCGTTGCGCAGGGTCACGTCTGCGCCCAGCACACCGCGCCACATCGCGGCGATGACCGAGGCAATCTTCTTGTTGCCTTCGTTGCTGTTATAGCGGATCTCGACGGCCAGCGGCTTGTCGGCACTGTAGCCGGCCTCGGCGTACAGCTGCTGGGCCTTGGCCTCACGCTTGTCGTCGGTGAGCTTGGCCCACGAGAATTCGGCGCTGTCGTAGCCTTCGACCACCGACGGAATCCAGCCATAGGCCGGCACTTCCTCGCCTCGCGTGATCTTGTCGACAATCACCTGCCGGTCGATCGCCATGGACAGTGCGCGGCGCAGCTTTGGCGCATCCTTGAACGGCGGGTTGCGCAGGTTGAGACCATAGTAATACACGCCAAGCGTCGGCACCGCGTGGAACTGAGACGGAATCGCCTTCTTGACGGTTTCCAGGCGCGACGGCGGAATCACCCCGCCCCAGTCGAGCTCGCCCGCCTGATAGCGCGACAGCTCCGAGTTGGCATCGGCAATCGGATAGAACTCGACGCGCTCGATGGCGGTCTTGTCGTTACCCCAGTACTGGCTGTTGCGGGTCAGCGCGATCATCGAGTTCACGCGCCAGCTGGCCATCGTGTAGGCGCCGTTGGTCACCGCGTTGCCCGGCTGGGTGAAGGCGTTGCCATATTGCTCGACGGCCGAGCGCTTGACCGGAAAACTGCTCGGATGTGCCAGCGTGCCGATGAAATACGGCGTGGGCGCGGTCAGGCTGATCTGCAGATGACGCTCGTCGAGCGCCTTTATGCCGAGCGTGTCGGGCTCGGCGCTGCCGGTGATGATCTCGCGTGCGTTGACGATAGGCAGATGCAGCTGCGCGTACGGCGAAGCTGTCGCCGGATCGACGGCGCGCCGCAGGCTGTAGACATAGTCGGTCGCGGTGACCGGGCTGCCGTCCGACCAGCGCGCGTTGGCGCGCAGGGTAAAGGTATAGGTCAGCTGATCATCGCTGGTCTGCCAGGATTCGGCATCGCCCGGCTCGGTCTCGCCGTCGGGTGCGATCGAAACCAGCCCTTCATACATATCGCGGATGATATTGGCCGCCGGCACGCCACGAGCCTGATGCGGGTCCAGCGTGCCCGGCTCGGCGCCGTTGCCACGACGCAGCGTGGCCGTGCCGTCTTCGGCGACTTTCGGGCTGATCTTCACCGGCAAACTGGAACTGCCGGTTTTGCTGTCGCCACAACCGGCCAGGCCAAAGGCGGCGATCAACAAAAAGCCGAGTGCGACAACCCGGTTACCAGCAGTTCGATGGCGCATCGGCAGAGATTGCCCGGTCTTTGGATATGACGAAGAGACTACAGCAAAACCCGGCCGTCAATCCGGCCGCGGTGATGCACATCAGGCCGTTTTCGCCAGGCGCACGCCCGTCTTTTTCAGGTGCACCAGCAGCAGCGAGATCGCCGCCGGCGTCATCCCGGGAATACGCGCAGCCTGGCCGAGCGTAGCCGGACGCACGTCGGCCAGCTTGGCGCGAAGCTCGTTGGACAGACCCGAAACGCCGTCATAGGCCAGATCGGCCGGGATCGACGTCGACTCGTGCGCCGCGCTGCGAGCGATCTCCGTGTTCTGGCGATCGATATAACCGGCGTACTTGGCCTGGATCTCGACCTGTTCGCATACCGCGTGGGCGGCGTGGGCGTCTAGGCCGGACAGATCCGGCGCGCCGACCGCGGCGATCGAAGTCACCGCGGCATGATCGAGCTGGGGGCGCTTGATCAGATCCGCGGCCGAGCTCGGCTGCTTGAGCCGATCGCCCAGCAGTGCGGCGCCGTCGTCGTCCAGATCGGCTGGTTTGACCATGATCGAAGCCAGGCGCGCCTGCTCGGCTGCAACCGCATGCCTGCGGTCCTCGAAATCGGCCCAGCGGGCATCGTCGATCAGGCCCATCTGGCGGCCGATTGGGGTCAGGCGTGTATCGGCATTGTCCTCGCGCAGCAGCAGCCGGTACTCGGCGCGCGAGGTGAACATGCGATACGGCTCGAGCGTGCCGCGGGTGATCAGATCGTCAACGAGCACGCCCAGATAGGCCTCGTGCCGAGCCGGCCACCAGGCCGGCTGATCGGCGGCCGCGCGCGCGGCGTTGATACCCGCCAGCAAGCCCTGTGCCGCGGCTTCCTCGTAGCCGGTTGTGCCATTGATCTGGCCGGCGAAATAGAGCCCGGATATGGCACGGGTCTCCAGGCTGTACGACAGCGCTCTAGGGTCGAAATAATCGTATTCGATGGCATAGCCGGGGCGCGTGATATGTGCGTTCTCGAAGCCGGCAATCGCACGCACCACCCGCTGCTGGGTCTCGAACGACAGGCTCGTCGAGATGCCGTTGGGATAAACCTCGGCCGAAGTCAGCCCTTCCGGTTCGATGAAGATCTGGTGGGCGTCCTTGTCGGCAAAACGCACCACCTTGTCCTCGATCGACGGGCAGTAGCGCGGCCCCACCGAGTCGATCTGACCGGAATACATGGCCGACTCGCCGATATTGTCGCGGATGATCTGGTGTGCTGCGGCGTTGGTATAGGTGATATGACAACAGACCTGGCGCGGATGCTCGGCGCGACGCCCCATGAACGAGAACACGGGCGCGGGCTCGTCACCCGGCTGCTCGGCCAGCAGCGAGTAATCGATACTCTTCGCATCAATCCGCGGCGGCGTGCCGGTCTTGAGCCGGCCCACCGGCAGGTCGAGCGCGCGCAGCCGCTGGGATAACGCGTTCGACGGCGCATCGCCGGCCCGGCCGCCGCCAAACTGCCTGTGGCCGATATGGATGGTGCCACCGAGAAACGTGCCGACCGTGAGCACCACGCGGCGCGCCTTGAAGGCCAGCCCCATGGTCGTCATCACACCGGTCACTTGGTGGTTCTCGACGATCAGATCGGCCACCGACTGCTGGAAGACATACAGATTCGGCTGGCTCTCTACCATAGAGCGCACCGCGGCCTTGTACAGCGCGCGATCGGCCTGGGCACGGGTAGCCCGCACCGCCGGGCCCTTGCGCGCGTTTAGGGTACGGAACTGAATACCGCCGCGATCGGCCGCACGGGCCATCACCCCGCCCAGCGCGTCAATCTCGCGCACCAGATGGCCCTTGCCGATACCGCCAATGGCCGGGTTGCAGGACATCTGGCCGATGGTTTCGATATTGTCGGTGAGCAGCAGCGTACGTGCGCCCATACGGGCGGCCGCCATCGCCGCTTCCGTGCCGGCATGGCCGCCACCGACCACGATCACGTCGAAATCCGTCTGCGTGTTCATCTTTGCTCTCCCGCGATATGACGCGGTCGGACTGGAAAAGTCGCTATTTTAACGCGTTACTGGCGGCATTTCGCAGTTTCTGACTGTGTCCGGGCCCAGTTATCTGTACCGGTGCGCGCCGAAGACCGTCGCTCACAGGCGTTCACGCGCGGCCTCGAACTGATCGACAACGCTCTGCCAGCCGATCTGATTGCGCTCGTTCAGGCGCAGTCGGCCATTGTGGACCGTGAGCGCAACGCCGTAGGCGTTCTCGCCGGGTCTGGCCTCGATAAGCCCGTCGGCCACGAGTTCGGCCAGTGCCGTGTCGATATCGGTTTCTTCCAGCGCATAGGGTGACCGGCCGCCGGCGATCATCATTTGCGTGGCCAGATCACGTGCGATCGGTGTCGGCACGGCCAGCGACAGGTCCACATCGAGCTGGGCGATCACGTCGGCGAGCAGACGCACCGGTCGGAGCGACTCGGGTGCTTCGATACGCAGATGGCCGTCTATATCGCCGTCCGGGGTGATGACATGCAGCCGGCTGATCTCCAGCGATGCGGCGTGGGACAGCAACACAGGCAACGTTTGGCCGTAGATCGTCGCGCGCACGTCGGGATTGGCGCCGGCATCGGCATCGTCGAGCGCGCCGATTTGCGCAAAGAGCGTACGCGCGGCAGCGGTGTCCACACCCCGAACGCCGCCCTCGATCACGACGGGCCCCACCTGGCTGTTGTCGAAGGCGAGCTGCGCTGCACGGATATCGAAGTCGCCCTTGAGCCGGGTCTGCTCCAATGCGTTGTCGCGCTCGCCTGCAGAGACAAGCGGTTGCCAGCGGGCCTCAAGCGCGCTCACCCGACCGGCCGCGCCCTGTCCATCGGCCATGTTGAGGCTCGCCAGCTCGAGACGGGTGACCGCCAGATTCTGCGTATCAGGCCGCGATCGTTGCACGCGCAATCCGCGCCAGACGAGTTGGCCTGCGCGGACCCCCACCAGGCGCAACGCAGGCGATCCGAGGCTGCCCTGCAGGGCGCCGCCGCCCCGCAGGGGCTGGGCCCACGCTCCCGAGATCGTATCCATTTCGATATGCGCGAGGGGTCGCTGGCGAGACACGGCAACGCTGGCGCCGTCCAGCTCCAGCGACGATCGCGCGCGGCCGTCGAAGCCGACGCGGGTGATGACACGAGCTGCCGGCAACGTCGGCTCAAACACGAGCCGTGGCCAGAGATCGCTCAGCGCCAGACGCGTGTCGGCCACGCCCAGACTGGGCCGGAAACCGGCCGTGCTGTCGGCCGGTGCGCCAAAGACAAGCGGGCCATGATGGATACGGCTGGTCAGGGTCAGGCTCGCACACGACGGCGTGGCACAGAGCGGGCCTTCCAGGGCAATACGGAGGGTCGCATCGGAGCCGAACCAGCCGCGCTCGAACTGTGACGACACCACCCGCAGCGCGTCCTGCGCATCGACACGAACCATTGTCTGGTCGAAGGCGCGCGCCAGATACAGGCCCACCAGCGCAGGCAGGCCGAGCGCCAATGCCACCAGCGTCAACAGCCCGATCACGATCGTGCGACGGATCATAAGCAACCTCGGCAATAAGACGTGAGGGTGGCGGCCGCGCCCAGACATGGTCGGCGCGCATTGCGCTCGGCGCCGCGGCCGATCCACCGACGGCATAATGCATGCTGGCACATCTTTTGTATCTCTCGATTCATGCCAGAAAAATCAGCATATACCGCCGCGCGGGTCTCTCACGACAGCCTTGTCGACTGGCTGGAACCGCTCTACGGCGAAGCCGCGGCAGATCATTGTATCGAGGCGGCGGCCGAGGCCGCCCGGCGTCATGGCCTGCCAATTGGTACCGAGTCGACCATCGACGCGGCGTTCAACGTGATGATCACCTACGGCGATATCGTTCAGCGCCCGGGCGAGGCACCGCTGAGCACGCTGGCCCGGTTCATGGCCAGTCACCTGTCGCACACGATCGCAGCCGTCCATATCCTGCCGTTCTTCCCAGAAAGCTCAGACGACGGTTTTTCGGTAATGGACTACCGCGCGGTCAACCGCGATCTGGGGGCGTGGGCCGACGTGGCCGCGCTGGGCGACGCGCATCCGCTGATGTTTGATCTCGTGCTCAACCACACCTCGCGCAAGGGCCAGTGGTTTGCCAATTATCTGGGTGACGCCAACCCCGGCCGCGACTATTTCATCGAGGTCGACCCCAAGACCGATCTACGCGCGGTGGTACGCCCGCGCAGCACGCCGCTGCTCGCCGAAGTGGCCACCGCACGCGGCACCCGGCATCTGTGGGCCACGTTCTCGGATGATCAGATCGATCTCAACTTTGCCAACCCGGCCGTACTGTGTGAATTCATCGATATCATCTTCGAGTACGTGGCGCGTGGCGCCCGGCTGCTGCGACTCGATGCCGTGGCCTTCCTCTGGAAAGAGATCGGCACGCCCTGTATCCATCTGCCCCAGACCCATCGGCTGATCAAGTTCCTGCGCGCCCTGCTCGGCCGCTATGCGCCGGGCGTGCTGCTGATCACCGAAACCAATGTCCCGCATGCGGAGAACATCTCGTATCTGGTCGACGGCGACGAGGCCCACGTGGCCTATCAGTTCGCGCTGCCGCCGCTGGTCGCACACGCCCTGATCAGCGCCAATGCGGCCCGCCTGACGCACTGGGCGGCAAGCCTGCCGGCGCTGCCCGAGGGCTGTCATTTTCTCAATTTCACCGCCAGCCACGACGGCATCGGCCTGCGCGCGGTGGAGTCGATCCTCGACGAGGCCGAGATCGACCAGCTCGTGGATACCGTGCGCGCACGCGGCGGTTTTGTATCCACGCGGGCTGTGGCCGACGGCAGTCACAAGCCGTACGAGCTCAATATCTCCTACTACGATCTGTTTGGAGGCGGCGAGGACTACGACAACGACGACGCCCATATCCAGCGCTTCATCTGCAGCCAGGCGATCGCCATGGCGCTGGCCGGGATACCGGCGCTGTATTTCCACAGCCTGGTCGCCACCCGCAACGATGTCACCGGCGTCGAGCAGAGCGGGCGCTATCGCACCATCAACCGACGTCGCTGGGATGCCGGCGAACTCGAGCATCGGCTCGAAGCCGACGGTCACCACGCACGGGTGTTCGCCCGGCTGAAACGGCTGCTGGCCGTGCGCAGCCGCCAGCCGGCCTTTCATCCGGATGCGTCTCAGCAAGTCGTGGACCTGGGCGATTCGCTGTTCGCGGTGCAGCGCCAAACGCGCGAACAGACCCTGCTGGCATTGCACAACGTGACCGACAAGCCGGTGCGTGTGCCCACCCACGTGCTGCCCGACGGGCGCGTGCGTCGCAACGTCACCGCCGGCGCCGAAATCAGCGGCGCCGCCCGTTCGATCACGCTCGCCCCCTACGAGGTGGTCTGGATCAGCAGCTAGCTGTCGGCCATGTCGGCCAGTGCCGGGCGTGACAGACTCTCATAGACACCGCTGCACACCTGATTGCGCCCGCCGCGCTTGGCCTTGTAGAGCAGACGATCCGCGGTGGCCAGAACCGCCGAGAGCGAGTCGTCGGGTTGCGGGGCGTAGACGTAGCAGACGCCCACACTCACGGTCAGCACCGGCTCGACCTTGGAACGCTTGTGCGGAATATTGAGCGCCTGGATAGCGGCGCGCAGGTTCTCGGCGTGGTCCTGGATACGATCGGGGCTCTCGTCGATCCAGAACGCGGTGAATTCCTCGCCGCCATAGCGCCCGCACACGTCCAGCGGCCGGCGCGCATAGGATTCGATCATCTGGGCGGCCTCGCGCAGCGCCTGGTCCCCTGCCGGATGACCATAGGCGTTGTTGTAGCGCCCGAACTGGTCAATATCGATCATGGCGACGCCGTAACCAAGCCCGTCGCGCACGGCGTGGGCATGGGCCACGGTGAGCGCGCTTTCCAGCGCATGCCGGTTGAACAGCCCGGTGAGCCCGTCGCGGCGCGATACCAGTTCGAGCAGGCGTCGATCCAGCCAGGACGCGCGTAGATAGTATTCCGAGGCGCACAGAATATAGGCCGCCATGAGCCCGAGCGTGCCCGTGGCAGCCAGGTGATAGTAGGCGGCCATCGGCGGGCTGACGATCAGAACCTCGGTCAGCAACACCGCGATCGACAGCGCGATACCCACCGGCACCATGATGATGGCGCGCACGCGTGCGAGAGCGGCCATGCCGATCAGGCCCACGCCGACAAACTCGACTGGAAAATCCGCGCCCGCATGGGCGAGCACCACGCGGTTGGTCACAAGGCCCGCGCTGACCACGATGAACTGGGCCGTCATTATCAATTCCGTGGCACAGGATTCGCGGCGCAACAGACACCACAGAAATGAAAGCACCAGCACCGGCTGCATCACGCCATACTCGATCAGCCACATCAGCGGCGGCGTGCCGCCGGGCACCCACAGCAGCCAGGAGTCGAGCAGTGGCGAAATCAACAATGAGGCGGCAGCGATAATCAGCAGTGCGAGCCGATTCATGCGTGCCGAACTATTGAGGTAGGCAAAGAACTCGCGCTCGAGCGCCGGCTCGAACCGCAGCCATCGAAAGCCGCGATCGATCTGGCCCCGCAGCGCGCCAATCATCCATGGCGCCGCACGGTTGTCTCGCATCTGCAAGACGTCCTCCAGCGCTTGAGCACGGTGTCGTGACATGGGAATGACCCAGAAATTTGGATTCGAGGCGAGACGTCATACCACGGCGTTCGCGAACGAAGCTGAACAGGCCATCACCAGCACACAATCATGCGGGCCTGCGGCGCAGGACACGATCCGCAGTCACACGGATATGCGCAGCGGCACCGACGCTGTTCAGCGCGCGGCGGCAAGCGCCTCGGTTCGATCGGCCTCGACCGCCGCATGGAAGTCGTCGAGAAAATCCGGCAACGCCGCGCGTACACGATTCCAGGTGGGCATGAACGGCACTTCCATGGGGTTGGACAGATACTGCTCGCCGGCCTTGATGATCGCCTCGACGAATACTTCGACGGTCTTTTCCTCCTTGTGCCGGTCGTAGCCAAGGCCGTTGATCTGGGCATCGAAATAAAAGCGTTCGACGCTGTCCAGCGCATTGCGCAGGTATACCGCCTTGATAGTGCGGATCGTCTCCGGAGTGAGCACCACGCCGTAGGTGGCAAGCTTTCGATAAAGCGCCTTGGCGATATCGCTGCTCATGCGCGCCAGGCCGTTGCCGGCCTCGTGGTCGGAGACCTCCTGGTGCTTGTGGTCGTAGTAGTCGGCGATATCGACCTGACAGATCGCATTGGGCGTGTAGTTGCGATGGACCTCGGCAAGAATTCCCACTTCCAGGCCCCAGTCGCTGGGAATACGGATCGATTCAGCCACGCTCGCACTCATCGCGCACTCGCCGGACAGCGGGTAACGGAAGCTGTCCATATAGCGCAGGTATTCCATATCGCCGACCACCGTCATCAACGCGCGCAGCAGCGGCGTGACGAACAGCCGCACGACCCGCCCGTTGATATGGCCGCCGGCCACGCGCGCGTAGTAGCCCTTGGCGAACTTGTAGGTGAAGTTCGGATGCACCATCGGGTAGAACAGGCGCGCCAGCAGGTCACGGTCGTAGGTCTTGATATCGCAGTCGTGCATGGCCAGCACCCGACCCGTGCCAGAGGCCAGAAAATAGCCCATGCAGTTCCAGACGTTGGCGCCCTTGCCGGGGCGCTCGGGCGCCAGTGATTCGGCGTCGAGCCGGTCGTAGAGGGCCTGCAGACGCGGCCCGTCATTCCAGAGCACACGATGATTCTGGCCGAGACGTTCAAAGAAGGCGTGCGCGTGCGCAAACTGCTCGGCGTTGGCCGCGTCCAGACCGATGATGATTTCGGCCAGATAATCGACCTTGGACAACTCGTCGACGATCGCCGGCAGCGCATCGCCTTCCAGTTCGGAATACAGGCACGGCAGGATCAGCGACATGGGCCGACGCCTGGCGAAGTCGCGCAGTTCGGCTTCGAGATGCTCGATCGGCCGCGCACCAAGACGGTGCAACGTGGTGATCAGCCCGTTCTGATGAAAATCCGCCATGGTGGTCCCTGCTTATAGTTCGTTGTTATCGATCAGCTCTGCGATAGCTGCTGCCCAGCCGACCGGCCCGACGCCCGGCGCGTGGCGGATAGCGCCGCTGGCCGGTTCCTGATAGCTGCCGTCGGGTCGGGCGATCCAGTAGCCGATATCCGCAGCACTCAGCATGTCGACGTCGTTAGGGCTGTCGCCCAACGCTACAGCAAGAATTGGGCCGCCCGCGCTCTCGAAGCCCGCACGCAGCCAGTCCAGCGCGTCCCCCTTGTGGGCATGACCAAGCAAGTGCACGAAACGACCACCGACACGCGTGGTAAAGCCCGCAGACTCGACCCGACGCGCGAAGTCCGCTCGCGCCGTATCGCTGTCCTGCCAGAGCAGGGGCTCGGAGGCGCGGCGATCTCTGGCCTGGGCAGCACCGACCGGATCCAGACCGGTGGCGGCCTGCACCTCGTTCACGCTCATATCGGCGAAACCACGGAAACGATAGCCGTGGGCGTCGCGCAAGGCCGCCGCCAGGGCGCGTAGCGCCGCTACATCGGCGCCGAGCGTCGTGATCGCGAGATCCGTATCGGGCGTGACCGGCGCGCCCTCGAAATAGCCTACCGGCACGGCGACCGCGCCGCCGTTCTCTACCGCAAAGGGATGGACGTTGCCCAGTTCGCGGCGCAGCGCCACGACCTCGGCCGCGGTCTTGCTCGTGACGATACAAACCGGCACGCCGCGCTCGGCAAGCTGGGCCAGCGCCGGTGCCGCGGCCTGCCAGTCATAATCATGGTGATCGAGCAGCGTGGCATCGAGATCGGTGAACACGACGCCGCGGCGGATCGGTATCGACTGCGCAGGCTCGGTCATGGCTGTTCCGGTGAGTGGGTTGGCGGCGTTCGCTAGAGATGGGTTGCTGGAGTGGGCGCGCCCGGCATGGCTATTTTGTTGCGGCATTAATAAGATGACATCAAACCACGCCGGACCCGCCCATGCGAATACTCGTAATCGAGGACAACGAAGACCTCGCCGCCAACATCATCGAATTCCTGTCGGCGAAGGGCCACGTGATGGACAATGCCACCGACGGCATCACCGGCCTGCACCTGGCCGTGGTCAACGAATACGACGCCATCGTGCTCGATCTCATGCTGCCCGGCATTGATGGCCTGCAGCTGTGCGCGCGCCTGCGCGACGAGGCCGACAAGCAGACGCCGATCCTCATGCTGACCGCCCGCGACACCATCGAAGACAAGCTCGCCGGATTTTCCTCGGGCGCCGACGACTATCTGATCAAACCGTTCTCGCTGCTGGAACTCGACGCGCGTCTGGCTGCCATCGGCAGCCGCGGCCCGCGCCGCAGCCAGCACGTGCTCAAGGTGGCCGATCTGACGCTCAATCTCGATACCTGGCAGGCCGATCGCAGCGGTACACGGATCAGCCTCACGCCTACGGCACTGCGCCTGCTCGACGTGCTCATGCGTGCCTCGCCGAGGCTGGTGCGTCGTGCTGAACTGGAAGCCGCCATCTGGGGCGATCATCCGCCGGATTCGGAGGCGCTGCGTACCCATATCCATGCCCTGCGTTCGGCGATCGACAAGCCCTTCGACGTCGCGCTTCTGCAGACCGTACCGACCATGGGCTACCGCCTGATCGATCCGGATGCTGGCTGACCGGGGGCTCAACCGAGTGCTGCGGCGGCCACTGGACAGCCTTCAGTTCCGAGTCACCGCAGCGCTGGCGCTGTTCGTGGCGGTGGTATCCACCCTCATGGTGCTGGCGTTGTTCGCGATCAACGAACGCCTCGAGACGGACCTGCTCAACGGCATTGTTGCGCACGAACTCGACGAGCTCACCTCCGAGTACCCGCGCGAGGGCGCGGCCGCGCTGCCCAACTCTGCGACCATCGTCGCCTTCGTGGTCGCTCCCGATCAGCTCGACACCCTGCCCCGAGCGCTGCGCGGTCTGCCGGCACGCGAACAGGGCATGAACATCAGCTTCTCCAACCGCACCTACCGCGTGGCGACCACTACCATCGAGGGCAAGCGCGCGTTTCTGGCCTACGACATCACCGCCATCGAGGATCGTGAATCATTGTTCAAGATCGTGCTGGTCATGGCCGCTTTCATTGTGCTGGCACTGGCCGTACCGCTGGGCATATGGATTGCGCGGATCAGCCTGAAGCCGATCAATCTGCTCGCCGATCACGTCGGCAATCTGCAGCCCGGCGGTAGTCACGGTCAGCTGGCCATCCGCTTCGACAGCTATGAAACAGGCGTGATCGCACGCGCCTTCGATCGATTCATGACCCGGCTGGACGGCTTCGTCGAGCGCGAGCGCAGCTTCACCGCCGACGCCAGCCACGAACTGCGCACACCGCTGGCCGTCATCCAGGGCGCAATCGAGGTGTTGCAACAGGATGAACGCCTGACCAACAGCGCACCCATGACGCGGATCGACCGAGCCACCCGTCAAATGGCCGAGCTCATCGAAGCCCTGCTGTTCCTGGCCCGCGACGAGGCCCAGGAGATGGGCCCCGAGCACTCGATCTGTCGTGCCGACAGCGTGGTGATGGAAGTCGTGGATGCCTACCGGCCCATCCAGGGAACCAGCCGGATAGACACCCAGACGCTGGAAAACTGCGAAGTGCGTGCACCGCGTATCGCCCTGGTGATCGTGGTTGGCAATCTGCTGCGCAACGCGCTGCGCCACGGCGGCAAGGATATTCGCGTCACGCTCGCCAACGGCCTGCTGACCGTAGCGGACAACGGTGACGGCATGTCCAGCGATCAGTTGCGCCACGCCTTCGACCGCGGCTATCGCGCGGGGCCGGGCGCGGGACTAGGGCTTGGCCTTTATCTGGTCAAACGGGTGGCCGACCGGTACGGCTGGCGTATCCGCCTGGCCAGCCGTCCCGATGAGGGCACGCGCATCGAACTGCGACTGGCGCGGGTCTGACCCCGATCCGACCTGCGTATTGCCAAACCTCAGACTGAATCCTCGCGCGTCGCGTTCGATTGCCAAACGGCGTCGAGACGACGAGCCGGGTGAAGCGTCCGGCAACGCTGTAGCGGCACCGTTTGGGCCGATCCCCTGTGGGGCCGGAGCTTTGCGCGTGTCTGGGCGGTGTCAATGATCGCTGCCGTGCAATGAGCATGCTGCGGGCATCTTTTCTTGCCAGCCACGCGCAAAGCACACCGGCGCTACTGCGATGCGTCCATCAGAGGCCCCTTAACAGTTCGTTGATGTTGCGCTGACGCATCTTATAGCCATGTTGTTGCAGTGTGTCCGTCGACAAACTGGCGTGATGCAGTAGACGGATGGGCCACAGGCAGACGACAGTGCATGCGAGGGGATGGCGCGCCGCGATAAAACGCTGGCGACGCAGTAACCGCGCACGCCTCAACCGCCTGCTCGTTGTCGCGCTGGGCACCACCGGCCCCAGACGCGCACCGCTGGCCGCCGATACCCGACGCATCCTTGTGGTGCGGCTCAACAAGCGGCTCGGCAATATCCTGTTCCTCACCCCCATGCTGCGCACGCTGGCGGCGACGCTGCCGGCCGCGACCATCGACGTGCTCATACAGGATGCACAGCACAAGCCGCTGCTCGAGAGCCTGCCCGGTGTGCGCCATGTCTGGATTCAGCGCAGGACGCTGTCCAGTCTGTTCGGCCTGATCCGCAGGCTGCGCGCCTGTCGCTACGATCTGGTAATCGACCCGAGCGGCAATTCGACCAGCAACCGGCTGGCGATGGTGCTCTGCCGCGCGCGCCAGCGCCTTGGTTTTGCCGGCGACAGCCAGTGGCTGCGCCTGAGCCATGCCGCCGGGCGCACGCGCAGTCGTCACCAGGCCGAGCAGGGGGTCGAACTGCTGGTCGACAGCATCGAGGGCGAGACCTTTGAATGCTTCGATACGCTGGCGGTATTCCCCGACGAACGCGCCCAGGCAAGCGCCCGCCGTCACTGGCAGGCCGCATTGTCGAGCTCGACGGCACCGGTGATCGGGTTTTTCATACAGGCCACGGGTCGCAAAGCGCTGCCGCAGGCCTGGTGGACACAATGGCTGGCCGAAACGGCCGCGCTCAACCCGAGCGCCCGCTTTGTTCAGATCTGTCCGCCCGAGCACACCGCTCAGGCCCTGCCGGGCGCTATCGGCGTGGCCATCGTGGAACTCGACGTTCTGGCTGCGCTGATGACGCGGCTCAACGGCTTTGTGGCCGCCGACAGCGGCCCGATGCATCTGGCCGCCGCGGCCGGCGTGCCCGTACTCGGCCTGTTTCGGGCCACCGAACCGGCCGCTTATGCGCCGCTTGGCCACGCCTGCCAGAGCCTGGACGGCGCGCATATCGAGCCCGGCGAGGCGGCACGCGTGATCAGCCGCATGCTGACCGCCGAACCCCGTCGAGGTGCAGCCTGACGGCCGCCCCGCTCCAGTCGCATGAAACAGCAACAGGCCCTAAACTAGCCGGCGATTCCCCCACCATCTGCCTGCACCTGCATGTCCAACGCATCGACCGGCCGTAGCGCTGTACGCTGGTACGCCGAGGCCTCAGCGCCGACAAACCGTCCCGTTGAAACGATTCTGGCTCAGGTACCACATAGGCCGGTGGCAGACGTATTCACCTGCCCGCTGGAACGGCTGGGCGGCGATTTCGAGGGCGAGATCTGGCAGATCGACGGCGGCGCGGCAGACGTTGTGTCAGGTCAGGCCCATGGCTGGCACTACCGGCGCGTCGATGATCTGGCGTTTGCCGCGCTGCATATCGACGACGGTCCAACGCTGACGCCGGCCGGCATTCAGCAGGCCGCGCGCGATGCGTACACCTCGCTGTTTGCCCTGCAGACCGAACTGCAGTTGCCCGAAGTTCAGCGTATCTGGCACTGGCTGTCGTCGGTAACCGTCGATAGCGGTGACGACCAGCGCTACAAGCGATTCTGCCGCGGCCGTGCCGAAGCGCTCGATTCGCCGGGACACTCCCTGTCGGTACTGCCGCCGGCCACGTTGGTCAGCGGTGCGCGGCGCGGCGTACGCCTGCACGCCCTGCTGGGCGACCAGCCGGTTCAGCCGGTCGAGAATCCGCGCCAGATCAGCGCCTACCGCTATCCACGCGACTACGGCGAGCGCGCGCCGGCGTTTGCCCGCGCCGGCGTGGCCACGCTGGGCGCCAGCCGCTATCTGCTGATTTCCGGCACGGCCAGCATTGTCGGCCATGCCAGCCAGCATCTGGGCGACGTCCAGGCCCAGGCCGACGAGGCGATGAACAATCTCGTGGCCGTGATCGAAGCGGCGGCACCGCTGATCGGGCCACGCCGGCTGATCGACCTGGAGTGCATCAAGGCGTACGTGCGCGAACCCGCAGACGCCGAGCTGATACGCGCGCGCGTGGCAGCGCGCCTGCCCGGCGTGCCGATTGCGCTGCTGCATGCGCCGCTGTGTCGCGACGACCTGCTCGTGGAGTTCGAGGCCCAGATGCGCCTCTGACACGATCCGGTCATCTCGCCGGGCTAGCGTGTGCCAAATACTTGCCACGGGAATAGCCATGCGAATCGCTTATACCGTCATGGGTTACGGTCGCGGCCACGCCATGCGCACGGCGGCTGTACTGCCGGCAATCGAGCGTGGACATACGGTACGGGTGTTTGCCGGGCGCGACGCGCATCAGGTGCTTTCAGGCGAACACGACAGCGTCGAGATCCCCGTCATCGGCTATCAATACGGCGACGATGGCCGTATTTCGGCCCCGCTCACGCTGGCACGCAACGCCGCCCGTGTCGCCGACCTGTTTGCCTGCGGCCCTGAGACCCGGCGCGTATGGCAGGCGATGTCCGATTTTTGCCCCGACATCGTGATCTCGGATTCGGAGACCTACGGGCATCGCTTTGCGCGCCATCACGGCATTCCGCGGATCGGCTTCGATCATGTCGGCATCATGGCCTACTGTCACTGCCGTTTCGCCGAAGGCGACCGGCTCGCCGGGCTTCGCGACGGCCTGGGCTACCGAGCCTTCATGGGCGACCCGGACCGGGTGCTGGTCTCGAGCTTCTATCCGGCCAGACCGCGCCACGAGCGCGTTGAAATCGTCGGCGCGATCCTGCGCGACGGCGTACGCCGGGCACAGCCGTACGACGGGGACGATCTGCTGGTCTATCTGAACAAGGGCGATCATCAATACACGCCGGCGCTCGACGGCGCGCTGCGTGCCTGCGGCGAGACGGTCACGATCTACGGCACGTCACGACGCGGAATTCAGGCCAACCTGCACTTCAAGGCGCCCGCCCAGCAAGGCTTCATTGATGATCTCGCGGCCGCCCGCGCGGTGGTGTGCACCGCCGGCAACCAGCTGCTGTCGGAGGCAATCCATCTCGGCAAGGCCGTGCTGGCGGTGCCGGAAGATGCGGTGGAACAACGCCTGAACGCCCGCGCGATCTGTGATCTCGGGGTGGGTGAAAGCGTGCCGCTACACCAGTTGTCGCTGGCAACGCTCGGTGGCTTTCTCGAGCGACGTGCCCGCTATGCACGGGCGACCCAGGCTCATCGGGGCGATGGGCTGGCCGCGGCCATTTCCAGCATCGAGCGCTCGCTCGTGCAGCTCTCGGGTCGGAGGCAGGACCAGCCCGGCCGGCTGGCTCGTCTTACCGGCTGGCGGACGACGTGACAAGCACGCCGCCGATCGTGTTGTTCAGTCGACCAGTATGTTGTCCGCCTGATGACGCAGGATGCGTGCATTGAGGGTGGCGCGTGCCGTATCTGAATCCGGCCGATTCTCGACTGCGACCAGCCTCTGAATATAGTCGGCGGGCAGGCCATGCTCCCGCGCGCCGTTAATCACAAAGGCGCAGTACCAGTCGTAAGGCACCAGCGTATCGTCCAGATAAGCCGCGCGCCCGCGATACGTGGCGGCGCCATACGTACCTTCGCCGGTCTCAATATCCAGTTCCACAAACGCATACGGCGCACCTTCGGCCGCATGTAGCTGGTCCAGACGGTCGGCGTCGAGCTCGTAGAGCACGCCGTGCACCACATCGAAAGGGTCTCCGGTCTCGAGCACGTTGCACTTGCCCGAGTCGTCGCTGCCATTGAGATGAAAATGGAGCTGATGGCCGGTCAACCAGCCGGGGCCAATCGGCCGCACCGTGGGCACGCGCTCGGCAAGACGCGCAGTGAGCATGTTGGAGCCGTAGGCGAAGTAATACATCAACATTGCGTGGTGTGATCTGGAGGGCGCCAAGCCTAACGCGCCGGCGCCAGTGCTGTAACCATGCCCTGCGATTGACTGCCGCGCCGTGACGCGGCGCAGTCCACAGCGCTGCTGCAGGCAGATTCCTGAATAGGTCTGACGCTCAGTAGGTACCGGCCCGAGTATCGATTCGCAGCGATCTGCATGAAGCAGGTCCCACGCAAAGTCGCGACGACGCGCTCTCGCTCGCAAACGGCATTGTCTTCTTTGCGCTTTTTACATCTTTGCGTGGAACGCTTTCGACTCAGGCGCTTGCTCGCGCTAGCGGACAAGAGCGCGCTGCGCATGAGACATGATCAAGAGCAGCTGTGACAGCGCTGTTGCGGCGTCAGGCGGCTTCGTGGAGACGATCACGGATCTGGCGTATCGCGCGGCCGTGCAGCTGACAGACCCGAGATTCCGACACGCCCATGCGTTCGGCGATCTGGCGCAGATTCTGATCGCCTTCGTAGTAGAGCTGCAGCAGCGTCTGTTCGCGTTCCGGCAGGCACTGGGAGGCCTCCATGACCGCCCGACACAAGTCACCGTGCTCGATCTCCGCCTCCGGCCCCAGCAAATCGTCGGCGCGGATATCCATGCTCGGCTGATCGGCCAGCGTCGCATCCAGGCTCGAGACATGAGCCAGCCCGATATCATCACAGAGCTGGCGATATTCAGCGCCGGTTAGGCCCATTTCTGCGGCGACCGCGCGACTCGATGCGGCAAGATGGGTACGCTGCTCGATCTTCTGGCGTGCCGCCAGAATCGCTCTCGATGCACGATGCAGCGAACGCGGCGTCCAATCGCCTCGGCGGATCTCGTCCAGCATCGCACCGCGAATACGAATACCGGCAAAAGTGGCGAAGCTGGCCGATTCGGCCGCGCGATAGCGCTCATGCGCCTCGATCAGCCCGACGATGCCCGCCTGCACGAGATCCTCGATATCCACGCTGTTGGGCAGACGTCGATGAAGACGCCAGGCAATTCGCTTGACCAGCTCCAGATTCTCCCCGAGAACTCCTGCAAGCTCGACCCGCTGGCCGGCGCAATCTATTGCTGCAAACATTCTGGCTCCCTCACTGGCCTGGCCCCCAAAGCCGATGCACTGTCTTCGCAGCGCTGTTCCGCAACAGCGGGGCATAACGAATACGCTATGTCGGAGGTGCAACACGCGTGCCGATGCCAAAAATTATTATTTTACAAACGCTTCCTATTTAGAGTGACTTATTACGGCACTTATGAAAGACCCATTAGTGACGTATTACGTCACAAACTGCCTACAATTGGAAGTGTGCAAGGGCTTTAGGCTGGTGGAAATGCAGTCCAGAAGACATAGGCGTCGCTCGGGCCTGTTTCCGCAGGGGCGCGTGGCGCCTGCTGATTCATGCCGACAGGGCCGAGCAGCTATCATTGCGCCACCGGGACACGTCGCGGCCCGGGCCCGGGTGTGGCTCAACCAGCCTGCGTGTGACCAGAAAACGTATTTCGGATGATCTCAATGCCTGTACTCTTCTTCGCCCCGACCGCATCGGCCGCTCCGTGGTGCTCATGAACCCAGCGCACATCGTTATTGCACCCGACAGCTTCAAGGGCAGCGCGACGGCGCGCGAGGTGGCTCATGCCATAAGCGACGGCCTGCGCCGTACGCTGCCTGCCGCAGGTCTGACTCTGGCCCCCATGGCAGACGGCGGTGAAGGCACGCTTGACTGCGTGGCGGCGGCGATCGACGGCCGATTGCAGTACTTGCAGGTCGAGGGCATCCACGGCGACCCTGTCGAAGCCGCCTGGTTTCGAACACACGCCGATCTCGCGGTGATCGAATCCGCGACAGTTCTGGGGCTGCCGCTGATCGAGGCGCAGCCCGAGCCACCGGCGCTGGCCGATCGCGGCAGCTACGCCCTGGGCGAGTTGATCCTCGCCGCGCTGGACGCCGGCTGTCGCGATCTCGCCATCGGCCTGGGCGGCAGTGCCTGCAATGACGCGGGACTGGGCATGCTGATGGCGCTTGGCGCCGTCGCGCGCGACGCTGATGACCATCCCGTCGCGCCCACCATGAGCGGGCTGCTGGCCACCCGTGCGCTTGATCTGGACGATCTGGACCCGCGCCTCGATCAGGCGCGTATCACGGCCCTGTGTGATGTCGACAACCCGCTGCTCGGCGATTACGGCGCCAGCCGCGTCTATGGCCCCCAGAAAGGCCTGACCGACGCTGATATCGACGCCGTCGAGGCGGCTTTCAAACGCGTCGCCGCCTGCTGCGGCACGCGTGGCGATACCACCGCCGCCGGCAGCGGCGCCGCTGGCGGACTGGGTTTTGCCGTAGCGGTGCTGGGCGGCCGGCTGGCCTCGGGCGCGGACACGCTCATGGACATGACCGGCCTGCACGCCCGGCTGGCCGAGGCCGATCTGGTGATCACCGGCGAGGGCCGCTCCGATCGCCAGACAATTTCGGGCAAGCTGCCGCTGGCTATCGCCCGCGCGGCCCTGCCCACCCCGACAGTGCTGGTCTCCGGGGCCATTGCCGACGACGCTCGCGATGACCTGTCGCAGTATTTTTCAGCCGCTTACACGCTGGTCGAACAGGCAGGCAGCCTCGATGCAGCCCGCGGCGAACCGCTGCGCTGGCTGCGCGAAATCGCCGCCTGTATCGGTCGCCGGCACGCAGCAACAAAGGAATAGAACGTCCATGCTCCGAACCTTCGAGATCTCCGGCCAGACGATTATCGAGCGCAGCGCGGCTGACGACGAGCTACAGCCTCAGAGCCAGCGCGACGCACGACTGGCCTCGGCTCAATGGATCGACGCCCAGGACCCGACCGCCGACGAGCGCGCAGCGCTTGGCCGGTTTCTTTCGGATGAGCTGCCCGAAGGCGACGACGTAGAGGAAATCGAAGCCTCCGCGCGCTACTTCGTCGACGCCGACGGTATTCACGTGCACTCGCTGTTCCTGTCACAGAGCGAGGGACGCCACGATACGGATACCGTGGCCTTCATTTTGCAGCCAGAGCGGCTGATTACCTTCCGCGAGGATGATCTCGCCGACTTCCGGCTGCTGCGCATGCGCGCGCGCCGGCATCAGGTCGAGGCTGATTCCGCGGTCGCCCTGCTGATCACGATCTTCGAACAGAAGGTAGAGAATCTCGCCGATACCGTCGAAGACATCCACCTCAAGCTCGAACAGGTCAGCCATCTGGTGCTGGAAGACGAGGATGCCGATCTGGAGGACGCCATTGACCGGCTGGCCAAGCTCGAGGATTCCAACGGCAAGATTCGGCTCTGCCTGATGGATACACAGCGCTCGATCTCGTTCCTGCTGCGCCACCTGCCCACGCATCCACAGATCAAGGAGACAGCACGCGAGATCCTGCACGATCTGGATACGCTGATGAGCCACATCGCGTTCCTGTTCGACAAGATCAACTTCCTGATGGATTCCACCCAGGGCTTCATCAATATCGAGCAGAACCAGATCATCAAGATCTTCTCGATCGCCGCGGTTGTGTTCCTGCCGCCGACGCTGATCGCCAGCATCTATGGCATGAACTTCCAGCATATGCCGGAGCTCGGTTTCACCTATGCTTATCCAATCGCGCTGGTAGCCATGGTGCTGGCCGGTATCGCGCCGTATGCGTACTTCAAGTACAAGAACTGGTTGTAGGCCAGGTCCCCCGTCGCCTCGGACGGTGATGCAAGGCATATAGCTCGCACATCAGCGCGAGCCGCCACGCCCGATCATCTGCATACACGAGGCCCGTCTCGCAGCGCGACTTCATCGCCAAACAGCCAGCACCGGCCAGCCGCGGGCTCATCTGCTACTGCTCGACCTGCAGCGCCCGGTAGTTCATATAAACCAGCCGAACCAGGGTGTACTCGAAGGGTGAGCCTGTCTGGTAGTAACGGAAGTTCACTGAATCCCGCTTGTTGATGGCGTACATGGTCAGATAGGCCCAGCGCGCAGCGTCGTTATCCTGCAACTGAAGCGGATCGAGCACGTAGAACAGGCCCTGATCGGCGGCAAGCCCGGCCGTATCACGCAGCGAGGACGGGCCAAAGAACGGCAATACCAGATATGGCCCGGCGCCGACGCCGTAGTAGCCCAGCGTCTGGCCGAAATCCTCGTTGTACTGCTCCAATCCGATCGCGCTGGCCGGGTCGAACAAGCCGGCCAGCCCTACCGTCGAGTTGATCACAAACCGCGATAGCGTGACCGCCGAACTCTTGGGCTTGGCCTGCAGCACGCTGTTGGCAAAGGTGTTGATCTCGCCCAGGTTGGAGAAGAAGTTCTGTACGCCGGTACGCGCAAAACCGGGCGTGGCCTTGCGATAGACCTGCACGACCGGCATCAGCACATAGCGATCCGCCAGGGCGTTGAACCGGTAAACCCGACGATTCAGCCCTTCCAGCGGGTCGTTGATCGCCAGCGGATTGGCCGTGGTCTGCGTGACCGGCACAGCATCCGGCGTCTCCGGGTCGACTGTCTTGGGCGGCGGCGTACTCGCACAGGCGCCCAGCAGCAGAGAAACGGTCACGGCAAAGGCGGCGCGCTGACGCGCGATATTGAAGGTCAAGCCATTCATTGGGCGAAGAATTCCTGTACGGCATGAACGACATCGCGATAAGCCAGATTGCCCATATGCCCGCCGCGCTCGCTGATGCGTGCGCGATCACCAAAGGTCGATTGGAGGAAGGCAATCTCGTCGTCGTTCAGGATCGGATCATCGGCGGCGGTGAACATGCCGATATTCGGGTTGCCGGCCAGATACCCGCGGATACGGCGCAGATCAGCTTCGGCGATGAGCTCTTCCTTGGGCACGCTGCGGCCATCCTGGTTCCAGTACGGCACCAGCAGTTGATTGATGTAATCGGTGAACGACACGCGGAACGAGCGCTGGATATACGGATCCAGCGAATCATAGGGCCCGAGATCGACAGTTTCCGGCACGATCACATCGGAATGGGTGATGACGTCGGCCGCGAACGCCATATTGGCCAGCGACAAGCGGAAGGCCAGGCCGACAATCGCCGCAATATCCGAGCGGTCCGGGGACTGGGTCATGTACGCGCGATAGAGGAAATCCTCGTTGAAGCGCAGCGGATCCCCGCTGGAATAGATCTGACGCAGCCCGCCGAGCCCACGCGCAACGAATGCCGGAATACCGTCGATACCGCCGTCGAGGTTATTGGCCAGCAGCTTGTCCATACGCTGCACCGAAGCCCATACATTCACCGCTGGATTGAGCATGAGTACGCGCGAGAAATTGAACTCGCCGACATCCGCGTCGTGGGCGGCAACAAACGCAGCCTCCGTAGCACCCAGGCTCCAACCGGTGAGTGCGTAGCCGGTGATCCGGTGCTCGGCCGACACCTCGTCACGGATCGCGCCCATCATCCGGTACAGATCGTCTACGTCGGTGGACATGCGGCCCGGCACCGGGTACTCAGCCGCACCCAGCATGAAGGTCACGCTGGTGGGCGACGGCAGACAGGCGACACTGTAGCCTTGGGAATACAGCACGCGCGACAACAGCACGCACTTGCTCGACAGCGCACTCGATCCGGTTCCTGCGATCGCAAAAGCCAGCGGTGCCGGCTCCGGCTGGGTGACCAGCAGATATTGCAGCGGCCGGGCATAGCGCAGCGTGGCCGGCGTCTTGCGATCGACCAGCGGCTTGAGCGTGCGTGCCGCGAACGGCAGATCAGACGGCAGGTCATCGGCCTGATAATCTGCGGGCGTACCGACAACGGTCGCCGCCAGCCCATCCTTGATCGGGTAGCCCCCGGTTTCGTTGCGCGCCTGCGGCTCCAGGGCAACCGCCTGAGCGGCAATCAGCAACAACAGCACACACAAAAACGACTGAATTCTATGCATCAGTGGGATCGCAAACCGGAAAACATCGAGCACAATACATTCAATAATACCGTGTTTTTCATCGATTGCGCGGTCGTTGCTGTGCGAATACCCGCATGAGCCGCCCCCCGCATGTCGTCATCGTCGGGGCAGGGCTTGCCGGGACAAGCGCAGCCGCTGTATTCGTCGAGGCCGGCTGGCGCATTACGCTGATCGACAAGGCCGGCAAGCCGGGGGGCCGCTGCGCGACGCGGCGGGTGGCCCGCGACGCAGACAGTGCCTGGTTCGACTACGGCGCGCAGTATTTCACCGCGGCAGACACTCACTTCAGAGCGCTGGTCGAGACCGACCTGGGCACAGGTCATCTGCAGCGATGGTCGCCGCGAATCGGCGTGGCCGAGCGCGGGCCCAACGGATGGCAGATCACCGCGTCACCGGATTCGCGCGAGCGCTTTGTCGCGCCTACCGGGCTCAACCACTGGGTTCGCCACAGGCTGGCCTGCACCGGCATCGACGCCGACTGTGGCCAACGCGCCAGCGCAATCACTCGCCATGATCAGGTATGGCAGGTGCACTGCGACAATGGCGTGCGCCACACTGACGCCGACGCGCTGCTGATCACCGTCCCGCCCGTCCAGGCACGCGAGCTGCTCGGCGAGCGCGCCGCCCAGTTCGACGCGCTCGTGGGCGCGGCCACGGCGCTTCGCGCCTGTCATAGCTGGGTAGTACGCACCCCAGCCCTCGACTTCGAAGGCCTGTTCTGCAAGGGCGGGAATCTGGCCTGGTGTGCCGATAACAGCCACAAGGCCGGCGCAACATCCACGCCCCATCGGCTATGGACGCTGCACGCCAGTCCCGAGTTCAGCGAGCAGCACGTCGAAGCCACGCCTGACGCGATTCGAGCGCTGCTGGTTGATGAATTCGCCGCTGTTACCGGCCAGTCGCCGAGTGATCTCGACGCGGTGCACGGCCATCGCTGGCGCTATGCACGTCCCGGCGACGGCGCGCCGCCCGGCGACACCGGCTACGCGCTCGACGCGCAGGACCGACTCGCGCTGGCCGGCGACTGGCTGTGCGGCGGCCGTGTGGAAGGCGCCTGGTCGTCAGGCCGTCAGGCTGCGCTGGCGCTGCTCGGCGCCTGAACAGCGCCGCCACTCAGCCCGTTACAGGGATCGACGATCGCTGAGGCGGGTCGCTATCGGCTGGACCGGGCCTCGTGCGCCGCGGCCGATTCTGCCAGCCGCCGCAGCGCTTCGCCCTCCAGCCGATAGCCGATCCATTCGGACTGGGCGACCGCGCCCAACGACTCGTAGAAGCCGATCGCCGGCGTATTCCAGTCCAGCACGCTCCATTCGAATCGGCCGCAGCCGCGCGCCACGGCTTCACCGGCCAGATGGACGAGCAACGCGCGACCGGCACCCGCACCACGTGCAGTGGGCGTCACGAACAGATCTTCCAGATACAGCCCGTGACGGCCGAGCCAGGTGGAGAAGTTGAAGAAATACACCGCAAAGCCAATCGGCAGCCCGTCCTGTTCACAGAGCACGGCTTCGACGTTGGCCTTCGGCCCGAACAGGGCTTCTTCCAGCATGGCCTCGGAGGCCACCACTTCAGGCAGCGCCTTCTCATAGATCGCCAATTCGCGGATGAAGGCCAGAATCTGGGGTATGTCAGCCGCCACGGCGGCTCGGATAGCGACACGGGACATGAGCGTCAGAAACTGCGAATGGGCTGCACAGGATAACGCGCCGCCGCCATCAATCGGCCAGACCGAGCTCTCTGACGCGCTTGGACGGCCCTAGGGGCTGTTGCCGTTTCGTGCGAGCGCCGCGTTGGAGACCTCAAATCGTCTCAGACAAGGCGCGAGTCGCCGGTCGTGGCTGGCCACGACCAAGACTTGCAACGCCGTCTGAGGCCCCTGGTAGATTTGTCAGGGAGGCCCAACCCTTCGGGACAAGGGCCCAAAAAATTGACGATATACGGCAATACAGCGTTGCAGCGCGCTTGCGTAGAATGACTACGCGGCACGTGCTGACGCCTCGTCTTGCCGCAAAGCAACCCTTGGCGCGGTCTCGTACGAAACGGCAACAGCCCCTAGATCAGACGACCTTCGGCGGGTTGCGACCGGCAATGGATTCGTCGTCCTCGCGCAGCAGCGAGGCGACGCCCTGGGCGTCGAGGCTGTCGCGATGATCGATCGCATACGCGATTTCCTGAGGGGTGGGATCGCGCTTGAGGGCGACGCCCACATCGGTGACGAACGCATTGTTGGGCGCTGCCTTGCGCAGGCAGCTCACCACCTCGGCCACAAAATGCGGGTGCCAGTCGGCTTCGCATAGATAGGTCGCGATATCACGCTCGGGGCCTTCATCGGCCACGCGCCCGGCAATGGACTCGACACGCGTCAGGCACGCTTGGCAGCTGGAATTGTTGGGCAAGGAATGATCTCCGATAAACAGTAGCCGGGCGGCGCGGTGCATCCGCGCCGCGTGGCGGCAATTCGGTTGGGTGTACGCCGGCGCCGATCATCCGGTTGCATCCTGACGGCGACGATTGCAGGACCGGCGCCGTGCGCGCATGCTCGCCAAAGCTCGACTGACCGGAGTCAAGGCGTGGCCAATCAAACCGCTCAGCGCATGCGATACGCCGCGGACAACGCCTACAGCGGCGTGATCGTATTCGACGGGGTCTGCCGGCTCTGCAACGGCTGGACACGCTTTGTGATCCGCTACGACCGCCAAAAGCAGTTCCGCCTGGCGCCGGCCCAGTCGCCGGCCGGGCAGGCGCTGCTGCGTCGATTTGAGCGCCCCACTACCGACTTCGACAGCATCCTCTACGTCGAGCACGGTCGCGCCTACGACAAGAGCGACGCCGTGCTGCGTATCCTGCGACGGCTCGGTCTGCCGTGGTCGCTGCTATACGTCGGCCGGCTATGCCCACGCATCCTGCGGGACGCACTCTACGATCTTGTCGCCCGTCATCGCTATCGGCTGTTCGGCCGCTACGACTACTGCACTCTCGCCACGCCCGATCACGACCGGCGTTTTCTGCACGACACGGACTGAGCACCGCATCTGTCGCGGTATGCCATCGCCCGGCCACCCCAAAGCAGCGCTATCGGAATCGATTATCTATCCGGCCATTTGAACGCCGGCGGCCGCTTGTCCAGGAAGGCGTCAATCGCATCGTGATGAGGCTGGGTGGTGAACGCCACGCCCTGGGCGGCGTACTCGATATCCAGCATCGTGCTCAGATCGTTGAGCTGCGCGCCGTTCAGGGCCCGCTTGGTCAGTGCGAACGCTTCACCGGAGGCGCCGGCAAGGCTCTGCGCAATTTCGGCGGCACGCGCGGCCAGTGACTCGGGCGCAACAGTTTCCAGAGCGATACCCAGCGTCACGGCCTCATCGGCGCCGATGGTCCGTGCCGAGTAGATGATTTCCTTGGCTCGGGCCAGGCCGACGACGCGGGGCAGTGTGTACAGGGCCGCAAAATCCGGCACCAGCCCGATCTTCATGAACGCCATACAGAACTTCGCGCGGTCGCTGGCAATGACGATATCCGCGGCCAGCGCCAGGCCGAAGCCGGCCCCGAAGGCCGGCCCGTCGACCGCCGCGATCACCGGCTTATCGAGATTGATCAGCGTCTTCAGCCAGCTGTGGTGGAAACGCATGCGCGCACGGCGCGCGTCCGGGTCATTTCGGCCCGCCAGCATGGCCTTGATATCACCGCCGGCCGAAAACGAACCCCCGGCACCGGCGATCACCAGCGCACGAATGGCATCGTCATCACGCGTACGGGCCACGACCTCGGCGAGTTCGGCCGTCATCGTGCTGTCGATCGCGTTCTTGTGATCAGGCCGGTTGAGCGTGACGGTGGCCACGCCGGCGTCGATATCGAATTGGATGTTTTCCATCAGTATTCCTATTCCGGTCGGATATGCGCGGTGGCTTCGTCTTCGACGCGCTTCCACAGTTCCATGCCCATCGGGTTTTCCGATTCTTCGAGAATATGCCCGACCAGCCCGATCGCGCGGGCCATCACGCCGAAACCACGCACGATATGGCCGGGGAAGCCGAATTCGCAGCAGATCGCACCGATCGCACCGGTAGCGTTGATCGGCAGCTGCTTGCCAGAGACGGTTTCGGCCTCGGTCTGGATCTTGCCCATGAGCTCGACATAGCATCCCGAGATGCCGTTTTCGGCGGCAATCTGGAAGAGTCTTGGCGTGCGTGGATCAACCGGCTTGTGCAGCGGGTGGCCCAGACCCGGAATGATCTGCTTGTTCGCGCGATAGTCGGCCACGGTCTGTTTCGCGATCGCGTCCAGATCCGCGTCGGCCGGCGCATCGGTGGGCAGCACGTCGTAGAGCATCTTCGCGGCACCCTCCATGCTGCCCACAAACACCGTGCCCAGGCCGCACAACCCGGCAGCCACCGCAGCCTGCAGCGATTCCGGTGCGCCTGTATACGTCAGCCGTGCCGCCAGCGCGGACGGCGTGATGCCGTGCTCGACCAGCGTGATGACGATGGCGTTGAACACGTTCGACTCGGCCTGCGTCGGCGTCTTGCCGGTCAGCTGCAGATAGGCCAGATCGCCCAGATTGAAATGCCCCAGGATCTCGTCGGGCAGGCTCTTGCCGCGCACCTCGATACGATCGGCGGTGCTCCAGGCGATATCCGATCGGATCGGCTTGTTCTGTCGACTCATGATGATTTCCAGATAAGTTGGGTTAGGGCCATGACCGACTCAGGCCGGCTCGACTTCGCGATGCCTGGGCGTATCCCGCAGAGCAAACGAGCCGCGCCCGGTCGCCAGCAGGCGGCGCTCGGCGTCGAATACGTCTGACGTGCCCACCACCACCTGCCGGCCCTTCTTGACGATGATAGCGGTGGCATGGATTCGCCCCTTGCCCGACGGCCGCAGAAAACTCACGTTCAGATCAATCGTCAGCGGCCCGATATCGGTCTGGAACGCCGAGCGCACCGCCGTGCCCAGCACGGTATCGATGAGCGTGCAGTAGATGCCGCCGTGCACCATGCCGTAGGCCTGGACGAGATTGTCGTCGATGGCCAGCGAGATCTCGCAATCGCCGCTGCCGTCGGCGCTTACGCGCTCGATCTGCACGCCCAGATAGGTTCGAAACGGGTTGCGCGCTGTCCACGCGATCTCGTCATCCAGTGTCCATGCCATGAATAAGTCTTCTCTTGAGTTTCAGGGAGTCGGCAGCGGCGGCAACAGGGCCGCGCCCGTGAGCGCCTGTACCGCGTCGAAATCGTTGCCGGCATGTAGTTCGACGACCTGCAGACCGGCGGCCGTGACCTCGATGACCGCCAGGTCGGTATAGATCCGGCTGACCACGCCCGCACCGGTGAGCGGGTACGTACAGCGTTCCACGATCTTCGGCGTACCGTCTTTCTGGTTGTGGCGCGTCACCACGAACAGCTTCTTGGCGCCCACGACCAGGTCCATGGCGCCGCCGACCGCCGGCGGGAACGTCTCGCTGCCGGTCGACCAGTTGGCCAGGTCGCCGCTTGCCGAGACCTGATAGGCGCCGAGTACGGAGATATCCAGATGCCCGCCCCGCATCATCCCGAAGGAGTCGGCGTGGTGAAAGAACGACCCGCCGGCCAGCATGGTCACATGCTGCTTGCCGGCGTTGATCAGGTCCGGGTCCTCTTCGCCGGCGGCCGGCGGGCCGCCGAAACCCAGAATGCCGTTCTCGCTGTGATAGATCACTTCGCGATCTGCGGGCACGTGGTTGGCCACTTCCGTGGGCATGCCGATGCCGAGATTCACATACGAGCCGTCCGGAATATCCTGGGCGACACGGGCGGCGATCTGTGCAGTGTTGAGATGATTCATGGAAAGATCGGCTCGATTTCGATGATGTGATCGACGAATATGCCCGGCGTCACGATGATGTCGGGCGCGAGATCGCCGAGTTCGACAACCTGCCCTACCTCGACGATCACGGTCCTGGCAGCCGTTGCCATTACCGGATTGAAGTTGCGTGCGGCTGTATGAAACGTCAGGTTGCCCCAGCGATCTCCCTGCTTGGCCCGCAGCAGGGCGACGTCGGCGGCCAGCGGCTGCTCGAATACATAGCCCACCCCGTCGATCACCTCGGTTCGCTTGCCTTCGGCCAGTTGGGTGCCGTAGCCGGTGGGCGTGAGAAACCCGCCCAGGCCTGCGCCGGCCGCCCGCATGCGCTCGGCGAGCGTACCCTGGGGCACCAGTTCCAGCTCGATCGCCTTCTCCTCGTAGCGCCGCTCGAACCAGACCGAGCCCGGCGAACGCGGGTAGGAACAGATGACCTTGCGCAGCCGGTTTTCACGCAGCAGCTTGGACAGGCCGGTCTCGCCGACGCCCGCGTTGTTGGCGATGATGGTCAGATCACGTACGCCGTGATCCAGCAGCGCGTCGATCAGGTTGAAGGGCACGCCGGAACTGCCGAAACCACCGCACATGACGGTATCGCCGTCCCGAATGCCGCCGATGGCCTCAGCCATCGAGCGCGTGATCTTGTTCATCATGACAATCGATTCCGTTGGGCGACGCTCAAAGCGCGTCAAGCGTCTGTTGTCGCGCGCGGGCCCACGCCTGGGCGAACGCGTCGTCGTCGGCATCCGTATTGGCCGCGACGGTTTCTTTCCAGGCCGACTGAAGCGCTTCGAGCCGCTCGAGTCGGTCGTCGTTCCATGCCTGCATCTCGTCGGTCCAGATGCCTTTCTCCTCGAGATATCGAACCGCACCCGGGTGGAACGGCGCATCGATCGGCGGCACGCCGGACTGATCCAGCGCCCAGCGCGAGATGATCGACGTGGCGTTCCTGTAGATATCGAAGGTCTGGTCGAGCGCCTTGATCAGCGCATAGACCTCGTCGTCGGACTTGTCGGCTTTGGTCATGAGCACCGGATAGCGATAGGACATCATGTCCACCGGCGCATCGGCGCTGATACCGGCACCGATATCTTCCCGGAACGGTGCGAAAAACGGCGCTATCTCGCGCAGACGGGCCCAGCCTTCGGCATCATCAGGCGGAATCGGCACCCAGTAGATGCCACGCGGCGATTCAGCCAGCTCGTACATCTGGCTTGGCGTGGTCGTGGTGCAGGTGGCATCCGCCTTGCCTTCGGCCAGCGAGCTCATCGCACCGCTGTAGGTCGGGAACATGCGCAGGTCGACGTCGTCCCGGGTCAGCCCGGCGAACGCAAGAATCGCATCGCACTTGACGTTGAGCGACGGATTACCCGCCACATAAGCCAGCCGCTTGCCTTTTACGTCAGCAATCTGGCGGATGCCGGCATTGGCCGCCGTGGGCATGCCCAGCGATGACGGCCGCCCGGCGATGACCCGGATATCCTGTGGCCCCCAGCGCCGAGTGCCGAAATCGAACAGCCCCTCGGCCGCGAAGAACGCCCCGGAGGAGACGAAGCCGTAGTCGGCACGCCCTGCCAGCACCGGCTGCAGCCGGCCAATCGAGGAGCCCGAGGGCTGGATACGAATACGCGTGCCGTATTGCTTGCCAAAGGCGTCTGCCATGGCCGAGGCCTCGGCATAACCGGCCGAGCCGACGTCGTACGATGTCCAGATCATGGTCTTCGGCAATTCGGCCGGTGCGGACACATCTGCCCAGGCGCTGCCGCCCCAGGCGGCACTCATCAACGAGCCCGCCGCTACAAGCGTGATCCATTTCATTCCATATCCTCGGGTTGTCTTATGCGCCGCAGTCGAGACGGGCCGAGCCGTTAGCAGCCCGACCCGACGCTCTGCGCCTAGAGCGATTCGATCGCTTTTTCACGCGCCTGCGACCAGGCTTTTTCGAAGTCGGCGTCGCTGGCATCCTCGTTTGCTGCCACCGTCTCTTTCCAGGCCGCCTCAAGCGCCTTCAGACGAGCCAGCCGGCCGTCGTTCCAGCTCTGCATCTCGTCGTTCCAGATGCCTTTTTCCTTCAGGTACTTGATCGCACCGGGATGGAACGGCGCATCGATCGGCGTGGTGCCGGCATCAGCCAGCTTCCAGCGCCCCATCACCGACGTGGCGTCCTTATAGAGATCAAAGGTCTGATCCATCGCCTTGGTGAAGTCGTAGACGGCCTGATCGGTGGTGTCCGCACGGGTGACGATCACCGGATAGCGATACGCCATCAGCGCGACCGGATCGTCGGTACTGATGCCCGCGCCCACGGTTTCGTCATAGGGCTTGAAGAACGGCGCCACTCCCTTGACCCGCGCCCAGCCGTCGCTGTCGGATACCGGCAGCGGCACCCAGTAGATGCCGCGCGGCGATTCGGCCAGCTCGTACATCTGACTCGGGGTGGTCGTGGTGCAGGTGGCATCCGCCTGGCCCTGGGCGAGCGAGCTCATGGCCGCGCCATAGGTCGGGAACATGCGCGCGTCGACGTCATCCCGAGTCAGCCCGCCGAAGGCCAGAATGGCGTCACACTTGACGTTTACCGAGGGATTGCCGGCCACGAATGCAACCCGCTTGCCCTTGGCATCTGCAACCTTGCGGATATTGGCGTCCTTGGCGGTCGGCATGCCGAACGCCGACGGACGCCCGGCTACCACGCGCAGGTCCTGCGGGCCCCAGCGACGCTCGGCGAAGTCGAACAGCCCTTCCGTGGCGAAATAGGTCTCGGTGGCCAGAAAACCGAATTCGGCGCGCTTCTGCAGTATTGGCTGTAGCCGGCCGATCGCCGAGCCTGACGGCTGGATACGGATGCGTGTGCCGTATTTCTTGCCGAAGGCGTCGGCCATCGCCGAGGCCTCGGCGTAGCCAGCCGAGCCGACGTCGTACGACGACCAGGTCATCGTACGCGGCAGGTCCTGTGCCATCGCCGCGGGCGCGGCCAGTCCGACGGCAGCCGATGCGGCGACGAGCGCCGCCGACCCTATGATCTGCTTGAACATGTCTGTCTCCTCGTTTTGGTTTTGTTGCTATGGCGAGCGTTACAGGGCGTCCAGCGCGCCCTGACGGGCTTTTTCCCAGGCTTTTTCGAATGCTGGATCATCGTCATCCTGATGCGTCGCCACCGTGTCTTGCCAGGCGGTGCGCAACGCTTCGAGCCGCGTCAGGCGCGCGTCATTCCATTGCTGGTCGGCATCAGTCCAGATGCCTTTTTCCTCGAGATACCGGATAGCGCCGGGATGAAACGGCGCATCGACCGGCGTAGTGCCGGCACGCGTCAGATCCCAGCGCGGCATGGACGCGGTCGCATCCTTGTAGAGATCGAACGTCTCATCGAGCGCCTTGATATATTCATAAACCGATTCGTCGCTCTGATCGGCACGAACCACCACCATCGGGTAGCGATAGGCCATCAGCTCGACCGGATGCTCCCTGGAAATGCCGGCGCCCACGGTCTCTTCGAACGGTGCAAAGAACGGCGCGATGTCCTGCAAACGCTTCCAGCCCTCGGTGTTGCCCGCAGGCAGGCCGGTCCAGTGAATACCACGTGGCGATTCCGCCAGCTCGTACATCTGGCTCGGCGTGGTCAGCGTGCAGGTCGCATCCGCCTGATTCTGGGCCAGCGAGCTCATGGCCGCGCCGTAGGTCGGGAACATGATCAGATCCACGTCGTCACGGGTCAGGCCCGCGAATGCGAGCACCGCATCACACTTGACGTTGATCGACGGATTCCCCGCGACATAGGCCAGACGCTTGCCCTTGACGTCGGCAATGGTGTCGATATCCGCATCGGCAGCGGTGGGCATGCCGAACGACGACGGCCGGCCGGCGATCACGCGCAGGTCCTGGGGCCCCCAGCGACGGGCCGCAAAATCGAACAGACCTTCGGTGGCAAAAAACGTCTCGGTCGCGAGATAACCGTAGTCGACGCGCTTGGAGATCAACGGCTGGAGCCGGCCGATGGCCGAGCCGGATGGCTGGATACGGATACGGGTGCCGTATTTCTTGCCGAACGCGTTGGCAATCGCCGAGGCTTCTGCATAACCGGCCGAGCCGACATCGTAAGACGACCAGGTCATGCTTTTGGGCAGCTCCTGAGCCAGGGCCGATGACCCAGCCACGCCGGCGGCCAACAACAACGCAGCCGGCGCTACGCTCGACAGTACACTTTTGAACACGTTGATCTCCTCGTGACGCGTTGATCTGTTTCGTTGTCCGGCGAGCCGCTGCGCCATGAGCCCACGGCTCGCCCAAGTCCCGACGTCGGCCGGTACCGGCCGCCCGAAGCGGCATCTATTCATCCATCAACCCAGAGCGCCCCGAATGGGCACGCGTGCCGGCTCGGTAACATCATTGCCACGGCCCACCGACCTGGCACGCCGTGCGCTACGGTTGTGATTCCGATACCCGAACACGCGTGGCGTGTCACCGGGCGCCGCCCTCCTTGCTGGCCACATAGTCGTGCAGCGCACGGCCAGCGGTGGCGATATGAGCCTGCATGGCCTGGCTCGCTGCTTGCCCGTCGCGCTCACGCAACGCCGCCAGAATCGGCCGGTGTTCGCGCGCGGCATGGACAAGACGGTTCTCGATCGCCATGGGCGTGAGCGGCGGCATGCCCTGCCATAGCCCATAGATCAGGCGTGCCAGCCGTGGCTGATCGGCGCTGTCATAGATTTCGCGGTGGAACGTCTGGTTGAGTTCGACATAGGCCTCCTTGTCGCCGGATTCGGCAGCGGCCTCGATCTCGCCCTGCAGGCGCTCGAGTTCGGCGATCTCGTCGTCGCTGAGCTGCGCGGTAGCTCTAACCACCGCGTGGCCCTCGAGCATCTCGCGTAGCGCATAGATTTCCTCGACGTCCTCGGGCCCGAACGTGCTCACATGACACACGCCGCGATCATTGGCATCGACCAGACCGTCGAACACCAACCGCTTGAGCGCATCGCGCACCGGAATACGGCTGGTACCGAAACGGGTGGCCAGGTCCTCATGCACAAGGCGCTCACCGCCCTTGATCTCACCGGTGAGAATCGCCTCGCGCATCCGCATATAGACTTCGTCCTCGATCGAGCGGCGGCGAACGGGACCGAAACTGGATTTACTGCTGCTCATGCTGGTTTGTCGTTTCATGGAATGAACCAGTCAAAACGCTAACACAGTCGGGGTATACGGTAGACAAGCAAACCGGCCGCGCGCTGGTATCGGCGATACGCCGCACCCGTCGCGCATGGCCGCTCTCAAAACAGACTCCAGAGATTCTGGGACTCGGCGAGGTCGGCCGGGTCGGCCTCCTGAGTGATGCGCCCACCTTTCATCAGATACACCCGGTTCGACACCGCCAGCGCCTGTCCGACGTTCTGCTCGACCAGCAGGACGCTCATGTTCTCCTCGTCACGCAGCCGCCCCACCAACGCCATGATGTCGTCGACCAGGTTCGGCGCCAGGCCCGTGGAAGGCTCGTCGAGCAGAAGAAGTTTGGGGCCACACAGCAGGGCACGGCCGATGCTGACCATCTGCTGCTGACCGCCCGACAGATTGCCGGCACGATCGTCCCATCGCTGTCCGAGCAGGGGCAGATAGCTCAACGCGCGTTCCAGGCGGAGCGAATACGCCTTGCGCGCGTCCGCGCCGCGCAGGCCGCACGCCCAGAAACCCATCTGCAGGTTCTCGCCCACCGTGAGCCCGGGAAAGACGCCGCCTTCCTGTGGCACCAGCGCCATACCCATGCGGGTAAGCGTGCGGGTCGATTGGCCGGTGACGGCACGGCCGTCGAATTCAACGCGGCCACGACAGCGCCCGAGCACGCCGAACAGCCCTTTCATCAGCGTCGATTTGCCGGCGCCGTTGTGTCCGAACAGGGACACGATTTCACCGGAGCCCACGCGCAGGGCGGCACCGGCAACCACCGGGACCTTGGGGTAGCCCGCATGAAAGTCCTCTACGACGAGCACGACGAGGCCTCCTCTTGCCTGCGACTGGCCGTACCGAAATACAGGTCAGTCAGGGCTGCGTCGGCAAATATGCGGTCGGGCGTATCGAATGCCATTACCTCGCCCTTGTTCAGAAAGGCGATACGGTCCGAGACCTCGCGCACGATATCCAGATTATGTTCGATCAACAGCACGGTGCGCCCATCGTCCTTGAGCGAGGCAAGCAGTTCATGAAACGTCCGGCGCGATGGCCCGTCCAGCCCTGAGGCCGGCTCATCGAGCAGAAAAAGATCGATATCCAGCGCCATGATCCTTGCCAGATTCAGGAACTTGCGCTCGGCGTAGGACAGATCGGCGGCGCGCGTGTCGCGCTGATGGGCCAGTCCGACACGCTCGAGCACCGCCTCGGTGTGTCGATAACGACTGTTGCGACTCCAGAGTCGCAGGCTGGGCTCCTGGCTGACCAGCACGTTTTCGAACACGCTCATATCGTTGAACAAACGCAGATCCTGAAACGAGCGCGCCACTCCGCGCCGGGTGATCTTCTGCGGAGACATACCGACAAGATCATGGCCGTTGTAGATCACCTCGCCGGCGTCCGGTCGCAGAAAACCGGTAATCAGATTGAACAGGGTCGTCTTGCCCGCGCCGTTCGGCCCTACCAGCGATGTGATCAGCCCGGGCTCAAGAGCGAGCGTGACGTTCGGAATGACCACGTTACCGCCAAACGCCTTGCGCAGACCGCGAATATCGAGTGCGGTCATGGCTCAGCCCTGTCGCCCATTGTCCCGGCGCCACGGCGTCCCGGCGTCCCGGCGTCCCGGCGTGAACAGTTTCCATACGCTGACCAACCCGCCGGGCCAGAACACCATCAGGCCGACAATCGCCAAACCGTAGATCAGTTGCTCGGCGGGGCCGATATAGAGCGTGGGAATATTGAGGAACGACAGCAGCGCCGGGAAGACGGTAATGAATACCGCGCCGATCACGGGCCCCGCCAGCGAACCCGCACCGCCAATGATCACCATCGCCAGAATCAGCACCGAGTAGTCGAGCGTGAAACTCTCCGGATTCACGAACGACACATGAAAGGCATAAAGAGAGCCAGCAACAGCGGCCAGCGCACCGGCAATGGTCGTGGCGGCCACGCGGAGCACCAGCGGATCCTTGCCGAGCGCAATCGCGGCCGTCTCGTCGTCGCGAAACGCCTTGAGTGCACGACCGAACGGCGAGTGCACCAGCAGCGCGATGAACCCCAGCACCAGCGCAACACAGGTCCAGGTCAGCAGCATGTAATCCAGGGACGAGCCCATCTGCCAGCCCAGCAGACTCGCCGGCGGGATACCCGCCAGACCGCCCATACCGCCGGTAACGGCATTCCAGCTGACGAAGATGGTGGACGCCACGATCTGAAAGCCGATCGAGGCCACCACGAAATACTCTTCGCGTACCCGCAATACCGGCACCGCCAGCACGAAGGACACCGCGCCCGAGACAATCATCGCGGCGGCCGTGGCCAGCAGAAAGGAATCTGTCGCACCAAGCGCCACCTTGGCCGCGGTATAGGCCCCGACGCCATAGAACACCGCATGGGCTACCGAGAAGATACCGGCATAGCCGACCATGAGGTTGAGCGACGAAGCCAGAATCACGGCGATGCCGAGCAGCACCATCAGATTCGAGATATAGGCCGTCATCGACCACTCCCTTGCTCACGAACTCCGGTTATCGAGCGCACCATCAGGAACGCCTCGTACGCGCGCCGAGCAGACCGTCCGGCCTGACCATGAGAAACAGCAGAAGCACGCCAAAGGTGATTGCCGGCTTCCAGCTCGACGACAACTGCCATACGCCTAGATTCTCGGCGATACCCAGCAGCATGCCACCGAGCGCGGCCCCCCAGAGGTTGCCGATACCGCCTACGATGGCGCCAGCAATGGCCAGCAGGGTGATCACCGCCCCCATCGACGGCTGCAGGCCCGAACTGTAGGTCGTGAGGATCGCGGCCGGCACGATCAGGGCGGAGCCGATGGCAAATGCGATCGTGCCGTAGCGCCGCTCGCCAAGACCAAAGACACCGACCAGGGCCGGATCGTCCATCATCGCGCGCAGCACCACACCGGTGCGGGTGCGGTGGATGAACAACTGCAACGCCACGATAAGCACCACCGCGAGAACCACCGCCAGGATATTCACATAGGTCACGAAAAGCGGGCCGACCAGAAAGCCCTGGCTCAAGGTGGAATCGACGCTGTAGAAACTGTTGCCGAAGAGCAGCACGACTACATTGGTCACCACGATGAGCACGCCGAACGAGGCCGCAAAGATCGTCAGAAAGGACGCGTCCGTACGCCGCATCGGTTGATAGACGAAGCGGTCAACGCCTACGCCGAACAGGGTGGCCACCGCAAGCGCGGCGAGCACGGCAAACGCAACCGGCCACTGCCAGACCGATACGGTCTGGTAGAAGGTATAGGCGGTCAGCAGCATCGTTCCGCCGTGGGCAAAATGGAACGTCCGGGTGGTTGCATAGATGAGCGCAAAGCCGACCGCGGCCAGCGCATAGAGACTGCCGGCCGCCAGCCCTTCCAGAAAAAGCTGCAAAAGAACAATCATGACGTCGCCGCGACTCTGTCGGCATACGATCGATACCGAGTCACTCGGTCATCTCCACGGTCTTGAGCACCTTCGAGGCACCGTCTTCTATCTGATTGATCTCGATCGGCATCTGGACGGTGCCATCGTCACGGAAGCTGATCGGGCCGCCCACCACATCGAAGGTCTCGATGTCGTGCAGGGCCGCGCTAAGATTCTCGCCCGTGATCTCGCGACCTTCCTCGTGAAGACGCGCGATCAGATCAGCATAGATCCGAACCGCGTTGTAGTAATTGATCTGATAATAATTGGGCCGCGTTCCATACCTGGCCTGAAAATCCTTGAGGAACCGGCGGGTCATATCGTTGGCGTCGTAGTCGATATGCTCGGCGGTATAGATCGCTCCCTGGGTAGCCTTGAGCTTCTGCGTGGCCGGAATACCAAACGCCGAATAGCTGAGCAGTTGCGTGCGGATGCCACCGTCGCGGAGTTGCTTGGCAATCACGTTCTGCTGCTGGCCGTAAGACGCGATATAGATCGCATCCGCCCGCGCCACCCGCAGCTTGACCACTTCTGATTGAAAGCTGGTCGATCCCGGATCGATCGAGATCTCAGAAACCACCGAGCAGCCCAATTCCTCGCAACGCTGCTTGATGACCTTGTTTACGCCGTTGCCGAACGGATCGTTGACATGGATCACCGCGAGCTTCTTGACGCCCATGTCGTTGACGACGTGCGGCAGGAGCGCGTTGACCTCGTCATCGGACAGCGGAATATCGTTGAGGAAATACCCGCCAATCGCCAGCTCCGGGCTGACGCCGCCGCCGTTGACCATGAGCACGTGCGAGCGATTGCCGATCGGCGCAATCGCCTGACTCACGCCGGAAAAAGCCGACAGCACGAACTTCACGCCATCCACGTTGACCAGCTTGTTCATGCCCACAACGGCAGGCTGGGGCAACGCCTGGCTGTCTTCGTAATGGATATTCAGACGGCCGTCGAAATCGGCGTCGGCATTGATATGCTCCACCGCCAGATCCGCGCCCTGACTGAACAAGGTGCCGTACACGGCGTTCGGTCCGGTCAGCGGAAACAGCGCGCCAAGCGCATAAACCGGCTTGTCGGCCGCGCTGGCCACCCCCGCAAACAGACAGGCCGTGCAGATCGCGAGCGTGGCTATGGCGCGAGTGCCAGACAATTGGGCCTTGAACGGAGACTTCACGGTCATGAGCGATTTCCTCCTGGACAGGTGCATAGGCCCCGTCTTCGAATAATTCCAACGTGGTCGACGTCTGTTTTGCAGACTCGCTCTATCACTATATTCGTATACCGTATTCAGTCAACGCGACGAAAGTCGGGTGTGCTCAGTTCATGCCCTCGCCGGCGACCTCGATCACCAACCGACCCGCCGCCTCGTTGGCCTCCATCCGCCGGTGTACGTCGCCACCGTGCATCAGCGGAATCGCGTCGCCGACATCAATCTGCAAGCGGTCATTCGCAATCAGTTCGAGCGCCCGCTCGACCTCGCCGGCCGTACAGGATTTGGTTCCGATCAGGCTGATTTCCTTGAGGATGAAATGCGCAGGACGAATCTGGGCCGGCTGGCCCTCGACGTTGCCCAGCATCACGAGACGGCCGCCGTTGCGTAGCGCATGAATCGAGGCATCGAGCGTGCGCGCCCCCACGATCTCCACCACCGCATCGGCCCCGCGCCCGCCGGTCAGCCGCTTGATGTCACGCGCGAAATCCAGATCTGGCGCCACGACTACGTCATCGGCGCCCGCCGCGATAAGCCCGTCGCGCTTGCTCGGGCTCGAAGTCACCGCGATCACGCGAGCGCCCAGATATTTGGCCAGGCGCAGGGCATGTATGCCGACACCACCGCTGGCCCCGGTAAGCACCACCGTTTCGCCAGCCTTGATATCGGCGCGTGTGACCAGCGCGTGGTAGGCCGTACCGAGCGTACAGATCACGACCGCCGCGGCCTTGAGGCTCACGCTATCGGGCACGGCCACGATCGTGTCCGCACGCACCTTGACGTATTCGGCATAGCCGCCGTTGACATCCTCGCCGAGAAACCGGGGCCGCTCGTCCAGACACAGCGCCTGATTACCGTGCTCACACGCCTGACAGTCGCCGCAGCCGGTATAGATCATGCTCATGACCCGCGCCCCGGGCGCCAGGCCGTGGACATCATCGCCCACCGCGATCACATGGCCACTGACCTGATGCCCGAGAATGACGGGCAGATCTATCTTGGGAAACGCGCCGGCACGCGTGAGCAGGTCGTGCCGGCAAACGCCGCAGTAGGCGACTTTCACGAGCACTTCATCGGCGTTGACCGCCGGCACGCCCACGCGACAGTGCTCTAGAACCTCGGGGCCGCCAAAGCGCTTCATCACGAGCGCATCCATGGTGTCCGGCACGGATTGCAGCCTCATGCCTGCACCTGTTCATCGACGAGCGCCTGGGCCTGTTCGCGTAGCCGGGCCTTCTGGATCTTCTCGCCGTTGGCACTACTGGTGGTTGGAAACGCATCGAGCGCGACGATGCGCACCGGCACCTTGAACCTGGCCATCCGAGCCTGACAGGCATCGATAATAGCGGCCTCGTTGATCGCCGCATCGGCGGCGGCGATCACAAAAGCGACCGGACGCGGCCCGCGGCCTGTATCCACGGCCACCACCTGGGCGAGTGCGATCTCGGCAAAGCCCTCGAGATACGCCTCGATCTCGCGAGGATTGACCAGAAAGCCGCCCAGACGGAGCGTGTCACCCAGGCGGGCCAGATAAACGAAACTCGCTGGCCCTTCGATATAGCCCAGGTCGCCGGTCCGTACATAGCCGTCGTCGGTGACCGCACGGGCGTTGGCCTCGGCGTTGTGCATGTATTCGATCATCACGTTCGGCCCGTGGATCTCAATCTCGCCGGACTCGCCGTCGGCAACCAGGGCGCCGGTGTCGGTATCGCGCACCCGCACACGGATAGCATCCGAACTCGGCGTGCCACCACCCAGCGCCCACCTCTGGGGCCCGGAACCGGCCGGCGCATAGGCCATCAGCGCCTGCACTTCGGACGAACCAAATGTCTGAAACAGCTTGATACCCAGACTGTGCGCCTGCGCGACCAGCGCCTTCGCATCGGCGCTGAAATTAGCGAACGCACCTTCACGCAGCGATGCGATCCGGCTTGCAGGCACGGCCTCGTCGAGTATCCGACGAAACATCTCGTCGGACCCGCTTGCATGGGTCACCCGGTGCTGTTCTATCAGGCCTACCGCTTCGTCAGCGGCAAACGCCGCCTCCAGCACCACCGGCCGGCCCGCCGCGAGCGCGCCCATGACGGTGTTGAAACCGAACACGCCACAGAACGGCAGCATGCCCAGTACGACGGCATCTTCGGCGTCAGCGAAGCCAAAACGCTTTGCAACGGCTCGTGAATGATGCGTGATCGCCGACTGTCGATGCAGCACGAGCTTCGGCGCAGATGTCGTGCCCGACGAGGTAAACACGTTGCACGGCGAATCCGGCGTCGCGTCATCGGTGTCGTGCGTACCGTGATCGGCCAGCTCGGCATAGGCGAGCGCGGGCCGACCACCCACCTCGGCCGGCGGGCTCTGATCTGCGACTACGACGACGTGTTCCAGAGCCGCCAGATGCGCAGAATCGATCTGCTCGACGAGCGCCAGATAATCGGTGCGATTCAGGCGATCCCGCAGAACCAGCACACGCGCACCGGAACGCTCGAGAATATCGCCCACTTCGTGCGCCCGGAACTTGGTATTGATCGCCACCGCCACGGCAGCGAGTCGCGCCAGCGCGAATTCGAGCACCACCCATTCGATTGCGTTGGGCAGCCAGACGGCTACCTTGTCTGCGCGACCGACGCCCAGCGCGGCCAGGCCGGCCGCGGCGTGTCGAACGCGACGTTCGAGATCGTTAAAAGACAGCGCTGTACCCTCGAAGATCAGCGCAGGCGCATTACCGTGCGCAGCCACCAGATCATCAAGCAACGTGCCAAGCGTTTCACCGCCCGTATCTTCGTCAACCATAGTCTCGCTCCGAAACGCACTCCATCGGTCGTGGTTTTCTTTTTTTCTTATGGGTGACATGCCCGCGACACGCACAAGTCGCGGGCACCTGACGTCTGCGCCTATACCGGGTCCCAGGAAAACACTTCGCCGGAGACTTCCAGCGGGTAGAACTGGCCCTTGAGCGCCGGAATGGCCTCGGCGCCGATGGTGTCCGGGTTCCAGCCCTCGCCGCGATGGATACCGCGCAGCGGCCGGCTCTGGCCCATCAGGAATATCTCGTTGCCGCGTACCGCAAAGATCTGGCCCGATACGTCGGCCGCCCGATCGCTGGCCAGATAGGCCGCCATGACCGCGACCTTGTCCGGCGTCATCGACTTGAGCTTGTCCACACGGGCCTGTTGCTCGGGCGTATCCACCGGGATCGAGCCGATCATGCGCGACCAGGCAAACGGGCTGATGCAGTTGGAGCGCACGTTGAACGCCGCCATATCGAGCGCAATCGACTTCGACAATGCGGCAATGCCGAGCTTGGCCGCCGAATAGTTGGACTGGCCGCGGTTGCCGATCAGCCCGGAGGTCGAGGTCATATGTACATAGGCGCCGGCTTCCTGCTGACGGAAGATGGGGGCTGCGGCGCGGGAAACGTTGAAAGTGCCGTTCAGATGCACGTCGATCACCGCTTTCCATTCGTCCGGGTCCATCTTGTGGAACATGCGATCACGCAGGATGCCGGCGTTGTTGACGACCATATCCAGCTGGCCGTAGGTGTCCATGGCGGTGGCGATGATATTGGTGGCCGCACGGTAGTCGGCGACGCTGTCGGTATTGGCCACGGCCTTGCCACCAGCGGCGACGATCTCGTCGACCACACCCTGGGCTGCCGACTGATCGGTGCCGTCGCCGGACACGCTCGTGCCCAGATCGTTGACCACGACCTTTGCCCCATCGGCGGCCATTTCCAGTGCGATGGCACGGCCAATGCCGCCACCGGCGCCGGTGACGATCGCGACCTTGCCTTCGGATTGCTTGCTCATGTGAATCTCCTTTCTATTGTCCGTGAGTCGTGGTCAGAGGGTGTTTACAAAACGTAGCGAGCGCAGTCAGTTCAGGCACGCCCGGAGCGCAGAAAGCGCAGCGTATGAGCGATACGTGAGCATTTTGAGCACCGCACGGGCCTGAAATGGAAAGCACAGTAGTTTTTAGACACCCTCTCAGCCCGGCAGGCGCAGCACCTGCTTGGCCAGAATATTGCGCTGGATCTCGTTCGAGCCGCCGTAGATTGTGGTGGGCAGGCAGTTGAAATACAGCGTGAGCGTATCGATATGGTCGGCGCCGGCATCCGTGCTGGCGTCCTGGCCGTCGACCAGTGCGGCTTCGCTGTCGGTGGCCTGGACGGCAAGCTCGGCGATACGGCTGAAGGTCTCGGTACCCCAGACTTTCAGCCAGGAGATGTCCGCACCCAGCGGCTCGCCGCGGCGCACCTGATCGGCAAACGATTCGAACGCCTCCGACAGATCGGCGACGTCCAGTTCGAGCCGGGTGAAGGCATCGGAGAAGGCGGCGTCGGCGTGCAGCCCGCGTGCCCGTGCAAAGACATCGAGCCGGTTGAGCGCATTGCGCGACTGCTTCGGGCTGCCCAGAAACAGGCGTTCGAAGCCGAGCAGCGCCTTGGCCATGGTCCAGCCATCGTTGGGCTCGCCGACCAGGTTTTCACGCGGCACGCGTACGTCGTCGAAGAAGACTTCACAGAATTCCTCGTGGCCGGCAATATTCTCGATCGGGCGGATGGTGATGCCGGGCGTGTCCAGGTCCACCAGCAGAAAGCTGATGCCCTGCTGTTTCTTGGGCGCATCAGGATCGGTACGGGCCAGCACGAAGATATGGGTGGCGTCCTGGGCGAGCGTGGTCCAGGTCTTCTGGCCGTTGACGATATAGTCGTCGCCGTCGATCACGGCCTGGGTCCGCAGACTGGCCAGATCCGAGCCCGAATTGGGTTCGGAGTAGCCCTGGCACCAGATATGTTCCCAGCTCAGGATCTTCGGCAGATATTTCTGCTGCTGCTCTGGCGTGCCGTAACGGATGAGCAGCGGGCCCACCATGATCACGCCCTGATCCGGCGCGCGTGCCACACCCAGACGCTCCTGCTCCTCGGTATGAATGAGCTGTTTGGCCGGCGTCAAGCCGACGCCGCCATGCTCGACCGGCCAGCCGGTCGCCGTCCAGCCGGCCTCCGCGCGCTTGAGATACCAATCGCGCACTTCGGCCCAGCGTGAGCGCCGCGGCAGGTGGCGCAGCGCCACTGGATATTCGGCTTCCAGATAACGACGCACTTCAGCGCGGAAGTCGTCGTCAGACATCGCATTCCAATCGGTCATGTTCGACTCCTTAGCGGTCGGAAAGACGCGCGTACTCGCGGCGCTGTGCGGTGGCGTTGCCCAACCACGCCGATACGGTGAGCACACGGCGCAGATACACGCCCACATCAGCCTCTTCGGTGTAGCCCATAGCACCGTGCATCTGTACCGCCTCGCGGCCAATACGCAGCGCGGCATCCGAACAACGCGCCTTGGCGCGGGCAGCGGCTTTCTCGATATCGGCCAACGAGGCATTTCGGTCACAGGCACGAATCGCCTGGCCGAGCGCGTGGCCCATGAGCTGACGCTGGATATACAGATCGACCGCGCGGTGGCGCAGCACCTGAAAGCTCGACAGCTGCTCACCAAACTGTTTGCGGGAGGCCAGATAGTCGCTGGTCATCGCAAGCAGACTGTCGGCCAGGCCCAGCAACTCGGCGCTGGCCACGATCCGGGCCACGGCCAGTCCTCGGCGCAGGGCGGCCGCGCCGGTCTCGCCTTCGGCGATAAGATCGGCCCCGTCCAGCGCGACACCGTCGAAGCTCAGCGTGGCCACGACGCTGCCGTCGACCTGGCGCTGCTCGTTCACCGACAGCCCCTCAACATCCCGCGCCACCCGGTACAGCGCCAGGCCGTTGGTGTCCGGCACGGCCACCACGAAAGTGTCGGCCGCGGCCGGCTGTACCAGACAACGCTGGTCGGTCAGGCGGCCGTCGACCAGGCCGGTCTCGATCGCCAGAGGATCAAGACAATGACCCGACGCCTGCCACGCCACCGCCACCGTGGACGAGGCGTCTGCAGTGGCGGCCAGCAACGCCTGACCCAGCGCGCTCTCGTCACATGCCGCAATCACGTTCTGGGTAAACACCGCCGCCACGAAGGGCTCTGGCGCACCGTCCTGACCGAGGTTCTCGGCAACGACGGCCAGCTCGCCCACGCCCAGGCCCAGCCCGCCGGCAGCCTCGGGAACCGCAATACCAAGCCAGCCCAGATCGGCTATTTCCTGCCAGGCACGCGGGTCGATCTCGCCAGATCCCTGCTTGAGTGCGCGTGCGCGCGCCACCCCGTTGCCATGCTGTGCGGCCCTGACAAAGCCCGCCACGGAGTCCGCGAGCATACGACGCTCGTCGGTATTGAATTCGGACATCACTGCGCTCATCGCGACCTCTTTTATGACACGCCGGCCTGAAAACCGAACGTCAGTCTAACTGTATACCGTGTACCAATGACAATACTTTAGTCGGGCATGAATGCCTGGGCCTGGATCTGGGTCATCGGTGTTTCGGCCAGCAGTTGCTGAAGACGCTCGTCCGGCACGGTCTCGCGCGCCAGCGGATCCCGCGGCAGCACGCGATGGGCCAGTACCAGATAAGCGAGCGCCAGCCGGCGCCAGTCGTCACTGGTATGCGCAGCCTCCCACGCCAGAAACACGGCGGACGTCACGCCGTAGAGCGCGCTTGCCACCGCGCGCGTGTCGATAGTGGCCTGCTGGTCGCCGACCACGGCGCCGACCGCCGCCTCGACGCGCTCGAGTGCGCTATTGAAGATTGCGCGGCCCGCCTCGGGCAGCGCCGCCTGATCCAGGCATTCATGCAGATACGGCATGAGCGTAGCCAGCGTGTCCTCCCGCTTGATGGAACGGACCACGTCGAGCGCAACAATATTGCTGGTGCCTTCCCAGATCGAGCCCAGATGCGCATCACGCAGCACGCGCGCGTCGGAGAATTCCTCGATATAGCCGCAGCCGCCGCGCACTTCCATGCCGTCGCCGGCCACCTTGCGGGCATCGCGGGTGGTCCGGAACTTGATCAGCGGCGTGAGGATGCGCAGCAGTTTCTGTGCGCGTTCGTCGCCGGCGTCGGCGCGTTTGAGCACGTCGGCGGTATGAAAGACCATCGAGCGGCCCTGCTCGGCCGGCGTCATCAGCTTGAGCAGAGTCCGCCACATCAGCGGCAGATCGACGAGCTTGTGGCCGAAGGCCTCGCGGTGGCGCGAAAAGAACAGCGCCTCGTTCACGGATCGGCGCATCATGCCGGCCGAGCGCACACCGTTGGACAGCCGCGACATATTGATCATGTCGGTCATCTGCTTGAAGCCGCTACCCGGCTCGCCCACCACATAGGCCTCGGCGCCTTCGAGCGTGATCTCGCCGCTGGCCATGGAACGGGTGCCGAGCTTGTCCTTGAGGCGCACCAGCCGATAGTCGTTGAGCTCGCCGTTGGCCTTGTGGCGCGGCAGCAGGAACAGCGTCAGGCCTTTGGTGCCGTCGCCGCCGCCCGCCGGGCGTGCCAGCACCATGGCCAGACCCGCATCGGCGTTGGAACAGAACCACTTGTCGCCGTAGAGCTTCCAGGCGCCGTCTTCTTCATGGGCCTCGGTGGAGATCCTGCCGACATCGGAACCCGCGTCCTGCTCGGTCATGAACATCGAACCCTGGCAGAGCGATTCAAAGTCCTGGGTGGTGAGGTCGCCGAAAAAGCGATCCACCAGAGCCTTGTCGCCGAACTTGGTCAGTGTTCGCGTGAGCGCATCGGTCATGCTCAACGGGCAGCACAGGCCGAATTCGGCCTGAACGAACAGATAGGTCAGGCCGTACTTGATGATCGGCGACCATTTGTCGGGCCAGTCGAACACGCCGGGGCGATGCGACATCGCCGCCAGGCCGAAATGCGAAAACGCATAGCGCTCGAGTTCCACATAGGCCGGATGCTTGTCGATACCGTTGCGCGGCGAGGCGTTGCGATGACGCACAGCCAGCGTTGGCTTGTTCTTGTCGGCAGTCAACGCGAGCTGCTCCATCTCGTCGCCTACCAGCGCGCCGAGTTCGTCGAAACGCGGCTCGACGTGCGCCAGCTCTGTCTCCGAGGCATAGATACGCAGGAGACGGGCGAAATCCGGGTCCACCCGATAGGCATTGTGACCGGCACTGTCCGGGATGTTGCGATAGATAGCGGCACTCATCGGTGGGCTCCTGAAACCATGATTCTTGAGGATTGCTCGAGGCGAGACCGTGATGACGGCGGCGCGCGATTGCAGCGGATTATGGCTGAATATAATCGCGAAACCGCGTTTCGTATACCGTACTCCGTATCCTGGCATGCAACGGATCGCTTATAACTGGTGGTATAGCGCAGCCTGGACGGGCTCTGAACACGTCGGGTACCGATTGCTTCCGATCGACCGACCGGACGTCGACGCGCCATGATTACAGCGCCAGCGCTTTCGCGGCGATCCAGACCAGACAAGGCCGACCGTTCATCACGCCTCGGAGACAGCACATGATCAGGCAGGACGATTTCATCCAGAGCGTGGCCGATGCGCTGCAGTACATCGCCATCTACCACCCGCCGGATTTCATTCGCGCCCTGAGTGCTGCACATGCACGAGAACGCTCGCCTGCGGCACGCGATGCGATGGCCCAGATCCTGATCAACTCACGCCTGTGCGCCGAGGGCCGCCGGCCGGTCTGTCAGGACACCGGCATTGTCGTGGCCTTTGTGGATATCGGCATGGGCGTGCAGTGGCAGACCACGCTGACGCTCGAGGAGATGGTCGACGAGGGCGTTCGCCGTGCCTGGGGCAACGCCGACAATCCACTGCGCGCCTCGATCGTGGCCGACCCGGCCGGTGCGCGTCGCAATACCGGCGACAATACGCCGGCGGTGGTGCATGTGCGCATGGTGGCCGGTGATCGCGTCACGGTGGAACTGTCATCCAAGGGCGGCGGCTCGGAGGCGAAGGCCCGTTTCGCCATGCTCAACCCTTCCGACGATATCGCCAACTGGGTGCTCGAGCAGATCCCGTTGATGGGCGCCGGCTGGTGTCCGCCGGGGATTATCGGCGTGGGCATCGGCGGCACCGCCGAGAAAGCGATGGTAATGGCCAAGCAGGCCTGTACCGAATCCATCGATATCCACGAACTGCAGGCACGCGACGCGGATACCGCCACCGACAAACTGCGCCTCGAACTGTTCGAGCGTATCAATCAGCTCGGCATCGGCGCCCAGGGTCTGGGCGGGCTGACCACCGTGCTGGACGTCAAGATTCGTGAATATCCCTGTCATGCGGCCAACAAGCCGGTCGCCCTGGTGCCCAACTGCGCGGCCACCCGGCATGTGACGTTTACCCTGGACGGGTCCGGGCCGGCGGTGTTCGAGCCGCCCGGCCTCGACGACTGGCCCGAGATCACGAATACAGCCGAGACCGGCCGGCGCGTCAATCTGGATGATCTGACCCGCGGCGACATCGTCGCCTTCGAGCCGGGTGAATCGCTGCTGTTATCAGGGCATATGCTTACCGGCCGCGACGCGGCCCACAAGCGTATCCAGGATCTGCTCGATGCCGGCGAACCGCTGCCCGAGGGCGTGGATTTCACCAACCGCTTCATCTATTACGTCGGCCCGGTGAGTGCAGTAGGCGACGAAGCGGTGGGGCCGGCCGGGCCGACAACCGCCACACGCATGGACAAGTTCACCGACATGATGCTGTCGCAGACCGGGCTGCTGGGCATGATCGGCAAGGCCGAGCGCGGCCCCGAGGCGATCGACGCCATCCGTAGGCACGGCGCTGTCTATCTGATCGCTATCGGCGGCGCTGTCTATCTGATCGCTATCGGCGGCGCTGCCTATCTGGTGTCGAAGGCGATACGCAGCGCGCGCGTGATCGCCTTCGAGGATCTTGGCATGGAGGCCATTCACGAGTTCGAGATTGTCGACATGCCGGTCACGGTGGCCGTCGACAGTCGCGGCGAATCAGTGCATCGCACCGGACCAGCTTTTTGGCAGAACGAAATCGCCGGCATCCCCGTAACACCGGGATGATCAGGCCGGGCCAGTGATGATACGGATGCATTCTCCATGTATACGGTATACTCTTGGTATCATCATATATCCATCCACGCTAGGCCTCGTGTCCATGACCGAATCCAACCCCCGAGACTGGATCGGCAACAGCGTCGAGCGACGAGATCTTCTCGGCGCCACGCTTGTCGATCGTATCGCGGCCACCTTCGGCGCGCCGCGACCGGCGCCGGACGAAGACCTGCCGGCACTGTGGCACTGGGCGTTCTTTCAGGCCCCGGTGGACGCGCAAGCCCTGGGCGCCGACGGCCATCCGGCACGCGGCGGCTTCATGCCACCGGCTGACGGACGCAACCGCATGTGGGCTGGCGGCCGGCTCACGTTCCGCAGTGCGCTGCGGGTCGGCCGGGAAGCCGTATGCGACTCGGAAATCGTCGACGTCAAGGAAAAACAGGGCCGAACCGGCAGTCTGCTTTTCGTGACCTTGCGCCACCGCATCAGCCAGGACGGCCGCCTGGCCGTCGAGGAAGAACAGGACATCGTCTATCGCGAGCCGAGCCCGCCGAAGCGGTCTCTGGACAAGCCGGTGGCCGACGCCGACTGGCAGGAGACGATCCACCCCGATCCGGTGCTGTTGTTCCGCTATTCGGCAGTGACGTTCAACGCGCATCGTATTCACTACGATTGGCCGTATGTCACCGACACCGAAGGCTACCCGGGCCTGGTCGTACACGGGCCGATGATTGCGACCCTGCTGGTTGGTGCCTTCAAGGATGCGAATCCCAGGGCGCAGATAGAGACCTTTTCTTTTCGCGGCCTGCGTCCCTTGGTTGCCCCCAAACCGTTCGACGTCTGCGGCCGTATCGAATCGGCCGGCCACGCCACGCTATGGGCTGCCAACGAAGACGGCCCCGCTCACGAAGCCGAACTGACTTTTTCCGAGGAACCCGAATGATCGACCAGGAATCTCTCGATGCCATCCGTGACGGCGTGCGCGGCCTGTGCGCCGACTACCCCGACGCCTACTGGCGCGGGGTGGACGAACGCAAGGAATTCCCCGAGGAGTTCGTCAAGGCGCTGACCGACGCCGGCTGGCTGGCCGCCATGATCCCCGAGGAATACGACGGCTCCGGCCTGGGTCTGGCCGAGGCCTCGGTGATTCTGGAGGAGGTCAATCACTGCGGCGGCAATGCCGGCTTCGTACACGGCCAGATGTACAACATGGCGACGCTGCTGCGCCACGGCTCGGAAGAGCAGAAGCAGAAGTATCTGCCGCGCCTGGCCTCGGGCGAGCTGCGCCTGCAGGCCATGGCCGTGACCGAGCCGACCACCGGCACCGATACCACCAAGATCAAGACCACGGCGGTGAGGGACGGCGATCACTATGTGGTCAACGGCCAGAAGGTGTGGATCTCGCGGGTGCAGCATTCGGACCTGATGATCCTGCTGGCGCGCACCACCCCGCTCGATCAGGTGGAAAAGAAGTCGCGCGGCATGTCGATCTTCGTGGTGGACCTGCACGAGGCGATTGGCAACGGACTCACCGTCAAGCCAATCGCCAACATGGTCAATCACGAAACCAATGAGCTGTTCTTCGACGATCTGAGAATCCCGGCCGAGAACCTGATCGGCGAGGAGGGCGAAGGCTTCAAGTACATCCTCGACGGGCTGAACGCCGAGCGCACGCTGATCGCGGCCGAATGCATCGGCGACGGCCGCTGGTTCATCGAGCGCGCCAGCGCCTATGCCAACGAGCGCCGCGTCTTCGACCGGCCGATAGGCCAGAACCAGGGTGTGTCGTTCCCCATTGCCGAGGCCCATATCGAGGTCGAGGCCGCCGATCTGATGCGCTGGCGCGCCTGTGAGGAATTCGATACCGGCAAACCGGCCGGGGCGAGTGCCAACATGGCCAAGTACCTGGCCGCCAAGGCGTCTTGGGAGGCGGGCAACGCCTGCCTGCAGACCCACGGCGGCTTCGGTTTCGCCAACGAATACGATATCGAGCGCAAGTTCCGTGAAACGCGCCTCTATCAGGTCGCACCGATCTCGACCAACCTGATCCTGTCGTATGTTGCCCAGCATCTGCTGGGCATGCCGCGGTCGTTCTGAGCGGCGTCGTGCAGATCGAGCAGCTCGACCACTTGGTGCTCACGGTCGCCGACATCGAGGCGACCGTGGGTTTCTATACCCGCGTGCTGGGCATGCGCGAAATCGTATTCGGCGACCCGCCGCGGCGTGCACTCGCTTTCGGCTCACAGAAGATCAATCTGCACCCGGCGAGTGCGCCGTTCGAGCCGAAGGCCGCACGCGCCACGCCCGGCTCGGCCGACCTGTGTTTCATCGCGAGTACGCCGCTGGACCGCGTGATCGACAGCCTGCATGAGGCCGACGTGGACATCGTTGCCGGCCCGGTCGATCGGACCGGCGCGATCGGCGGGCTGCGCTCGGTGTATGTCCGTGACCCGGACGCCAATCTGATCGAAATCTCCAACCGCCTGGACACAGCGTGATGAACAACCCCACCCGACAACTGGCCGAATTCTGCGCAAACCTGTCCTACTCGGATATCCCCGAGCCGGTGGTCGCGCGCTGCGAGGATCTGTTTCTGGACTGTCTCGGCTCGGCGCTGGCCGGTGCTTCGCAACACCCGATTGCAGCATTCGAGCGTTTTGCCGCGACGATGGGCCCGAGTGACGGCAGCGCCGAAATCGTGACCAACGCGACCACCAGCTCGCCTTATTTCGCGGCGTTTGTGAACGCCGCCGCCTCGCACGTGGTCGAGCAGGACGACCTGCACAACAGCTCCGTGCTGCACCCGGCCACCGTTGTCTTTCCCGCCGCGCTGGCTGCGGCTCAGGACGTGGGCGCCAGCGGCGCCGATCTGATCACCGCCTGCGTGGCCGGGTACGAAGCCGGTATCCGGGTGGGCGAGTTCCTGGGCCGCTCGCACTACCGGGTGTTTCATACCACCGGCACCGCCGGCACGCTGGCCGCGGCCGTGGCCACAGCACGGGTGCTCGGTGTCGATACCGACACCATGGTGCATACGCTGGGCAGCGCCGGCACCCAGGCCGCCGGCCTCTGGGCCTTTCTGCGCGACGGCGCCGATTCCAAGCAGCTCCACACCGCCAAGGCGGCTTCTAACGGGCTGCTGGCGGCCTATATGAGCCGTGACGGCCTGACCGGTGCCGCGGATATTTTCGGCGGCACGCAGGGCATGGCTGCGGGCATGTCGAGCGACGCCGATACCAGCAAGCTCGCCGCCGACCTGGGCAGCCGCTGGGCACTGGCCGAGACCTCGTTCAAGTTCCATGCCTCGTGCCGGCATACGCACCCGGCGGCTGACGCGCTACTGGCTGCCATGAGCGCGCACGATCTGGCCGCCGATGATATCGCCGCGGTCGAGACCCGCGTGCACCAGGGCGCAATCGACGTACTCGGCGCGGTGGATGTGCCGTGCACGATTCATCAGGCCAAGTTCTCGATGGGCACCGTGCTCGGCCTGATCGCGGTCCACGGCGCAGCCGGCCTGACCGAGTTCGATGAACTCGCGCTCACCGACGACGCGGTGGCCCGTTTCCGCGACAAGGTCTCGATGACGCTGGACGACGAGGTCGACCGCGCTTATCCGAATCGCTGGCTTGGTCGCGTGAACATCCGGACCACCGATGGCCGCCAGCTCGAAGGCGCCATCGACGAACCCCGCGGCGACCCGGGCAATACGCTGTCCCGCGCCGAGCTGGAGGACAAGTTCACCCGCCTGGTGGCCTTTGGCGGCCGCGCCGACGAACAGGCTGCGCGGACGATTATCGACACCGTCTGGGGCCTGCGCAAACTGCCCCGCGTTAGCGCACTGCGTCCCCACCAATAACCATCGACGACCAGGAACGACCGATGAGTACTGCCCAACGCACCGCCGCCGACCGCCCGCTCGACGGCATCACCGTAGTGAGCTTCGAGCACGCGATTGCCGCACCTTTTTGTACCCGTCAGCTGGCGGATCTCGGCGCCCGTGTGATTAAGATCGAGCGTCCCGGCGTGGGTGATTTCGCGCGCGGCTACGACACCCGCGTACGCGGACTGTCCTCGCATTTCGTCTGGACCAACCGCTCCAAGGAAAGCCTCACGCTCAATATCAAGCACGACGAAGCGATGACCATCCTCGACAAGCTGCTGGTGGAGGCCGACGTACTGGTCCAGAACCTGGCCCCGGGTGCGGCCACGCGTCTGGGCCTGTCGTTCGATGCGCTGCATGAACGCTTTCCGAAACTGATCGTGTGCAATATCTCCGGCTACGGCGAAACCGGCCCGTACACCGACAAGAAAGCCTACGACCTGCTCATTCAGAGCGAGGGTGGCGTGCTGTCGACCACGGGCGGGCCCGATGACGACGACATGGCCAAGGTGGGCTGCTCGATCGCCGATATCTCGGCCGGCATGTATGCCCAGAATTCGATCATGGCCGCGCTCATCCAGCGCGGAAAGACAGGACTGGGCACCTCCATTGATGTCTCCATGCTCGAAACCATCGTCGAGTGGATGGGCTATCCGATGTACTACGCTTTCGACGACCAGCCGCAGCCACCGCGTGCCGGGGCCTCGCACAGCACCATCTATCCGTATGGTCCGTTTACCACCGGCGACGACAAGAGCGTGATGCTGGGCCTGCAGAACGAGCGCGAATGGGCGGCGTTCTGCGAAATCGTTCTCGAAACCCCTGAGCTGGCAACCGATACGCGCTTTGCCACCAACAGCGATCGCTCGTCCAATCGCGCCGAGCTGCGCGCGCTCATCCACGAAGCCTTTGCAACGCTTACCGCCGATCAGGCGATCGAACGGCTGGACACCGCCGGTATCGCCAACGCGCACGTCAACGACATGGCCGGCGTATGGAACCATCCCCAGCTGGCGGCCCGTGATCGCTGGCGCACGATCGGCAGCCCCGAAGGCGAGTTGCCGGCACTGCTGCCGCCGGCCGTCAATCGTGGCTTCGAGGCGCGCATGGACCCGGTTCCGGCCCTGGGCGAGCACACTGATTCGATCCTGGCCGCGCTTGACTATGATGCCTCTGCCATCCGTGGTCTGCGCGATGCGGGCGCCATCTGATGTCCGACAAACCGATCCGCTGCCCGCTGTTTGTCCCGGCCACCAGTGCCGCGCTCATCCCGAAGGCGCTGGCCAGCGCCGCCGACGCGGTGATCGTGGATCTGGAAGACGCCGTGGCCATCGACCGCAAGGACGAGGCCCGCGACGCCCTGGCCTGTTTTCTGAGCGCCAACCCCGGCCAACAGGTGCATGTGCGTATCAATACCCCGACCAGCGGCGAACTCGACGCCGATCTGGAGCTGTGCCGGCAGCACGCCAATATCGCCGGCATCATGGCGCCCAAGGCTGAGTCCCGCGGGTCGCTGGAGCGTATCGCCTCGCTGGGCAAGCCAGTCTGGCCGCTGCTGGAAACCCCGGCAGGGATGCTCGCGCTGGCGGATCTGACCCGCGTGCGCGGGGTGGAACGCTACAGCTTCGGCGCCCTGGACTTCGCCTTCGAGGCCGGCGTGACCCCCGACAGCGACGGCGGCCGTGCCGTGCTCGATCATGCCCGGCATCATCTGTTGATCCACTCGCACGCGGCCGGATTGATGCCGCCGCTGGAAAGCGTCTTTCCCGATTTCAGCAACACCGAGCGGCTGTTCACCATCGCCCGCCGCGCCAGCGATATGGGTTTTGGCGGCATGATGTGTATTCACCCGGCCCAGATCGCCACCGTGCAGAAGGCCTTCTCGCCCAGCGAAGACGAAATCGGCTGGGCGCAGCGGGTCATGGACGCCAGCCGTCGCGGCGAGGCCGCCTTCCAGGTCGACGGGCAGATGGTCGATGCGCCCGTTCTGGCCCGCGCCCGGCGTATTCTTGCGCTGAGCTGATGCTGCTCTTGATTTGTTATAACGTAATGATCAGGCTTTCAACGGTTTGAATTGACAGGGCCTGCACCAGCCGGCGACGCTTTGCGTTATGGGGACACGGGGGCTACGTACCGCACTATTGCTCGCAGCACTGCTACTCATGCAGACGCTGGCGGTCGCGCACGCCTTCGATCACCCCGTTGCCACCCCGCACGCTGATCATGTCTGTGCCAGCTGTGCCCATGGTCATCTGGGCAGCGGCCCGCCCAGCCCGAGCCAGGTCGCGCTTTTGCCTGCCGGCACCCAGTCCGCGGCTCGTTCGCTGGATACCCAGGACTGGTTCGCGCTGCATCGCTCGGTCTATTCCAGCCGTGGCCCGCCTCGTTCTCTCGTCTGACCCCGCCTGAAAACTGATCCGCGGCATGCTGCCGCGCCCTGCGAATGCGCCCTGCACACAATGCGCGCCTGTTCGCCTCTCAGACGAGATAATCCATGCGTTACCCACGCTCCATGCGCTCTGCGGGCAGCCTGTGCCTGCTCGGCCCCGGCCTGCTCATCATCGGCTCGCAAGCCTATGCCCAGGCGCTTTCAGACAACGACAACACCGCGGTCGATAACCGCGACCCGCGCGCGCTGGCGCCTATTTCTGTCGAAGCGCTCGCCTTCGACGACCAGAGCCCGGAACAGGCTATTCAACCGGCCACCGTGGTGGCCGGCCCGGAACTGGTCCGCAAACGCGGACAGACGCTCGGCAACACGCTGTCTGATACACCCGGCATCAGCTCGGCCGACTTCGGCCAGGGCGTGGGTCGTCCGGTGATCCGCGGCCTGTCCGGGGCCCGTGTCCGGGTGCAGGAGAACGGCCTGTCATCGGCCGATGTATCCACGCTCAGCCAGGATCATGCGGTCAGTATCGACCCGTATTCGGCGCGTCAGATCGAGGTGCTCAAGGGCCCGTCGACGCTGCTCTACGGCTCGGGCGCGATCGGCGGCGTGGTCAATGTGGTCACCGACCGGATTCCGCGGAGTGCGCCGGACGGCCTCACCGGCGAAGCCGATCTCGTGCGCGGTGACTCGACCAGCGGTGAACGTCTGCAACGCCTGGATGTGACCGGCGGCATCGGCGACTTTGCGCTTAACGTGCAGGGCATGAAACGCCTCACCGACGACTATCAGGCCAACGACAACCGTCTGATCGGCAACAGTGCGACCGATACCGATACCTACAGCGCCGGCACCTCGTACTCGGGCGACTGGGGTTATGTGGGCGGCGCGGTCAGTCATTTCGGGCGCGAATACGGCATCCCCGGCGAAGACTCCCAGATTCGCCTGACCCAGGATCGCTACGATCTCAAGGGCGAGGTCTACGATCCCACGCCCGGCCTGGCTCGGCTCGAGTTCTCCGGCGCGTATACGGACTATCTGCACACCGAGGGCCAGCAGAACAATCCGGCGGCCTTCTTCGACAATCAGGAGACCGAGTTCCGGATCGCCGCCGAGCACGCGCCTGTCGCCGGCTTTACCGGCATTTTTGGCCTGCAGGGCTTCGATCGCGACTTCAAGGCCTACGGCGAGGAGGAGTCGTTCGTCCCCGCCACCGATACCCAGTCGATCGCCGCATTCCTGGTCGAACAGCGCCCCATTGGCGATAACTGGACGATCCAGGGCGGCCTGCGCGTCGAATTTCAGGATCAGGACACCAGCGAAGGCCGGCGCGATGTGGATCACACGCCGATCAGCGTATCGCTCGGCGCCAAGCGCGAAATCGGCGAGCATTATGTGGTCACCGCCACCGCGGGACGCTATGAGCGCGCACCGGCCACCGAAGAGCTCTATAGCTTCGGCCCACACGAGGCCACCCTCACCTACGAGCGCGGCAACAACGGCTTCGACGAGGAAGCCGCCAACAGCTTCGACCTGGGTTTCCGGCGTATCAAGGGCCGGCTGCGCTTTGATACCAGCCTGTTCTATACCAAGTACAACCGCTATATCTTTCAGCAGTCGGTCGATGCCGGACTCAACGCCGACGGCACCGGCGTGGGTAGCGCCGACGGCATCGCCGATCGCGTCAACGAAGAAGGCGAATTCGATCCGAACGGCGAGTTCCAGCTGGTCGACTTCGCAGCCGGTAACGCCACCTTCTACGGCGGCGAAGGCGAGGTGGGCTACGATCTGATCCAGGGCGCGCACCGGCTGACCGCGCGCGTGCTCGGCGACTATGTCCGTGCCGAACTGGACAGCAACACCAACCTGCCGCGTATCACCCCGGGCCGCTACGGCGCCGGGCTCGACTACGACAGCGACACCTGGCTGGGCACGGTCGAGGCGATCCGCTCGGCCCGCCAGACCCACGAAGGCCCGCTGGAGGACGAAACCTCGGGCTTCACTGACCTCACCGCGTTCATCGGCTACCGGCTGACCGGCTTCGACGCCACCGAAGCACTGGTGTATCTCAGAGGCGACAACCTGCTCGACGAAGAGATCGTGCGCAGCACTTCGTTCCTGCGCGTGCCACAGCCCGGGCGTAGCGCCAGCGTGGGCATCAATGTGAAGTTCTAAGTGTTCAGCCCGGGCGTTCGAATCGGATGCCCGGGCTCTTTATGAAATGCCTACCAGGCCAGAACACCCGCTTCGCGCAGCGCATCCAGTTGCGCCGGCGCATAGCCCATCTGCACCAGCAGATCGCGTGTGTCGGAGCCGGCTGGGCCGGGCTTGGCACCTGCCTGCGGGGCCGTCCGACTGAAGCGCGGCGCTGGCGCCGGGGCCACCCCGCCGTCGCGTTCGATGAACGTACCGCGGGCGGCGTTGTGTGGGTGCGCGGCCGCCTCGTCCAGTGACAGCACCGGTGCGAAACAGACATCGCTGCCTTCCATGATCTCGCACCATTCATCGCGGGTCTTTTCCCGGAAGATGGCCGTCAGCTGCTCGCGTGCCTTCGGCCAGTCGTTGCGCTGCCACTGCTCGCCCAGTTCGTCATGCAATCCGGTCTTGTCCAGCAGCAACGCATAGAACTGCGGCTCGATAGAGCCGATCGCCACATGACGCCCATCGCGGGTTTCGTAGGTGTCATAGAACGGCGCACCGCCGTCGAGCACATTGACGCCGCGCTCGTCGGCCCACTGCCCTTGGGCGCGCTTGTCGTAGATCATGCCCATCAACGCGGCCGAGCCGTCGGTCATGGCCGCATCGATGACCTGGCCCGCGCCCGAGCGACTGGCCTCGAGCAGCGCGCAGACCACGCCGAAGGCCAGCATCATGCCGCCGCCGCCGAAGTCGCCAACCAGATTGAGCGGCGGCACCGGGCGTTCGCCGGCCCGGCCGATCGCGTGCAACACGCCCGACAGCGCGATGTAGTTGATATCGTGGCCGGCGGCATGCGCCAGCGGACCGGTCTGGCCCCAGCCGGTCATCCGGCCATAGACCAGGCGCGGGTTGCGGGCATGACAGACCTCCGGGCCGAAACCCAGGCGCTCGGCCACGCCGGGGCGAAACCCCTCGATAAGCGCATCACAGCTGTCCATGAGCGACAGCAGAATCTCCAGGCCTTGCGCACTTTTCAGATCGATCGCCACCGACTGCTTGCCGCGCTCGCTTTCCGGGCGCGGCCTTGCAGCCGCGCCTGTGGCAGACGCCGCCCGCGTCACGCTGATCACGGTGGCACCCATGTCCGCCAGCATCATGCCGCAGAACGGCGCCGGCCCCAGGCCTTCGATCTCGAGTATTCGATATCCTTCAAGTGGCCCCACGGATCACTCCTTGCTCAACGATGTCATACGCGCTGCCGCCTCGTCCTGAAGCTGGCGCCACTGTATCTTGCCGGTGCCCGAACGTGGCAGCGCCTCGACGAACTCGACAATGGTGGGGATCTTGTAGGCCGCCATCTCGCCGCGGCACCACTCGCGCACGGCCGCCGCACTCGTGCTGCCGACAGCGTCCGGCCGCAGTACCAGCACCGCCATTGCCGTCTCGCCGCGCCGGGCATCGGCCACGCCGACGACACAGGCCTCGGCTACCGCGGGATGGCCATACAGAATCGACTCGACCTCGGCTGGCCAGACCTTGAACCCGGAGGCATTGATCATGCGCTTGAGCCGGTCGACCATGAAGAAATAGCCCTCGGCGTCCACGGACACGAGATCGCCGGTCCGCAGAAAACGCTTGCCCTGGATTTCGACGAAGACCTCGGCGTTGGCGCCCGGCAACTGCCAGTATTCGCGCATCACCTGCGGCCCATTGAGCACCAGTTCACCGGGCGCGCCGGGCGCGACCGTCTCCAGGGTCGTCGGATCGATCACGCGCGCATCGACGTCGAAGGTGGGAATACCCAGACACTGGCGCTTGCCGCGTTCGACCGGGTTCGCCAGGATGAAGGCAGCGGTTTCGGTCATGCCATAGCTTTCGTTGAACACGATGCCGAAATCGTCATGCAGCCGACGAGCCACGGCCTCCGGCATGGCGGCACCGCCGCCCATCAACAGCTTGAGGGCGCTCAGATCGTGATCGTCGACCGCCGGATTGGCGAAGAACTCGGTGATCATGGCTGGCGGGCCCGACCACCATGTCACGCCATAGCGCTGCATGAGCGTGAGCGCGACATCGCGGTTCCAGCGCTGCATGAGCACGATAGTAGAACCCACGTACAGCGGCAGGTTCATGCCGCCCTGCATGCCCAGAAAATGAAACAGCGGTGCGACCGACAGGCTCAAGTCATTGGCCTGACCGCCACGCCAGGTTGCCGAACCGACCACCGGCGCCCCAACGCTGGCATGGGTATGCACACAACCCTTGGGCTGGCCGGTGGTGCCCGAGGTATAGCCGAGCACGCACAGCGACTCGGGGCCGATATCCACGGCTTGTGGCGCGTGGCCGGCGGCAAGCGCATCAGCCCAGGCGACAGCCTTGCCCGGTGCCAGCGATCGACGCGGCGCCGCCACGTCCGCGGGCAGCGCCAGGTCGGTGTCCGCGCTCAGATAGTCGCTATAGGCATAGGCGACGACATGCTCGAGAGCGCCGGCCTCCGACAGCCCGCGCACCCTGTCGTGAAGCTCCTGGCCGATCAGCGCGATCCGGGTACCGCTGTCGTGCACGATATGCTCGATTTCGCGCTCAACGTACATGGGATTGGCCGGCACCACCATGCCGCCGGCCCGCAGAATCGCGTAGTAGGCAATCACGAACTGCGGACAGTTCTGCGAATACAGCAGCACACGCTCGCCCACGGCGAGTGCGCAGGCCCGTTGCAGATAGCCGGCCATGGCGTCGACTTCGCGATCCAGTTGGGCATAGCTGACGATCGAATCGTAGAAGACGATCGCCGCCTTGTGCGGATCCCGCTGCGTCGAGGCGGACAGATTATCGGCCAGCGGTGTCTGCGGCCAGCACAGCGTCCGCGGCAATCCTGCTGGCCAGAATCGCGAATGCGACGGCTCGATGTCGTGTTGTTCGGCGTGCATGGCGGCCTCCGTTAACTGGCGTCGCTCAATCGAGCGTGCGTGCGACCAGTTCCTTCATGATCTCGTTGGAACCGCCGTAGATCTTGCCTACACGGGCATCGACATACAGACGCGCAATGGGATATTCCATGGTGTAGCCGTAACCGCCGTGCAGCTGCAGGCATTCATCGACCACCTCGCAGTTCTGCTGCGTGGTCCACCACTTGGCCATGGCTGCGGTACCGCCATCCAGCTCGCCGGCGAGCAGTCGTACCATGCATTGGTCGACAAAGGTGCTGGCGATGGTGGCAACGGTCTGGCATTCGGCGAGCTTGAAGCGCGTGTTCTGCAAGGACGACAGCGCCTGACCGAAGACCTGCCGGCCCTGTACATAATCACGGGTGAGCTCGATCGCCCGATGCATGGAGGCCTGGGCAGATAGCGCAATGATCAGGCGCTCCTGGGGCAGCTGCTGCATGAGCTGACCGAAGCCCTTGCCCTCCTCGGGGCCGAGCCGGTTGGCTTTGGGCACGCGCACGTCGTCGAAGAACAGCTCGGCGGTGTCCTGGGATTTCTGGCCGATCTTGTCGAGAATGCGGCCGCGGCGAAAGCCCTCGGCGCCGTCGGTCTCGACCATGACCAGCGAGATGCCCTTGGCGCCGAGCGACGGATCGGTCTTGGCGATCACACAGACGAGGTTAGCGTGGTAACCATTGGTGATGAACGTCTTGGCGCCGTTGATCACGTAGTCTTCGCCGTCGGCGATCGCCTTGGTGCGTACGCTTTTCAGATCCGAGCCCACGCCCGGCTCGGACATGGCGATGGCCGCCACCAGTTCGCCGGTGGCCATGCGCGGCAGCCAGCGTTGTTTCTGCTCCTCGGTGCCGTAGGACAGGATGTAATGCGACACGATGCCGTTATGCACGCCAATCCCGAACTTCACCATCGCCCGCGTCATTTCGATATTGAGCACGGCTTCGTGGGCGAAGTTGCCGCCGGCACCCCCGTACTGCTCGGGCACGCTGGCACACAGGATCCCCATCGCGCCGGCGGTGTTCCAGGCCTCGCGGTCGATATAGCCCTGCTTGTCCCAGCGCGCCTGATGCGGCACGAACTCGGTCTTGAAAAAACGGGCGACCGAATCGCCGAACAGCTCGAGCTCCTCGGTCATCCACGGCGAACGATGTCGGTTCACGGCTTGTCTCCTGTTAAGTCTTGTCGGTGGGGCCGTAGGCGGGCTGCGTTCAGCCGCCCATCGACATCTGTGGCAGCCAGAGCGCGATCTGTGGGAACGCGTACAACATGACAACCACGAATATCTCGGCGGCAAAGAACCAGGTCAGGCCCTTGAAGATGGTATTCAGCTCGACCAGATCGCCGACCGTGCCCTTGACCACGAAGGCGTTGAGCCCGAGCGGCGGCGTGATCAGGCCGATCTCGATGAATTTCACCACCATGATGCCGATCCAGATCATGTCGAAGCCGGCATCCTGAAACAGCGGCAGGAAGATCGGCAGGGTGAGCAGCAGCAGGCCGAGCGGGTCCAGAAACATGCCCAGCACGATATAGATCGCACCCGCCGTAAGCATGAGCATGAGCGGACTGGTGCCGCTGTCCGCCGCCAGATCGGCGATCATGAAGGGCAGGCCCGAGAGGGCGAGGAAACGCGTGAACAGGGTCGCACCGACCGCAATGAAGAAGATCATGCCGGTGCTGCGCACGCTTTCCACCAGGCTGTCGCTCAACACCTTGACGGACAGCCGGCGCATGCCCGCCGCAATCACGACCGAGGCGATACAGCCGATTGCTGCGGCCTCGGTCGCGGTCGCAATACCGGCATAGATCACGCCGACCACGGCCATGATCAGCAGCGGCAGCGGCCAGATATCGCCCAGCACCAACCACCGATCACGCCAGCTGACGGTCTCGTCGGTCGGTGGCGCCAGACTCTTGTCGAAATAGCAGCGCCCGATGATGAGCACGGCATAAACGACTGCTGTGAGCAGCCCCGGCAGGATACCCGCGAGCAGCAGCTGGCCGACTGGCTGCTGGGCGAACAGGCCGTAGAGCACCAGCATGATGCTCGGCGGAATCATCGCCCCGAGCGTGCCCGAGGCCGCCACCACGGCACTCGATAAACCGGGCTGATAACCCGCCTTGAGCATTTCCGGAATCGCCAGCCGGCCCATGGCCGCCGCTGTCGCCAGCGACGAGCCGGACGCTGCCGCAAAGCCGGCCGAGGCAAAATTGGTGGCCACCGCCAGCCCACCGGGCAGGCCGGAAAGCCACAGCCGCGCGGCCCGATAGATACTGGCGGCAAGCCCGGCGTTGAAGCTGATCGCGCCCATGAGAATGAACAGCGGAATTGCCGACAGCTCCCAGCTGGTCACAAACGCAAACGACATGCTCTGGGCCGAGCCGAGCATGGCGTCGAAGCCGCGCAGATAATACAGCCCACACATCGCAACGCCGCCCAGGGCCACGCCAATCGGCACCCGCAGGGCAAGCAGCACCAGCAGTGCGGCTACACCGATCATGCCTACGGTTTCCGGCATCATCATTGAACTCCTGGGTTGGACGCGGCGTTGAGGACGGCTGGCAGCATCGGCGGTACTGATTCCGGATCAGTCATTCGATTCGTCGCAATCGGTGCGATCGCGCCGGCCGATCAACTCGCCCAGCTGGACGCATACCACCAGGCCCATGCCGACAATGCCGAACAGGAACAGCCATCGCATGGGCCAGGTCGGCAGATCGAACAGATACAGATCCTGATACTCGCCCATCTGGAATGCGCTCCAGGCGCCCAGCAGACAGGCCCAGCCGAACACGGCCAGATAGATCAGCGTCGCCAGAGACGCAAACATATCGAGCCGGTTTCGCGCACGGGCCTTCAGCCGCTGGGTGAACACCTCGACAATGACGTGCTCGCGGGCGGCCGCAACCGCAGCCAGAGGCAATACGGTCACGGCCACCATATACACATACTTGACGATCTCGATGGTGCCGTAGAGCGGCGCGTTGAACAGATACTTGCTCGCCACATCGATACCGATATGCAAAGCCATGGCCGCCAGCGCCACGGCCGAGACAAACACCAGTACGCCACGCACGGTATCAATCAGACGCATATCGCGGCCCCTTGTCTGCTCGAGCCTCTAAAGGTCCGCCTTGGCATAGATACGCTCGTTGATCGTATCGACCAGCGTGGCCTTGTCGCCGTCGGCATCGTTGACGATCGTGGTCCACTGCGCAAGCAGATCAAGATACGTGCTGACCAGTTTTTCGGGGTCTGTCACGCCGCGCTTTTCGGCCAGCGCCACCACCCGCCTGCGTTCCTTTTCGAGATAGGCGTCGTAGCTGCCGGTAAGCGGCGCGCCGGGTGTGATGAAATCCACGCCGTCCTTGCGTGCCTTGGTCAGCGCTTCTTCGGCGTCGGCGTCATAGCCGTTGGAGACGTTGACGATGGCCTCGGCCGCGTGATCAATGAATATCTTGCGCTGGTCGTCGCTGAGTGACTGCCAGCGCTTGCTGTTCATATCAATGAAGGTCGCACCCATATAGGCGCCCATGGGCATATCCACGATGTAGTCGACAACATCGGCCAGGCCATAGCTCTTCAGATACGCGGCACCGCCGAGCGCACAGTCGGCCTGGCCTCGGCTCATGGCTTCATAGGTCTCGGAGGTGGCGAGACTGACCGGTGTCGCGCCGAAATGCGCGGCCAGGCCATTCCATGCGGTGGCGCTCTTGATGCGCTTGCCCTTGAGCGAGGCCAGATCGCTGATCGGCGTCTTGCACATCAGGTAATACGGCGACGTCGAATAGAACGCGATCGGGGTCACACCGGCTGCCTTCCACTCGGTCTGACACTGCGGGCAGTGCAGCAGCACCATTTCGGTCATCGCCGCTGCAGCCGCCGTGGTGTTGTCGGCAAACAGGGCCATCTCGTTGAGCGTGGCCTCGGTGGGCAGCGTGCTCGGGATATACACATCCACAATCAGCCCCATGTCGACGGTGCCGTTACGGATACCGGTCAGCGTGTTGCTGGCATCGACCACGGTGCCGTCGGACAGCAGCCGGAACCGCATCTGGCCGTCGCTGTCCTTGCCGACGGCCTCGAAATACGGCTCAAGGCCTGCGGTATGGAACGTATGGGACCGGGGCACATAGCTGCCATAGACGAACCGCTCGGCCGCATGGCTGGCGCTGGACACACCCACCGTCAGCAGCACAAGCACGGCCGTCATCATTGTCGATGCACGCATGAATCTCCTCCTGGACAGCATGAGCCGGTGTCTGTGCACCGTTCGCCGTCTTGTTGTTGAACCGGATGCCCGGTCTGTTTCTTCACATTCTTGCGACGTCTTCGTGTCGCAGCGCCCAACCTGTGTCGTCAATCCCTGACGCCGACACCGCAGGCCGCTTTGTCAGCGCGACATGGATCAGATGGCCATGTACACCGTATACATGAGCGCTGAATCGCTGACAAGCGCTGCTTTCGCGGCGGCGTAAACGTTCGTGATACAGGTATCACAACGGTTTTTTTCAACCGATAGGGCAATCGCCTGGCATCGCTATCCACGACAACGGGTCGCAACGCAGACGCATCAGATCACAACTTGCTTGACGCTGACAAGTATCTGGCGCTACCTTCCGTCCAGCGCACGGTGACCGTCACTGCGTCTATTGCATAGGCGCGCTGATTCGCATCTTTCTGCAGGAGACAATCATGATCAACAACGCTGTTATCGTCGATGCGCTGCGCACCCCGATGGGTCGCGGCAAGGCCAGTGGCCGCCTGGCGCAGACGCACCCGGTCGAACTGCTGGCGGCGGCCCTGGGCGCATTGACCACACGCAACAACCTCGACCCTGCCCTGATCGACGACATCCTCATCGGCTGTGTCGGCCAGGTGGGCGAGCAGTCGGCAACGCCCGGCCGTATGGCGGCCCTCGCCGCCGGATTCCCCGAACACGTGCCCTCGACCACTATCGACCGCAAATGCGGCTCCAGCCAGCAGGCCGTGCATTTTGCTGCGCAGGGCATCATGGCCGGCGCCTACGACATCGCGATCGCCGGCGGCCTGGAGTCGATGAGTCGTGTACCGATGGGCATGGCGCGCCAGGGCACCGACCCGTTCGGCCCGTCGGTCGCCCACCGCTACGGCCCCGGCCTGGTCGGCCAGGGCATTTCCGCCGAACTGGTGGCGGCACGCTGGGCGCTGTCGCGCGCACAACTCGACGATTATTCCGCCCGCTCGCATCAGCGTGCGGCACAGACGCAGCGAGACGGTGGCTTCGAGCGCGAAATCATCGCTATCGATACCGATGACGGCCCGATGCACGCCGACGAAACGATTCGCGCCCAGACCACGGCCGAAACCCTGGCCGATCTCAACCCCGCGTTTGTGGACGAAGAGATCCAGACACGTTTTCCCGAGATCGGCTGGCACATCACCGCGGGCAATTCGTCTCAGATCACCGACGGCGCCAGCACCCTGCTGATCATGAGTGAGGACAAGGCGCGGGAGTTGGGGCTCAAGCCGCGGGCCCGTTTCGTGGCCTTCGATGTGATCGCCGACGATCCGTTGATGATGCTCACAGCACCCATCCCGGCAACCCGGCGCGTGCTCGCCAAGGCCGGCATGAAAGCCAGCGATATCGACCATTTCGAGGTGAACGAAGCCTTCGCCCCGGTGCCGCTGGCCTGGCAGGCCGAGTTCGGCGTCGACGACGCACGACTGAACCCACGCGGCGGTGCGATCGCGCTGGGGCATCCGCTGGGTGCCTCGGGCGCACGCCTGATGACCACCATGCTGCACGCGCTGGAAGACAACGGCGGCCGCTACGGACTGCAGACCATGTGCGAGGCCGGCGGTATGGCCAACGCCACCATCATCGAGCGCCTGGACTGATACCGGCCAGCCGCCACATCACAACCGATCGAGGACAAACGACGATGAAGATTCAGGACATGAGCGCCGTAGTCACGGGCGGCGCATCCGGCCTTGGGCTGGCCAGCGCGCAACAGTTGATCGCCGACGGCGCCCACGTGGTGATCTGCGATATCAACGACGAAGCCGGCGAGAAAGCGCTCGCGACGCTCGGCGACAAGGCGCGCTACGTCAACGCCGATGTCACCGACACCGAGCAGATGAACGCCGTGTTCGATAGCGCCGAAGCCCTCGCCCCGTTGCGCGCTGTCGTGCATTGCGCCGGGCGCGGTGCGCCGGTACGGCTGGTCGACAAGAACGGCGAACCCGGCTCGCTTGAGACCTTCGAGTCCATCGTGCGTCTCAACGTGGTCGGCAGCTTCAACGTACTGCGTCTGGCCGCCGCACGCATGGCCAGAAACGAACCCGTCGATCACGAACGCGGCGTGTGTATCCTAACCGCATCGATTGCGGCTTATGAAGGCCAGATCGGCCAGATTCCCTATGCCTCGTCCAAGGCCGGCGTTGTAGGCATGACGCTGGTGGCAGCCCGGGATCTGGCCAGCAAGCAGATCCGGGTGTGCACGATCGCACCGGGCCTTTTCGATACGCCGCTGCTGGCCAAACTGCCCGAGCCGGTGCGGGAATCGCTCGGCCAATCGGTGCCCAACCCGCCGCGCCTGGGTGTGCCGGACGAGTTTGCACAGCTGGCCGCGCATATCATTGCCAATCCGATGCTCAACGGCGAAACGATCCGCCTCGACGGCGCCCTGCGTATGGCACCGCGATGAGCGCAGCCAATCCGGCGCCGGCGACACCGGCCGTCCCAGGCGTGCGTGCGTTGCCCGAATTCCTGCAGGGACGACTGAGCCTACCGGCCGTGGCCGCACCGCTGTTCATCCTGTCTGGCCCGGAGCTGGTCATTGCCCAGTGCAAAGCCGGCGTCGTCGGTTCGTTTCCGGCGCTCAACGCGCGCCCCGAGGCCGAGCTGACGAACTGGCTGACCCGGATCGAGACCGAGCTCGAACAGGCCCAGCGGGACGATCCACAGGCGAAGATCGCGCCCCACGCGGTCAACCTGATCTGTCACCCCAGCAACGAGCGGCTGGATCACGATATCGGCGTCTGTGTTGAACACCGCGTGCCGATCGTGATCACGAGCCTGAGCGCGCCGGAACGGGTGATTCCGCACGTACACGAGTACGGCGGGCTCGTCTTTCACGACGTGATCAGCACGCGCCACGCGCGCAAGGCCATCGCCGCCGGCGTGGACGGCCTGATTCTGGTCTGTGCCGGTGCGGGTGGCCATGCCGGCACCCTCAACCCGTTCGCATTCGTTGCGGAGGTCCGGCAGTTCTTCGACGGACCCATTCTGCTGTCGGGCGCGATCACCCATGGCCGACAGGTGCTGGCGGCACGCTCGCTTGGTGCGGACATGGCCTATATCGGCAGTTATTTCATTACCGCGCAGGAAGCCAACGCCGCACCGGCGTATCAGCAGATGGTGGTCGAATCGAGCGCCTCTGATATCGTCTACACCAACCTGTTCTCGGGCGTGCACGCCAACTACCTGTCGGAGAGTATCCGCTCGGCAGGCCTGGACCCTGCGGCATTGCCGGACGGCGACAAGTCGCGCTTGAAGGTCGCCGAACATGGCACCAAGCAGGTCAAGGCATGGCGCGATGTCTGGAGCGCCGGCCACGGCGTGGGTTCCATAGTCGAGCGCGCGCCCGCTTCGGCACTGATCGAGCGCCTGATCGAGCAGTATCGGCAGGCGGCGCGAGAGACTGCCATCGAATAACCAAGACCAAAGACACCGCAACCGGCCGGGAACAGATCGATGACCGCAAAGGCCTCAAAACCGCCGGCACAGCCGCGCCGCACGCAGGCCGAGCGCACGGAGGAGTCGACCGGGCGCCTGATCGAGGCGGCGATTGATCTGATTCTCGAGCGCGGCTGCCGGGGCACCACGCTCAAGGACGTCGGCGAGAAAGCCGGCTACAGCCGCGGGCTGGCCAATTATCGCTTCGGGTCCAAGGATGGGCTGTTCCTGGAAGTCGTGCTCTACAGCCGTCGCCATTGGCGTGCCGAGCTTGAGCGCGAACTCGGCGACAAGCGCGGCCTGAACGCCATCCTGGCCGCAACCGATGCGTTCCGGCGCTATCTCAGCGGTGCCCACAGGCATTATCAGGCCATGATCCTGCTCTGGTACGACGCCGTGGGGCATCCGTCGTTGCTTACCACCCGTCTTGCGGCGCATCACAACGCACAGCTGCGCGACGTGCGCCGCTGGGTCGAACAAGGCATCGAAGACGGCACCATCGATCCGGCCACCGACCCGTCGGGCTTTGCGGCCAGCTTCTATTCCTGCATGTTCGGCACCGTCTATCAGTGGCAGCTCCAGCCCGATCGCTTTGATCTGGACGGCGTGTTCGACAACTACAGGTTTCTGGTGCTGCGCGCGCTCAAACCGGCCTGATCACTGCCCGACTCGCCCGTGTCGCGATAACGGGCCTTGAGCAGTCGGCGCGGGATCTTGCCGGTTTCGGTACGCGGCGATTCGGCGAGAAAGACAACGCGCTTCGGGCACTTGATATGCGACAGATGCTCGCGACAGAAATCAATCAGCCGGGCTGCCATTGCGTCCGACGCCTCGGCGTCCGCGGCGGGTAGCACGCAGGCCATCACCGACTCGCCGTATTCCGGATCGGCCACGCCGATGACCGCACAGTCGGCGACCGCCGGATGGCGCTGGAGCACGTCCTCGATCTCCTTCGGATAGATATTGACCCCGCCCGAGATGATCAGATCCGCGCGGCGATCGCTGAGAAACAGGAAGCCCTCGGCGTCGATATAACCGAGATCGCCCAGCGTCGCCATGCCGTCCGCGCGATAGACGCTGGCCGTTTTCTCGGGATCGTTGCGGTATTCAAAGCGCGGCCCGTTGGCAAAATAGATCGTGCCCACTTCGCCGGCGGGCAACGCATTGCCCTCGTCGTCGAGGATATGCAGCTCGCCAATCACGGCCGGACCAACCGAGCCTTTCCTGTCCTGCCACTGCTCGGGGCCGATCAGCGTCTGGCCGATACCTTCGGACCCGGCGTAATACTCCCATACGATCGGGCCCCACCAGTCGATCATCTGTGTCTTGATATGAATCGGGCACGGGGCCGCGGCATGGATCGCGCGTTGCTGACTGGACAGGTCGTAGCGCGCCCGCATCGCCTCCGGTAAGTCGAGCAGACGCACGAACATGGTCGGCACCCATTGGCTATGGGTCACGCGATGGGCCTCGATCGCGGCCAGCGCGTCCTCTGCAGCGAACCGCCCAAGCACGATACAGCGCCCACCGCAGCTGACCGTGCGCATGGAATACGCCAGCGGCGCGGCGTGATAGAGCGGGCCGGTCGACAGATAGACGGTGTTGTCGTCGACATCGAACAGGCGCTGCCACGCCGCCACATCCGGCTCGACCTCATCCCGGTAGTGGGCCGGCCACATCGGCTTGCATACGCCCTTGGGCACGCCGGTGGTGCCGGACGAATACAGCAGTTCGCGCCCGATAGGTCGTGCGGACAGGTCGGGGCGTGCATCGCAGGTGGTCACGGCTGTATCGAAATCGATCACGCCGTCGATACCGCCCGAATCAATACCGAAATGGATCACACGGGCACCGTCGAGGCTATCCAGGGCGGTGGCCGCCAGTGCGGTATACGCCGGGCTGGATATCAGATAGCGGGCGCCGCTGTTGTCGAGGATATAAGCGATTTCGCCGACCTTGAGATGCCGGCTTATCGGGGTGAAATAGACGCCTGCACGCTTGGCCGCCCAGGTGATCTCGAACAGCCTCGGACAATTGTCCATCAGCAGGACCACGCCGTCGCCGGGCAAGAGACCCGATGCCGCCATCCAGCACGCTATCGCCTCCGACCTGGCGTCGAGTTCGGCATAGCTCAGGCCAGCTCCTGTCTGCGGAAAATAATAGGCCAGCCGATCCGGCTGGCTCTCGGCCCAGGCATGCAAGCTCGACATGGTGTTCTCCTTCTGTGTCTTTTCGACACCGCGTTCGCGAGTGGTTCAGCCCACTTCGTTGTTATCAACCGTTCAATCGGCCTAGGGCCGTCGCCGATACGGCGCGGCTCAGCTTAATTATACTTGCTTGTCGCAATCAAGTAATTTGCTTATATTTCCTATCGAACGACAATATTTTCCGGCGGGTTATGGACTTATCCACCCGCGAGCCGCGACGGCGAACCCGCACTTTCGGGTCTCCAGCAACGAGTGACCAAGCCATGGATGCTGCACAGATCAACACACCGGGACCTGACGCAGGCCCGTGCACCACTCAGGATTTCGGCTCCGTCAGGCTGATCTTCATGAACGAGCCCGACCATCGCAATGCGCTGTCGATGCGTCTTCGGGAAGGTCTGGAGACTGCCTTGAACATGGCCGTGGAGGATAGCGCTGTGCGCGCCATCGTGCTGGCCGGGAACGGCCCCGTATTCTGTGCCGGCGGCGATATAAGCACCATGAAAAACCTGGACGGCGTCTCCGGGCGGCCCCGCCTGCAGCGTGTCCATCGGATATTCCGCCAGCTCTACAACGGGCCCAAACCGGTCATCGCTGCGATTGAAGGGGCAGCGATCGGCGCCGGGCTGTCGCTGGCCACGGCCTGCGACATCATCGTGGCCGGTGCTGCCAGCCGCTTTGGTGCGCCATTCAATCGAATTGGCGTCATGGCCGATCTGGGCCTGTTGTTCACCCTGCCGGCGCGTATCGGGCTCGGCCGCACCAAGCTCATGACCCTGACCGGTCGCATCATCGATACCGATACCGGCGAGCGCTGGGGCCTGGTGGACGAAGTCGTACCTGCCGGCGAGGCGGTGCGCCATGCGCTGACGCTCGCCGAGGCCATCGGCAACGGCGCGCCCCTGGCACACGCCATGACCAAGCAGATGCTGGCGCGCCTGCCGCTGACCAGCGACAACTTCCTGGCCGCCGAGGCGGACGCCCAGTCGCTGCTGTTCACCACCGATGATTTCGCCGAGGGTCGCGACGCGTTTCTGGAAAAACGCGACCCGTGTTTCACGGGTCGATAGGGCCTGTCGGACTCAAGCGGCGGCCGCTTTAGTCCGGCCGCCTTTCAGCCTCTAAGCTCAGTCGCGATACCAGACGGCGAGGCTGATCGCGCAGACGACGAGTGCACCGATGGTGCCGTACAGCCAGATTGTCAGCATGTCGTTGACCCACATGGCTCAACCCTCCCGAGTGGTTAGATGATGACGGGTCGCAGAGCCGACGACCAACATGACGGCGAGCCCCACGAGCACGCCCACAGAGCCTGCAGCCATCGTGCTCTTGATCGCGCCGGTGAGCAGGATCAGCAGATAGGCGACCAGCCCTGAAACCAGCGAACAGGAGGCCGCGGTACGGGTGGCAAGGCCCGGAAAGAAAAGGCTCGCCAGCAGCGGCCCGAGCGTGCCCGAGGCGACCCCGGAAATACCGATCCAGATGAACATGCCGATGGATTCCGGCGGGTTGAACACAATCAGCGAGGCGATCACGCCGACCGCGATCACCGACCAGCGCGACAGCCACAGCGCGGTGTGCTCGGCCTCGGCCTGCGTCTTCTTGATATAGCCGCGCCGCACCAGAAACTTCAGATAGATATCGTTGGCCACGATCGTGGACATGACCACGAAGATGCCATCCGTGGTCGACATGGCCGCCGCGATGATCACCAGCCCCAGGAACGCCGAGATGATGGGCGGAAAGGCAACCGTCACGTACTGCAGCAGGCTCTGATCGAGATTGTCGACATCGACCACAACGGCCGCGTACAGGCCGCCGAAGATCACCAGCAGAAAGCATATGGCCGAACCGATATACACCAGGATCATCAGGCGCATGTCCTTCGGATCCTTGAGTGCCAGCACCTTGTTGAACAGCTGCGGCTGGGCGGCAAAGGCAAACTGGATGATGAACGCACCGATGATCGCCGGAATCGAGTAGAACACGATCGAATCGGGGTTGGTCACGGCCACGAGGTTGGGATCACGCGCGGCCAGCGTGTCCGAAATCTGGGTGAGCGATGCGGTGAGGCCGCCGTCGAACATCCAGAAGATGGAGACAAACACCAGCACGCCCATGATCATCATCAGCACCGCCTGCGCAGCGTCGGTATAGATATCGGCATACGAGCCGCCGCCGAACACATAGGCCACCACGATGACCGCGATGAAGACCACGCCCATCTCGTAGGGTATGCCCAGCAGGGTGTTGAAGATCCAGGCGCCGGCCGCGAACTGAGCGGCGATATAGAAGATATTGAACAGGCAGATCAGGGCCGCGCCGACGCGCACGAAATCGCTGTCGTAGCGATCACCCAGCCAGTCCGGCAGCGACAGCGAGTTCTGGGTGATGTTCATCGCCCGCGCGCGCTTGGCGATGACGATCAGGCCCAGCGGCGAGGCCGCGATCAGGGTCAGAAATATCCACAGCGAGGAAAAACCCCACTCGTAGGCCCAGCCGGTATAGCCGATGAAGGTGGAGGCACTGAAGAACGTGGCCGCATAGGCCAGGCCCAGCACCACCGGCCCCAGCGACGCGCCGGCAATCGAGAAGTCGGCGATGGTTTTTGTCTTCTTCGAGCCGATATAGCCGAGCACGCCGATCAGCACGAGGAAGATCACCAGCCCCACCCACATCATGATTCTGATTTCTGTCATCTGCTATTCCCCCTGAATACCCATGAATGCCCTGCTACGAATCGGATGATTACATCAGCCGATCGGACAGGAATCGATAGCTTGTACGCGCAGCGATCATGTCCTGAAGATCCAGCTCCGCGCGAATGATCTCGGCGTCGCTGTCGCCGGCCTCGGCCTCGGCCAGCACCACGCCGGTGGGTGCCACGATCTTGCTCAGCCCCAGCCGTTCCCAGGTCCCGGCGTTCTGCCCCATGTCCAGGCTTCCGCAGGCGTTGCACGCCACCACGAACGCCTGATTCTGAATGGCTGTCACCATCGGCAGCGCCGACCAGTAGTCGCGCTTGACGCCTTCCAACCCGACGCCGCCCTTGGCGCCGCCGCGCCAGGTCGACGAGCAGAACACGATGATCTCGGCGCCCTGTTCCGACAACGCCCGGAAATATTCCGGAAACATCACGTCGTAGCAGATCGCGATGCCGATACGCCCCAGCGGACTGTCGATGACTTCGATCTCGTCCGAAGGCGTGTAGTAGAGCTTCTCCAGGCCCGGCAGATGGACCTTGCGGGTCACGCCCAGTATGCCGTCCGGCCCGAGCAGCGCTGCGCTGTTGTAGATGATGCCGGTCGTGTCCGAGCGTTCGGCAAAACCCACGATGACATGAACATCTGCGGCACGGGCTGCATCGATGATCTGTTCCAGCTCCGGGCCATCGAGTTCGATCGTGGCCTCGCGCCAGTAGCGCTCGTAGCCGCCCGGTTCGTGCCGGAAGAAGCTGGTGATGCCCATTTCCGGGAATACCACCAGCTGGCTGCCGCTGGCCGCCTCTTCGGCGAGACGCTCGACGATATAGGCGATATTGGCATCGCGCTGGTCCATATCGCCCGGCGCATGCTGTACCACGGAGACGGCGGTTTTCGATTGCATCACAGGCAGTCTGATCACGGGTGCGTTTGCCCGAATCTAGCCGTTCCCTCCGGGCTACGGAATACAGAAATAATTACAGCGCGTGTCATAATTATTACATCGTGATTATGCGAGCGCCGTGATGTCAGACGAAGCCCAGCTGCGTGCCACCAACTGGAACGATCTGAAGTTCTTTCTTGCACTGGCGCGTCAGGGCCGGCTCACCCAGGCCGCACGCGTGCTCGACACGTCCCATGTCACGGTCGGCAATCGGATCCGCGCCCTGGAGGCCGCGCTGGCCGCACAGCTTTTCGTACAGACCGGCCAGGGTTTCGAGCTGACCCACGCCGGCGACCAGCTGTTCCGGTATGCCGAGAGTCTGGAGCGCAATCTGCGGCTGGGGCTTGAAGCACTCGGTAGCCCAGGCGCGACCCGGTCACGAGTACGCATCGGCGTCACTGAAGGGCTGGGCGACAACTATCTGGCCCAGCGGATTGCGCGCTGGATGCCGGACCATCGTATCCAGATCGATTTCATCTCGCTGCCCAAATCGACCACGGTAGCCAGCCGCGATGCGGATATCAGCATCACCCTGGAGCAGCCCACCGGCGAGTTCGTGATCCGGCGTCTGCTGACCGACTACACGCTGGGCATTTATGCCAGCGCCGAATATCTGGCCCGTCACCCGGCCATTCGCGAGCGCCAGCAGCTCATCGATCACGAATGGATCGGTTATATCGAGAGCATGATGTTCACCGACGAGCTCAAGTACCACTACGAGATCGCGCCGGCGCTCAACTTCGTATTTCAGAGTACGACCATCGGCGCCCAGCGCGAAGCCGCGGCGGCCGGCGTGGGCCTTTCGATTCTGCCGGACTACATGGCTGCCGACGACCCGCGGCTGGTACGCGTGCTGGGTCGCCTCCAGTTCGTGCGTCACTACTGGATATCCACCAATCGCGACCTGCACCGCTTTGCCGCGGTCAACCAGACCTGGCATTTCATTCTGGACCGTTGTCGTGCCGACGGCGCGTTGCTGCAACCGGACCCGGCATGAAAAAGGCCCGAACGAGTCGCGCTCGGCCGGGCCTCTGACAACAGGCAGCTCTGCCCTCAGCCCAGCAGTCGCTGGTACTCCTTGAGCATGCAGCGGTCCATGACGACCCCGATGCCGGCATCGGCCGCTTTCTGGGCCGCGGCTTCGTGGACGACGCCTTCCTGCAGCCATAGCGTATGCACACGGCGCTCGATACAGGCGTCGACGATCTGCGGCACGTGCTCGGGGTCACGGAACACATCAACCACGTCGACCATGCCGGTGACATGGCGCAGATCGGGAAAGGCGTTCTCGCCCAGCACCTGATCCTCGTTCGGATTGACCGGGATGATGCGATATCCGTGGCCCTGCATGGCCTGAGCCACTTCAAACGATGGCCGATCGGCCTTGGACGATAACCCGATTACCGCAATCGTACGGCTAAGCGCAAGAATTTCGCGGATATCACTGTCGCTGTCGATCATGGGCATGACTTACGACCCCGTGCTGTAGGCCGCGGGTACTTTCTTGCCGGCAGCAGACAGCGAGGCAATGATCGCATTCTCGACCGCACGGTTGGCCCACATCAGATCGGGCTGGCTCTGCAGGTCGGCATAGCTCTGCAGCGTGGCGTCGTCCACATCGCGATAGACATACAGCAACATCTGCGGCACGCGTTCCTCGAGCTGGCCGCGGATGCCGGAGCGCGTATTGGTGAGCATGCGCTCGACCTGGGTCTCGTCCACCTGCTGGGCGCTGTCGACAACGGCGTTGCGCGAACGGATCATGGTCTCGAGCAGCGTCACGTTGAAGGCGGTCTGGAGCTGGACGATCTGCATGTTGTCGGCCAGCGCGTCGATGATGCGCAGGCGCGCCTTGCGGTTGTCCGAGGCCGGCTGCTCCATGAAGCTGTTGAAGCTCGCCGCGAAATTCTCGTCGCCGGTGACCGACTCCAGGCTGATCATGCGCTGGGCCAGCGGCGCGTTCAGCTCGTCGGCCGAACTGGCGAGATCACGCTTGTGACCCTCTGCGTCGGCGGCGCTGCGCAGGCGCTGGGCCACGTCGGCATAGAGCGCGTCCGGTGCATAGGCGGCATACACGGCGCTGCGCAGCTGCTCGCGGTCTGCCTGCGAGGTGTCGTCGGGCAGGTTCTTGTCGAGCGACTGGTTGATCGCCGGCGCGGCCTGAGCGAGCAGATCCGGCACGTCGTAGGCTTCCAGCACCCGGTTCGCAGCACTGGTCTGTGCCGGCTCACCGGTCGGGCCGGAGGCGCAGCCGGCAAGCAATATCGCGGCCGCCATGGCCGTGATCAGATAAGATTTGGTTTGCAGTTTCACGTTTCACCTGTGCTTTGATCAATTTGCATACTGTACGCCAAACCGCCGACGAACTGCCCATGCTCGATGTGGCCATGCTGGGCATGGACGCCTTGTGCGGGCTGCTTGCACGCTTCGATCTGACCGTCGAGCGCGTGGCCGACAGCGCCGCGATTCCGGGCAGCTTCTGGGGCGATGAAGAGGCCGGTCTGATCGGCCATACGCTTTATGTGCGCGCCGACACGCCGGTGCATTCGGCGCTGCACGAGGCCGGCCACTATGTCTGTATGGACGCCACACGCCGCAGCGGGCTGGACACCAACGCCGGCGGCGACTACGACGAGGAAAACGCGGTCTGCTACTGGCAGATCATGGCCGCGGATCTGCTGCCCGGCTGTGACCGAGCACGCATGTGTGCCGATATGGACGCCTGGGGTTATACCTTCCGGCTCGGCAGTGCGGCGGCCTGGTTTGCCGACGACGCCGAGGACGCCCGCGCCTGGCTTGCCGACGCGGGCCTGATCGATACCACGGCCGATCGTCTGCACTACGCGCTCAGACACTGATCGAGAACGAATCTATCGGCATGGGCTGTTTCGCATATCAGCCCTTGGCCTGATCCGCCACCGCCTTGGCGGCGGCCTGCGCGGCTTCGGCGTCACCCAGATAACGGGATTCGATCACGCCCAGTTCGTCGTCCAGCGTATACAGCTGCGGAATACCGGTCGGAATATTGACGCCGGTAATCACGTCGTCGGCGACGTTTTCGAGATACTTGACCAGCGCACGAAGGCTGTTGCCATGGGCGGTAACGAGCACGTTCTTGCCGGCCTTCAGATCGGGCGCGATCGCGTCGTGCCAGAACGGCAACACGCGCTCCAGCGTCAGCGCGAGTGATTCGGTGGCCGGCAGCGCGCGTGCATCGAGATGCCGATAACGACGGTCGAAGCGCGGATGCTCCGGATCGTCGTCGGCCATCGGCGGCGGCGGAATATCGTAGCTGCGACGCCAGATATGGACCTGCTCCTCGCCGTGCTTTGCGGTGGTCTGGGCCTTGTCCAGGCCCTGCAGGCCGCCGTAGTGGCGTTCATTCAGGCGCCAGTGGCGGTGTACATCGACCCAGGGCTGCTCCATTTCCTCCAGCGCGATCCACATGGTCTTGATCGCGCGCTGCAGCAGCGAGGTATAGGCCACATCGAACTGCAGGCCTTCGTCGGCCAGCAGGCGGCCGCCGGCCTTTGCCTCGGCGCGACCCTTGTCGGTCAGATCGACATCGACCCAGCCGGTAAAACGGTTTTCAAGATTCCACTGGCTCTGGCCGTGGCGTAGCAGTACAAGCTGGCCGGGCATGTCGGCTCCCTGATTAAAGACTGGAAAACGAAACTAAACACGCAATTGACGGCCGTCGCAGACGGCGCGGGCCGATATTATGCCGTAGACGGTCGCCGCGACGGCGATCCGCGCCACTGGCGCCACCAGGCCGAACGCGAACCACCCTTACAGCTCGAGCCCAACCCGGGCATTCAGCCTCAATAACCCGCCAGCGACGCGCGCCCCATATCATCCAGACGGGCTGCGCCGCATAGCGCCATCGACAGATCGGTATCGGCCAGCAGGCGCCGCAACACTTCTGCCACGCCGTCTTCACCGGCACAGGCCAGGCCCCAGGCATACGGACGCCCGACCAGCACGGCATCGGCACCGAGTGCGACCGCCTTGAGCACGTCCGAGCCGTGGCGGATGCCACTATCGAAGAGCACGTCCATCTGGCTGCCTACGGCATCCACCACCTCGGCCAGTGCATCGATCGCGGCGATGCTGCCGTCGACCTGACGGCCACCGTGGTTGGAGACGATCACGCCGTCCATGCCGGCTGCGCGCGCGGCCAGTGCATCCTCGGGGTGCAGCACACCCTTGAGAATCATCGGCAGATTTGTGGCTTCACGCAGCTTGGCCAGATCGGCCCAGGTACGCGCGGGTGCTGCGAACACCTCGGACCAGTGGCGCACCACCGCCCGCATGTCGTCCGCCGGTGCTTTCTCAAGCGCCGCGCAGAACACCGGGTCCGTGGTGTAGTTGGCCAGCCCCTTGCCGTTGAGAAACGGCAGATACGCGCCGTCCAGATCACGTTCGCGCCAGGCCAGCATCTTGGTATCGAGGGTGACCACAATCGCCTCGTAGCCGGCCTTCTCCGCACGCTGGACCAGGCTGGCCGCCAGCGCGTCGTCGTTGGGCCAGTACAGCTGATACCAGCCGGTGGTCTCGCCCAGCTCGCGCTTGACGTCCTCCAGCGGGAACGACGACACGGTGGACAGGATCATCGGCACATCGACCTGGGCCGCGCCGCGTGCCACAGCCATCTCGCCCTCGGCGTGCACGATTTCCTGCACACCCAGCGGCGCAAGCATCAGCGGCGTGGCCTGGCGCTTGCCGAGAACGGTACGCCCGAGGTCACGCTGGCTGATGTCGGTGAGCATGCGCGGCAGCAGGCGATAATCGTCAAAGGCCGAACGGTTGGCCGCCATCGAGGCCTCGCCCGCGCCGCCGGCGACATACCAGTAGGCCTCGGCCGAGAGGGTTTCGCGAGCACGCGCCTCCAGATCGTCATAGCGCAGGGGCAGCGTTGGCAGTTCGCCCTTGAGGCCCTGCGCATAGATGCCGAGCTGATGGTTGCCGTAATGGGCTGGTGCTTGCGCCACGTCGATTCTCCTGGAGTGTCTTGTCTACAGTCTGCCGCCACCATGAAAAGAGCCGACAGAAGTCGGCTCGAATCAAAACAGCATTTCAGCGGACACGCAACCGCGCTGCCCGCCCTTGCGCGGTCATTCCAGACCGTATCGCTTGCCGCCTTTTTCCTTGTTCCAGGGCCGATCGTTCGACGAGTCGCTGTTCATAACCGCGCTCAGATTGGGCGCGTCGGCGCCGCCCGACCGGGCCGTGTCGCGCGCCGCAGACTGTTCACCAGCAGCGGTGTCCGATCTGGCTGCACTCCTGTCGCTGGTGATCGCCTCGGGCGACGGCGGCGGCGTGATGCGCTTCTCGGGATGCATATCAGCAAGCCGCTCGGCGCCATCGGACAGATGCTCGTACATATCGCGGTAGTCGTCGACCATGCGCGACATGATCGCCGAGGTCTGCTCGAAGTGTTCGCGCACATCGCTCTTGTACGTGTCGTGCTGTTCGGTCGCCTCTTTCATGGCTACCGACTTCTTGCCGCCAAAGCGGCTTCCGACCACGTAGCCAATGAGCAACGCTACTACGGCAGCGATGACCAGGATGAGAATAAGAACAGCAGGACTCAGGTTGGCCATAAAACGTTTCTCTCTTGAATAAAGCGAATTACCAATGCGGACATACTGTGTGGTTCAGGCGCGCACGGCAAGTCAGTGTGCATGCAACATTGGTAGCGGAAACCCCGAAGACCCCTGATCGAATTGGCGACGTGGGGCCGGTGGGTTTGGCGCGCAAGCTGATCGATCAGCGGGCGCGGATATCGCCCGCTTATCCGCACCAGCCGTAACTATTGCGCTGGTAATCGAGGCAACGGGCGCTGGTGAGGCCGCGCCCGTTCGCACTGCTTCGCGCCGCGACGCCGTGGAATACAGGCGAAAGCCGGGGTGTCCGGATATGGCCGCTGGCCGGATTGATCGCCGTCGATGAGCAGGCGCTCAGAGCGCCGTTGCGGGCATCGAGACTTTACAGAGCATTTTTGGGTACTGTATACAGTCAACCGATAATTCGCGCATCGACACGCCAATGCCTCTACACCGTCGCCCTGATCCGCTGGCCGTCCAGACCCTGCTCGAACCCAACGCGGTCGCGGTCATCGGTGCCTCCGGCGAGCCGACCCGTATCGGCGGCCGCCCGGTCGATTACCTGAAGAAATCAGGCTTCGCCGGGCCGATCTACCCGATCAACCCGTCGCGCGACGTGGTGCAGGGACTCACGGCCTACGCATCGGTGCGCGATACGCCTGAATGTCCGGAACTGGCGATCATCGCCGTACCGGCCAAGGCCGTGCTGGATGCCCTTACCGACTGCGGCGAGCGCGGGGTGGGTGCCGCGATTATCTTCAGCGCGGGCTTTGCCGAAGTGGGCGCCGAGGGCGCAGCCCTGCAGCAGCAGATGCTGGATATTGCCGCGCGCTACGGGCTGCGCCTGCTCGGCCCCAACTGTCTGGGCGCGATGAATATCTCACGCGGGCTGATCGCCACGTTCTCGAGCGCGGTACAGAGCGGTCTGCCACAGGCCGGGCGCATTGGTTTTGTTACCCAGAGCGGCGCGTTTGGTTCGCACTGCTTTGCGCTGGCGCGCGAACGCGGGCTGGGTATCAGCCGGCTGGTGACCACCGGCAACGAAGCCGATCTGGACGCGGCGGACTGTCTGGCCTATCTGGCAGCCGACGCGGATACCGATGTGATCGCCCTGCATCTGGAAGGCTGTCGCGACGGCGAGCGCATGAAGCTTGCACTCGATGCCGTACAGGCCGCGGGCAAGCCGGTGATCGTGCTCAAGGGCGGCGAATCGGATGTGGGCGCCGCGGCCGCCATGTCGCATACCGCCAATCTGGCCGGTGCGGATGCCGCCTACGATGCGTTGTTCCGGCGTTATCCGGTGTATCGGGCGCGCAGCATCCGCGAGTTCATCGATATCGCGCATGCGGCAGCCCAGGTGAAGATCCCCACCGGCAACCGGCTCGGCCTGATCACGGTATCCGGCGGCGTGGGCATCATCATGGCCGACACCGCGGCGCGCTTCGATCTGGATCTCGCGCCCATGCCCCAGGCCGCCCAGGACGAGCTGCATGCCATGTGGCCGCCGGCCGCCACGCGTAACCCGGTGGACACCACGGCCCAGCCGGTCGCCGACCCGGATATGCCGGCCGATTTCCAGCGCATCATGCTGCGCGACGGCAACTACGATGTGCTGATCAATTTCCTGTCGATGCTGCCGCTGGCTCCGGAACTGGCCGCCAAGCTGCGGCCACCGCTGCAGACGCTCAAGGCGGACTATCCGGACGCGGTACTCATGATTGCCGCGCTCTGCACGCCCGAGGCGAAACAGGGCTTCGAGGACGACGGCTATCTGGTCTATGAGGACCCGACCGCGGCGGTGGAAACCGCAGCCGCACTGACCACACTCGGACGCAAGATCGCCGAGTCGCAGCCCTGGAAACGCACGCCCGAGTCGGTCACGGCCACCCTGGCCGCGGAGCGCCGCTATAGCGAATACGACAGCCTGCAGGCGCTCGACGCGGCCGGCATCCCCTGTGCGCAGTCGCATGTGGCGACCAGCGCAGCGGATGCCGCGGCTGCGGCACAGCAGATCGGCTATCCGGTGGTGCTCAAGATTGCCTCGGCGGATATCCTGCACAAATCCGATGCCGGCTGTGTGGAGCTCGCCCTGGCCGATGCGGCCAGCGTGGAGGCGGCCTACGAGCGCATCGTCGGCAACGCCGCGCGGCAGCATCCGCAGGCCGACATCGACGGTGTACTCGTCGCCCAGATGATCAGCGGCGGCGTCGAGATGGCGCTGGGCGTGAGCGTCGACCCGACCTTCGGCCCCATGGTCATGGCCGGTCTGGGCGGCGTGTTCATCGAAATCCTCGAAGACGTCACCTTCGAGCTCGCCCCGTTCGACAAGACCCAGGCCAAGGCCATGCTCGAACGCCTGCGCGGCTACGGCCTGCTCACCGGCGCCCGCGGCCGACCGGTGGCCGACGTCGACGCGCTGGTGGCCACTCTGGTGCAGCTGTCCGTGTTCGCCGCCGCCAATGCCGACGTGCTCGACTCGATCGATATCAATCCGCTGATGGTGATGACCGCCGGCCAGGGTGTAGTCGCCGCCGATGCCGTGATCCTCACCAAGGACAACAACGCAATGAGAGAGAGCGCCAAATGACACGAGATGTAGTGATCGCCGGTATCGCTGAAGCCGGACTCGACAAAGGCGTATTCGCCGAACCCGTATCCGTGCTGGATATCCAGGCCCAGTGTGCCTCGCGTGCGGTCGCCGACGCCGGCCTGCAGATGGCCGATGTCGACGGCCTGCTCACCGCCGGCCTGTGGGCCGTCCCCGGCGCGGGTACGCTGATGCCGCTGTCGGTGGTCGAGCATCTGGGCATCAAGCCCCGCTTTGTGGACGGCACCAATATCGGCGGCTCGGCCTTCGATGCCCATGTGGCACACGCCGCCATGGCCATCGAAAAAGGCTACTGCGATGTCGCCGTCATCACCTACGCCAGCGATCAGCGCAGCGCCTCCGGTCGCAATCTGGCCGGCAAGCCGCCGGAGCTGAACATGCAGTTCGACTCCCCGTTCGGCCTGCTCACGCCGATCGGCAGCTACGCGTTGGCCGCACAGCGCCATATGCATGAGTACGGCACCACCTCCGAGCAGCTGGCCGAGATCGCAGTCGCCGCACGCCGCTGGGCCCAGCTCAACCCGGCTGCCACCAAGCGCGACGATCTGAGCATCGACGACGTGCTGAGCAGTTCGATGATCAGCGACCCGCTGCACAAACTCGACGCCTGCCTGGTCACCGACGGCGGCGGCGCAGTGGTGGTCACCACACCAGAAAAACTGGGGGCCGCTGCCCGCAAGCGAGCGGTGTATGTCCGCGGCTACGGCGAGTCCGTGTCGCACTGGACCATCAACAGCATGCCGGATCTCACCACCACCCCGGCCGCCAAGAGCGGGCCCGTCGCCATGCAGATGGCCGGCGTGACCCACGCCGATCTGGACGTGGTGCAGATCTATGACTCGTTCACCATCACCGTGCTGCTCACGCTGGAGGCGCTGGGGTTCTGCAAGCCCGGCGAAGGCGGCGCGTTTGTGGAAAACGGGCGTATCGCGCCCGGTGGCGCCTTTCCCATGAACACCAGCGGCGGCGGCCTGTCCTGCTCGCATCCGGGCATGTACGGCATGTTCCTGCTGTTCGAAGCGGTACGCCAGCTCCGAGGCGATGCCGGCGAACGCCAGCTCGAAAAAGCCACAACCGCACTGGTCAACGGCACCGGCGGCGGCCTGTCGAGCACTGCAACCGTCGTGATGAGCAACCGATAAGGATGAGCACAATGACTACCGATTCCGCCACGCCCACGCGCCCCATCCCGATCGTCGACACCATCACCGCGCGCTTCTGGAAAGCCGCCAGCGAAGGACGGCTGGAGCTGCCGCGCTGTAACGCCTGCGATCGTGTCCACTACTACCCACGCGCCATCTGCCCGCACTGCGGCAGCGAGGACCTGACATGGGAGCAGTTGAGCGGCCGCGGCGCGATCTATTCGTGGACTGTCTCACGCCGGCCGCCCGGCGCCGGCTTCAAGGCGCTGGTGCCCTATGTCGTGGCCCTGATCGATCTGGAAGAAGGCCCGCGCATGCTCTCCAACGTGCGCACCGACGACCTGGACTCGATCGCGATCGGCATGGCCGTGACCGTCGACTTTGAAGCACTCGCAGGCGATATCTCCCTGCCGATCTTCCGGCCCGCCTGACACCACCGACCCCTCCCAGGCGGATTCATGCCGTCTGAGATTTGCCCGGGCCATTATTGGTCCGGGCTTTTTTTCGCGTGTGCTTCATGAACGCCGGCACGTGGCCCCGTCAGGGCTACCCGGCTGCCATTGATCGGGCTATCGGTTCTGACCCAGACAATAAAGCGGATCGATTGGCCAAGCGACGCGATCGAGATTCATAGCGCCAAAGCTCAGTTGTTGCCGGAGCGGGCGTAGGCCGCGGAGGGAACCCGAAGCGCGGTAGCGCTTTGGGCGGTCAACTGGAGCGTTTTGTTGAGCGCCATTATTTCCAGGAAAGGTCGGGCTGACGTCCGGTAGCCATGCAATCCCTGAGATATAAATTGATCAAACTTTGATACGGAATGCCAGTATCTTCGGCCATGTCTTTGAAGTAAGTGATCACATCGTCTCGCATACGAATCGTAACTTGACGCTTTAGCTTTGCAGCGTAAGGATTTTTACGAGACTTCATTTTCGAAAAATTGTATTCATGTTTCATGGCATTGGACCTTCATAGTGCCTACGCTCGTTCGGGGTCGCTTTACGAGCCGATATAAGGCGAATGGATCGCCCTTCAGAGCGTTCGCAATGACATACGATGAGAAGGCGTGAGCGTTGGCTGAGCCCCAGCATGATGAAACGCTCTTCAATTTCAGAGTGCTCGTCATCAAAGAACTGGCGCGCATATTCGTCATAGAACACGGACTGCGCCTCTTCAAAAGAGACCCCGTGCTTCTTGGCGTTAGCTCGCGCTTTGGTGGCACTCCATTCGAATTCAATCATACATACATTGTATGCCGATACCCGACGGGGTCAATATGGTGCCCAACGCCTAGCTCAGTTGCCGCTGGAGGGTAATCCCCCCAACAAGTGCCGGGCATTGGTCTGCTGACAGCGACGGCACTGGTCGCCGCTGTCGGCACGCCGGACAACTTCAGAGATGGTCGTCACTTGGCCGCTTGGATGGGGCTGACGCCCCGGCATGTCGGCAGTGGCCATCGCATGCATCTGGGCGGTATCTCCAAACGCGGCGATCGCTATCTACGCATGTTGCTCATCCACGGCGCAAGATCGGTGCTGATCCGCGCCCAGATGAATGCGAAATCAGGACAACCGCTCAATCGATTGCAGCAATGGGCCATGGATCTTAGACAGCAATCCAATCACAACAAAGCGACCTGTGCCTTGGCGAACAAGCTGGCGCGGATCGCCTGGGCGGTCTGGGCTCATGACCGTGCTTTTGACGGTAATCACAGCCTGGCTCAGGCCGCATAATTTCGAACGATGAGTTTCCCACCCCCGGTTGCGTAGAGACGACAGCAGTTATGGTAGACGAGGTCGGACCCGCGTTGAGCAAGGCCGATAACAAGCTCGGCTATCAAAGCCGTTGCTTAGGTAATCCCCCCATTTTTAACGCCAGTTAAAAGCGGAGTTAAGCGGCCATGCTGAGTTTCTGCATGGGCGTGATGCCACCGAGCGCCATATTCGGTCGCTCGTTATTGTAAGTCCAGAGCCATCGCGTCGCTGCGTCCTGCACCTCGGAGATGGATTCAAACAAATATTGATTGAGCCAGTCGTAGCGAACCGTTCGGTTATAGCGTTCAACGTAGGCGTTCTGCTGCGGCTTGCCCGGCTGGATGTAATCGAGCCGGATATGGCGTTTTTCCGCCCATTCAATCAGCGTGCGGCTGATGTATTCCGGCCCGTTGTCGCAGCGGATGGCCGTCGGCTTGCCGCGCCATTCGATGATCTGCTCCAGACTGCGGATGACGCGTGCCGAAGGTAGTGACAGATCGGCTTCGATGCCCAGGCCCTCGCGGTTATAGTCATCGATGACGTTGAACAGTCGGAAGCTACGACCGTCGCTCAACTGGTCGTGCATGAAGTCCATCGACCACACCTGATTCGGCGCGTTAGGTACGGCCAATTTGTCCGGCACGTCGCGTTTGACCCGCTTGCGCCGCTTGATCCGCAGGTTGAGTTCCAGCTCTCGATAGATGCGGTACACGCGCTTGTGGTTCCAGCCAAAGCGTTTGACGTTACGCAGATACAGAAAACATAGCCCGAAGCCCCAGTTGCGCTGGTTGTCGGTCAGGCGAATCAGCCAGTCCGCGATCTCCGCGTTCTCGTCCGATAGCGTCGGCGGGTAGCGATAGCACGTCCGGCTGATCGAAAACGCCAGGCAGGCCAGTCGAATGCTGATCCCACGTTCACTGACGCTGCGTTGGGCCATCTCACGCCGGCGAGATGGCCTCACCATTTTTTTGCGAGAGCTTCCTGCACGATCTCGGCCTTGAGCCGCTCCTCGGCGTACATCTTCTTAAGTCGGCGGTTCTCGTCCTCGAGCTCTTTCATCCGCGCCATGAGCGAGGCGTCCATGCCGCCGTATTTACTGCGCCACTTGTAGAAGGTGGCGGAACTCATGCCGTGTTCGCGACAGAGCTGCGGCACGGGCGCGCCGGCCTCCGCCTGCTTGAGAATCGCCAGGATCTGGCCGTCGGTATATCGGGATGTTTTCACGGGAACGTCCTCGGGTTAGGTTGCGAGAATATTCCACTTTTAAGTTGCGTTGTTTTTCGGGGGGATTACCCTTACGTTTGGCCCTCAACGTGCGGACTCCATAAAGGCTCGGGCATCAAACGCCCAAACAGAAGCCGAATATACGACCGCGACCGTTCTTCGGGCTGCCAGAAATCAGTCGTCGGCTCTACCTCTTGCGGGCGGCGTCCATATACGAATTGTTAGCGGTCTGAAACCCGGGACATCCAATAGCCTGGGCGCCGGGAATGATGCGCAAGAGCGAAAACCAGAATGCCATCATCTGAATGTCTATAGACAACTGAAAACGGGAAGTTTCCGAGAATAATCCGTTTAGTGTTCTTTGAAGCCGGTGAGCCAGCGTCGGGAAACGCGACAGCCAATGCAGTTGCTTCCTCAACAGCAGAAGCAAAGCGTGCTCCGAGGCCCGTTTCTTGACTGTTGTAATAGACGACCTCCGCGAAGAACTCGCGTCGGGCTGCCGCGACGAACTTCGCGCTTCTTACCGAGATAAGCTTCGGGCTTCCGCGAAAACCTCTTCGGCGAAATAGGCCTGAGTTTCGCCTCTGTCAAACGCGGCAACACGAGCCTCGATTTCCTCGGCCCAGGCTGACTCAACACTCGATACCGACGAGCGAAGCGAGTCCAGCAGATGCTCAGCCAGCTCTGCGCGTTCGTTTGGAGCTAGCTTTTGAGCCTGCTCTTCAATATCGGCTAGAGAAAGCGCCATAACCCACCTCCGTTACTGATACCTGAAGTATACGCGGGACGAGACGGGCCTGTCCTGACCGCAACGCCTAAGCTCAGTCGCCGCCGGAGCGGCCGAAGGCCGCGGAGGGAACCCGAAGCGCGGCAGCGCTTTGGGCGGTCAACTGCAGCGACTGGTTATACGTGATCGATCCCCGTCTCAAAGACAGAATTGGCATCAACATGATTAAGTTCTTGATAATCCTCGAGGTGCAGCCCACAGTAATAACGCCGAAGCTCAGTTGCCGCCCTGAGAAGGGCGGTCAACTGCAGCGATTTGTCAGGCGGATTCATTCCTCGGCTCGCGACGCTAGTTCTTGAAGCCAAGCCACTACTACTGGAACATCCGTTGGCAGCATATTGATGATTGATGCATCCTCACCCATGTAGCCATCTTGTTTAAGGCATACAAATCCACCTTCTGAAATGTAGGCTTCAATCGTTTCTCTGCCAAGCAGCTTCATTTCATTTTTATCATCCGACATCGTGACTCCAAAAAATTATTAACTTTATGTAATTACTTTGACAGCGATGGGCGCTCTGCTTCGACGACCGAGCGAATGATTGAGAGGTTTCGATCAATTAACGACTGTAACGCTTTGAAACATTCCGTCTAACGCCGAAGCTCAGTTGCCGCCGGAGCAGCCCAAGGATGCGGAGTGAACCCGACGCGCTGCAGCGCTTCGGGCGGTCAACTGCAGCAATTTGTTAGCGCTCGGAAATGTGATCGATAGCAACGCTTAATTTACCGAACAACTCATCGAAGTATTCGAACAAGGTGTCGCAGTGGCCTTCTCGACTCTTCGCGATAAGGTGGTCACATAATTTCGCTTTATCGAGAGTACGGATTGTGTTCTCAATGCCGTACCCATCGACTTTTTTCCTAGCCGAAGTGAAGTCAATAGTATTAAAGCCCGGCGGGAATCTGAGTAAATTCTCGATCCCTTTCTTTATGACACTTTCGCCGTTAAATGGCATTATCCTAACGGCTACACGATCATGGTCTGATTCAGGCTTATCAGTATCGCTGTCATAAAGTAGTATCAGCGGCCTACCGACCGCCGCGGGATTCGATTTGGCGAACGCGAGCGTGTGATTCAGGGCTTTATCTCCAGTAAATTCCGCATCACCTCGCTTTCCAACCGTTCCGACCCACCTAATCTCTGCACCTTTTAAATCCATATTAAGCTTTGTGACGGCTTCATTAAGATATTTCTCATCGGTTTCGCCTTCTACAAGAATTAGAGGGGACGTAGAGGTTCTGCTAACGTCTATCTCAAAGGCCTCGCGAATAGCCGTTTCATGGGTCCAGCCATAGAACATTGGTTCTATTTCAACGCGCACCGAGCCATCTTCTGCTCTCTTCAAAACAATAATTTTCTCATTCGATTTGTCGTAGTTGTGAAGGATGAATGGCGAATGGGTCGCAACAATTACTTGGGAATTTCTTGGGTCCTGATTGACTCCGAGTATGGATTTGTAAAAATCCATAATTTTCAGCTGCCAATCCGGATGCAAGCTAACCTCGGGTTCATCGATAATTCCAACAAATCCCACAGCAGCCCCTGCATCCTTCAAAAAAAAACCTCCCCTGAACACTACCTGCTTCTCGCCTGAGCTCAGATCCCCAATGAAGCACTCTCGCCCCTTATCGCTGAACACAACTTGCTTCTGCCCCTCCACGTTCCTTATTTCCTCATACCGCTTTGAAGGAAACATGCTCGAAAACGCGGTTCGAAACCGTGATATTCGCCGATCTAATATTCCATCTTCCACCGCCTGGTCTCTATTCTCTCTGACCCATTTTGATAAATCCGAATCGTCAAGTGCTTGGATATCTATCATTAGCTGAGTTATCTCAGTGGCAAGGTTATCCGTGCTCTTTTGACTTATTGCTACTTCGTCTAGATTTTTTGAAGTGACTGACGCAATGTTGCGAGGTGTAAAATTTATGGCAACATCGGAGAAAAGGAGTTTAAAAATTTTCTTTGCTTCTTCGCTGGCGAGGATGTGGCCAGGAAATTTCTTTTTTTCATCGTTAACAGTAGCTACCAACTTAATCCGGTTCCAGTCTTGCCCGCCTTCACCACTCAATGTGACAACTATACATTCACTGATCGCACTCCCTTCAGCCACTCTGAAACTGTTATGTTCAGAAAGTATGGCCATCTCTTCGGGAGCTAGTTGGATGCGATAGTTTGTTGTTGAGCCGTCCTTTATCTGATCTGGCTGGAGATTCGCGAGCTTGAAAATAGAATTAAGAATTGCAGTTTTTCCGGTGCCATTTTCCCCCGCGATGTAGATTGCGGAAGCGACTTCCCCACCGGAACAAAAATCTAGATCAAGATTCCCAAGAATGGGGTCGTTTAAAAAATTTATACTTCTCAATTTCATATTTTTATTTCACTCGCGTTGCGCTAACGCCTAAGCTCAGCTGCCGCCGGAGCAGCCGAAGGCTGCGGAGGGAACCCGAAGCGCGGCAGCGCTTGGGGCGGTCAACTGCAGCGCGATGTTAGATTTCATTCCGAATGCAACCAGCCAGGAGGTTTAGGCAGTTTGTCGGTCTCCGCTTTAAGTTCAAATATAGTAGTGGTTCCGTCTAGCATTCCGTTCATTAACTCAACCAGCTTAAAGTCAAACGCTGGATTATTGATCGGAGATAGTTGAGAAGCGACTAACAGGTTAAAAGGACTGATATACCGCTCTCTCAACTCAACGTCAGCGCCTAATTTAACTAACTTCCCGCGTATCGACGCAGCATTGTCGTCATATTCGGGGCGACTGACTACGTGCTTACCTTTGAAGAGGCCGTATTCTTCCCAAGCGTACCCGTGATCATTGACCATACGGGCTATTTTTTTAGCATCCGAGTGATACGCGCCACAGGGTTTCATCGGCGAAGCCTCAACGTAAACAAAGCTTCGGTAATAGCTCGAAGATGGCACTGCGGCTATGCGAGATATTTTCATCTCTTTGGTATCTAAAAGTACGACACCTCGCCGCAGAACCTTGAAGCTTGGAATTTGAAGGTTTCCGCCGCGCCACCACCAGATCGGCGTAGTTTCACTGTTTTCGCGTTCAAAAACGAGCGGCTCCTTTAGTAGCACCTGAAGTCGCTTTATCGCATCAGGGCCCTCGTACCACTCAATCTTCCGGACTCCCGGAAAAGCATGAGCGAATCGCTCAGCGAAAAAACTCGCACTGTTGGAAGGTATAAGAGCTTCCGGTTTTTTGCTTTTAGAGACGTCGTTTTTTACGTGCGAATTTACCCGCCGTTCTTCATTTTCATCTTTTTCGCTCGGTCTTGACCTTCTTCCAATTTCAGCGACCGCGCTAAGCGCTATGGTGCATAGTGTTATCGCCGGCTCGTACTGACCTGAGGGATTGAACAGCCACGCGGAAGCGAAAACGAACGCCATGACTATCAAGAGAGCTCTTGATTATGTACCAAGCTCAGTAGGGTCATGATATGACCCGGCGACTGCGGATAATAGAGCCACGACACAAGAGACGTTTTGTCATGGCAATCAATAAA